>JAANMT010000052.1_pt1 | contig 100943 bp, 77 predicted proteins | sample 7279711 | NCBI WGS metagenome assembly JAANMT01 (sample SAMN14094538, study PRJNA606508) | bioreactor metagenome | isolation source: A lab-scale SPAN reactor treating ammonium-rich wastewater day 1 | place: Ireland: Galway | collected 2017-01-16
CGCAAGCGATCGCTTGCGGTTTCCCGGTAGCGGGCGGGAGTGCGGTGTTCCCTTATTGGTCAAGCCTAAGCGGGGCGCCGGTTAGTGGGAATGGTCGTGGTCGTGCGAGCCTTCCTCGTCGTGGTCGTGGTCGTGGTCGTGCCCGTGGGCGCCGGGGCCGTGGTGATGATGACCGTGGCCCTCGCCTTCCAGAAAGCCAATGGAAATCGCCAGCAGCACCCCCAATAGCAGGGATACCGAGAGCTTCGCCCGGTCATGGCTGTGAAAACTGACTTCGGGCAGGATGTCGGCCAAGGCAATGCAAATAAATACGCCTGCGGCCATCGCCAGGGCGGCGCCCACCACGGCGGTGTATCCTCCCGCCCCCAAGTAAAACAGCACCGCCCCCGCCGGACAGATGGCGGCGAAGGCCAGGTTCACGCCGAACATGGATCGCCACGACCAGCCGCGCGAGTACATGAGCGTGGTAATGGCCAAGGCGTCGAGCGGCTTGTGCAACAGGACCACTAAGAACACGGCCGCTCCAGGCAGTTTTGAAGTATCGTGCAGGTGGAGATCCGCCGCCATTTGCGCTCCCAGCGCCACGCCGTCAAAGAAGCTGTGGAGCGCCAGTCCAAACGCCAGCCCCAGCCAACTGAAGGACCAGCCCGCCGCCGTCTCGGCGGGGGCGGCGTGGCTGTGGGCGTGGGAGTGGCCATGATCGTGACGGGCGTGCGCGGAATGATCATGGCCAGGATGCGCATGGTCATGGTGCTCTTCCGAACCGTCCTCGGCCTGAATGCTTGGATCGGCCACTGAATGCTGATGAACATGGAACAGCCGGATCATGAAAAACATGGCCAGCAGGCCGATCAGCATCCAGGCAACCGCCACGTCCAGAGAGGGGAGATATGCCGTCGCATGGGGTAGCAGGTGGAGCACCGCCACCCCCAGCATCAGCCCCGCCACGAGGCTCATCATGATCTGCATTTGCGTGTGGCCTAACCGCCAAACTGTCGGCAGCCACCCCCCTCCGATTGATGCCAGGGTCACGAGGAGGCAGTAAATCAGAAGGACCAGGGCAGGCCAAGTTATCATAAATCAAGAGACAGGAGGCGCGGCGGGGCGGCGAAACCAATGGGACTTCCCATCGTAGAATATTGAGCGGCGGCCGCAAGTGGATAGGTTCTTCGGCAACAAACCTAGGCTCGACAAGGACTTGGGGTAATTCGGCAGCTTGACAAGCTGCGCTCAGGCCGTTACCATCAATCCTCGACAAGCCTCTTTACTCATCTCTTGGCACTTTCCATCCAATCTTTTCTTTCCTCGCGAATTTCGCGGTCGCGCTGTTGGGGCCGCCGCGGATTCCCAGGAGCGGGTCCATGATGCATGCGGCCGTTCGCCACCCCCTGTCTTGCCCATCCTCTCCACAGATCGCTGCCATGTTGGCGGTTGCGTGGTTGTTTGTTTGGACCGACTCGGCCGCCGCTTACTCGCCGACCCATCCCAAGGTGCAGGCGATCGTTGGCAAAGCCAGGCAATTCCTTAATAAATGCTCCCCCTCCACAATGGGGCAGCACGGCATCGTGGCGATGGCGCTCCTCAAGTCAGGAAGCCCCGTTTCGGACCCCAAAATCCAGGAATCAATTAAGACAATCCGTGGAAATATCCAGGGAGAAAGTTACGGCTCGCCCGTTAACTATAATGTGGCGACGACCATCATTGCCCTGATCGAAGTGGACCCGGTCCAGTATCGGCCCGAGATCGAGGCGCTCCTCAAGGTGCTTCTGAGTCGGCAGGAGGGACACGGCGGCTGGAGTTACTGGCCTGGAGAGGGTGGTCATGGCCGCCAGGAAGGGGATTCCTCGATGACGCAGTACGGCACGTTGGCCCTGTGGGCGGCGCATCGCGCCAAGTTCAACGTGCCGCCCGAGGCGATCGAGCGGGTCACCAATTTTTGGATTCGCACCCAAACGCCCGAAGGCGCCTGGGGTTATCAAGGTCACGTGGCGCCGCTCGGGCAACGCATACCCCAGGAAGGCGTGCGGCCCTCGATCGGCGTGGCGGGTCTTAGCGGCGTGTACATTTGCGGCGAATTGTTCGGATTGGCCAAGGGCGACAAGAAGCGAACCTCGGGTATCTCCGCGGCGCTGCAAAAGGTCGAGCAACCCAAGGCCCAGCAGCAAGAGCGCTACGTTTCGGCAAAGGGCGTGAACCTGGACCTTCTTCGCCAATCGCAACAATTGGGCGAGCAATACATCGCACGCTCCCGGAATGGGTACACCCAAGACACCTGGGAAATGTTCTACCTGTACGGCATGGAGCGTTTTCGCAGTTTTCAAGAACTGTACGAGGGGACCCACCCGGAAAACGCCAAGTGGTACGACGACGGCGTGGACTTCCTCGCCAAGACGCAGGCCCAAGATGGAAGTTGGAGTTTCTCGGGCCATACCACGGCCGAGGCCGCCTTCGGAGTCCTGTTCCTGGTGCGCAGCACCAAGAAGTCCATCGAGCGAGAATTTGGCGACGGCCTGGTGCGCGGCGGCCGCGGCCTGCCGACCGACATTGGCAAAGTGATGGTGGACGAAAAGACCGGCGACGTAATCAACCCCGAAGTGAACGGCACGATCGAGCAGTTGATGAGCATTCTGGACGACCCGAAGAACACCAACTTCGAATCGGTCGCCCGGCAGCCCGACAAGCTGATCGAAGCGTTGGTGCGTCCCGACGTGGACGAGGACCAGCGCGCCCGCGAGCAGCGTATTGAGCGCCTCAAGAGCATGGTTTCCACCGGCAACTACCAGCAGCGCACGGTGGCGGTCAAAGCGTTGTCGCGCACGGGAAACTTAGACAATGTTCCCTTGTTGCTTTACGCGCTGACCGACCCGGACCCGCGCGTGATGCGCGCCGCCGAACAGGGCTTGCGGTTCATCAGCCGCAAGTTCGACGGGTTCGGACTGCCCGACGATCCCAAGCCCGACGAATTGGAGCAGGTCCGGTTACAATGGAAACAGTGGTTTTTAGCGCTGCGTCCCGACGCCGAACTACTGGACTAACTCCCGCCCCGCCCGCCACAACCGCCTGCTGGGAATACGACAAGGAGCCACGGACAGAAAAACAAGCCACGGATGAGGTAAAGCATCAGGTTCGGCAAGATTTCCCTCGTTTTTGTTTCTTATCCGTGTTTCATCGGTGTTCATCCGTGGCCCTGATCCTTTTGTGGTCCCCCTCCGCGCATCGACCGGTTTAACGTAACACGAACATGGCTACCGCCACCCCGCCTGGGAAGCTCTCGGATCCCACTAACAAGCAACTGCGCGTCTCGTCGTACGACCGCGTGGCGAGCATGGTGGTCTCGCTGTTGATCTTCCTGGGGACGACCGTGCTGGTGTTGTTCCTGGTGTTTCTGACGCAGCGGTTGATGCGCGTGCAAGAAACGGTCCCTATTGAATACGTGGAGAACGTGCCCGGCCGCGGCGACCATGCGATGGGCTTCGCCCGCGATCCCGAGCCGCCCGGCGCCGAAGAACTAGAACAACTGGAAGAGCCGCAAGTGGAGCAAGCCCTGGAGTCGGTGACCGATGCGGTGTCGAGCGTGGCGGCCAGTCTCTCGGCCGTGGAAGGCGCGGCGGTTCCCACCACGGGCGGATCGGGCCAAGGCGACAGCCGTCCCCCCGGCCCGCTTGGCGAAGGCGACGACCTGATTCCCCGGAGCGAACGCTGGCAAATCCAGTATCCGTCGTCTAACCTCAAACAGTACGCCCGCATTTTGGACTTCTTCAAGATCGAACTGGGGGTGATCGGCGGCGGCCGAACCAACGTCGAATACGCCGCCGGGTTTTCCGGCAAGCCAACCAAGCGCACCGGTTCGCCCGACCAAGAGAAGCGGCTATACATGACGTGGCGGAGCGGCGAGATGAAACAAGCCGACGCCGAACTTCTCGGCCAGGCGGGAGTGAACGCGAACGGCGCCGTCCAGATGCAGTTCATCCCGGCCGACACGGAAAACCTGTTGGCCGCCGCCGAACATCAGGCGCTTGGAGCGCGGAAGCTGAAAGAAGTGCAAAAGACTGTCTTTGGCGTGCGGCCAAAGGGAAGCGGGTTTGAGTTTTACGTGATCGACCAGCGGTATCGGGCCGCAAGCTGAGGGGAAGACTTGTTCCTAGTTCCCATTCGGGCGCCGCTTATGATTTTTGGCGAACAACATCGGCAACGTTCGCTCCCTTCGGGATGCAGCGAAACCGCAAGCACCGCCGCGTGCGGTTTCATGGCGCCGGGAGCCTTCCACCGATTATCCATCCGAACCTGAGAACAACGAATCCACGCCCGCCCTTGGGGCCTCATTTTTTCCTTATCTATAGAAAAGAACAGAAGAGTTTGCGCCTATGGACATGGGACAAGTTTACACCATCGCGGGCAACTCGATTTACCCCGTGATGGCGATCCTGGCTTTGTGGGGCGCGTGGTGCGCGGTGCTGGTGTATCGCCGGGTGGCCCGCATGCAGTTCCGCAGCGAAGACGTACAGGCCGAGTTCCTGGAGCACCTGGAAGAACCGTTGCTCAAGCACGATTTCGACGCCGTGACCGAGGCGTGCGAACACGACCCCCGGGCGCTCTCGCAGTTGATGCTGCTGGCCACGGCCAACCGCGACGTGGGCTTTTCCAAAGTGCGGCAACTGATGATGGAACGGTTCCAGCAAGACGTGCTGGCCGACTTGGAGCATCGCCTGGCGTGGGTCAACACGGTTATCAAAAGCGCCCCCATGCTGGGCCTGTTGGGCACGGTGCTAGGCATGATGGGCGCGTTCGGCAAGTTGGCCTCGGCCGAGAACGTCAAGCCGGACCAACTGGCGGGCGACATCATGTTGGCGCTCATCACCACCGCCTGCGGCTTGGTGATCGCCATTCCCTTGATCCTGGTGCTGACGGTCATCAACGTGCGGATTCGCAAGCTGGAAGACCTCGTCACCTTGGGCATGACCCGCTTTTTGGAAATGTTCCGCACGTCGATGGCGTCGTGGGAAGAAAAGCGCGCGCGGCAATCGTCCCCGCCGCCCAAAGAGGCAATGGCCTCGCGATAGCGCCCGCCTCGTGACGCCGCGGACCGGCATTCCCAGACCGAGCATGGGAGCCAGTAATTGGAATCCAACCCCAGCGCGTACGATGTCCCTGCCTCCCTCGCACAACTCGCATCCCACGCCGCCGACGCCGCCCGAGGAGCCGGCCCGGGAAGCTATTGAAGAAGAAGCGGCGATGCCCCGCAGTCGGGTCGAGGAAGACTCGGAGATGGACATCACGCCCATGATCGACATGACCTTCCTGCTGCTGATCTTCTTCATCGTCTGCTCGAAGATGGACCCCGGCGCCACGGTCACGTTGCCGCCCGCCAAACACGGCGACGCGGTGGCGACCAAAGATGCGATCATCTTCACCATTGCCGGCGGCGAAACCGAAGCCTCGATCTACAAGGGCAAGGGCGTCGATCAAGCGAACCTCTTGACCGGCGCCAGCCCGGCCGAGAAAGAGACCGAGGTCGCCGCCTATGTCGAGGAGCGCGTGGCGGGCAACCCCAACATTCGCGATGTGCTAATCATGGCCGGGTCCGAGGTCAAGCATCGCGACGTGTCGCTAGTGATGAAGGCGGTCGGCATGGCCCAGACCGATGGCAATCAACTGCACGTGGCGGTGATGGAAGCACCATGATGGAAGGGCAATTGCACACTGCAAATTAGGAATTGCAAATGGAAAAATGAAGAACGGTAGCAGACCGCCGCCGCGTGACTTGCGTCATTTTGCATTTTTCTCTTGCGGCGCCGCATGGTTACCCTGTGTGAATCCAGTTTCCCATGAAAACGTACTTTCGTTGCCCCGACTGCGGCACGCGGCTTTGGGCGCCGGCCGAAATGGCCGACGGCGAACTCCACTGCGCCGAGTGCAACGCCAAGGTCGAAGTCCCGCACCCGCCGACACCCGGCTCCCCGGTCCAAGAGCCGGTGGCGGTGGCGGTCCCGGTGCAGCTTCGTCCCGACCGGCAACTGGCCGACGCCGAGATGGACATGACCCCCATGGTCGACGTAGTGTTCAACCTGCTGATCTTCTTCATGGTGACCGCCTCGTTCAGCTTGCAGAAAGCGTTCCAGGTGCCCGTGCCCAAGACCGATCAGCCCAGCGCCGCGGCCACCGTGCAAGAGGTCGAGGAAGACCCCGACACGATTACCGTGCGGGTCGATAGCAACAGCACCTACCGCGTGATCTGCCCCGAGTTCGACGAAGAGGCGCCCAGCGATCAGGAGTTGTTCCTCAAGTTGCAAGCGGCGCGGGTGGCGGTCCCCACGGCCAACAAGCTGATGGTGATCGCCCACGGCGACGCCCGCCACGATAAAGTCGTCTCCGCCATGGACGCCGGCACGGCGGTCGGCATGGACGGGATCAAGTTGATGACCGTGGAAGAGGACGAATATTAGGGATTGTGGATTTCGGATTGCGGATGGGAAGAAAGCCGCATCAAAACCTAATCCGCAATCCGCAATCCGCAATCCGAATTTGAGAAGGGTTTCGCATGACTGCGGTCGAGTTTCTCGACAAATTGGAACAGCAAGGGCTGCTCGACGAGGGCCTGGTGTCGAAGTTGCGCAACCAGGTGGCCGACGCGCGCAAGCCCGTCTCGGCGCAGAAGATGGCCAAGCTCTTGATCGACAAGGGGCACCTGACCGCCTTCCAGGCCAAGAAGCTGATCGACAGCGGCGCTCCGGCGCGGCCCACGCGCCCCCAGAAGCCCGCCGCTCCCCAGCCGGCCGCTCCTGAACCCATCGCCGCCGATGACGGTTTGGAACTGCTGGATGCCGACGACGACGACCTCGGGTTGGAACTGGTGGACGACGAGGCGGTGGAGGACGACGGCGGCTTGGAGTTGCTCGATACCACGCCTCCGCAACCCACGCCCACGCAATCGGCGCCCGCGAAAACCGCCGCCAAGACCCCACCGCGGGAATCGTCGGTGTTGACGCCCCTGGACGATCTGCCGGGACTGACGCCGGTGGACTCCGGCGCCCTGACGCCGTTCGACTCGGGCATCGGCCTGATGTCAAGTTCGGAGTCCGCTCTTCAATCCTCCGGGGCGGCGCCTTTGTCGTCAGGTGGGCTGGATTCGCTCGATCCGCTCTCGGGCGACCTGACGGCGACCGACGACCCGATGAGCGCACCCGCGGCGGCCGCCAAGCCGCCCCGCTCGCTGGCCAAGAAGGTTCCCAAGGTCAAAGGCCAAAGCCAGTGGGACACGCCGCTGATGGTGCTGGGCGGCGGCGGCTTGATTTTGCTGGCGGTCCTGGCTGTGGCGCTGTACCGGTTTATCTTCGCCACCAGCGCCTCGGTCATGTTCGAGGCCGCCACCGACGCCTACCGCGCGCAGTCCTACACCCAGGCCATTTCGCTGTATCAGGACTTTCTCGGGAGCTACCCGCGGGACCCTCAAGCCGGCGCCGCATGGGTGCTCATTCGCACCGCCCAGTTGCGCCAGGTGGTCGAAAGCAAAGATTGGGAGCGCGCGTTGGAGACGGCCAAGAGCGTCATCAAGGAGATCGACGCCTCGCTGGCCGCCAACCCCCCGCCGGCGCCGGAACTGCCCGCGGCCTTTAACGAGCACGGCCGGCCCGAACTGGCCAGCCTGCTGCCCGATATTGCCGCCGGCTTCGCCACGCAGGCCACGAACACGCGGAACACGGCCGAGGCCGAGCGCCTGGTCGGGCTGGCGGAGGGCGCCATGACGCTGGTCAATAACCCGTCCTACATTCCGTCTTCGCTGCGCGAGTCGGTGGCGGCGCGGATCGACACGATCCAAGAGAACATGGGGGTGGCGCGGCGGAACATCAATCGCGACAAGGCCCTGGTCCAGGCCCAAGGCGAGATCGACGCGGCCCTGGCCAAGAACGATACCCCCGCCGCGTTTCAGATTCGCAAGGCGCTGCTCAAGACGTACCCCAGCCTGGAAACAGTCCCCGCCGTGGTCGAGGCCGTCCGGAAAACCACCGAGAAAGAGCGCGAGCTGGTGTCCCTCTTGGAAGAGCCGCGCCAGCCGCTGACCCAAGCTGAGTCCGGCAACGGCGCGACGCAGGTGGTGACCGCCGCCGTGAACGGCGAGTCGGCCCCCGGCGTGGCCGGCGTGGCGGTCCCGTTCCTGGTCCGCGGCGCGGTATACGGCTTTGACGCCGCCACGGGGCAAGTCCTCTGGCGGCGGCCGGTCGGCATGAAAACCCAGGTGCATCCCCAGCGCGTCTCGCAGGAGCCGGAAGCCGATGTCATTCTGGTCGATGGCCAGAGCCAGGAACTGGTGCGCGTGGCCGGCAAGACGGGGCAACTGGTATGGCGCCTGCCGCTGGGCGCCGCGGCGCAAACGCCCACCCTGCTGGGCGACCGCCTGTTCGTGCCCACCGAGTCGGGTCTGCTCTACGAGGTTAACGCGCAAACCGGCGAATCCGGCCGGCAAATCAAGTTTCCCCAACCCCTGCGCTCGCCGCCCGCCGTGGACGAGGCCCGCGGGCTGCTGTTCCAAGTGGGCGAGCACTCCAACCTGTACATCCTCTCGTCCGAAACGCTCGATTGCAAAGCGGTGTACTTTTTGAACCACGCCGCCGGGACGGTAATCACGCCGCCGGTGCAAAGCCGCGGCCAGATTTTCATCGCCGAGAACGCTGGCGCCGATTACTGCCTGATCCACACCCTGCCCACCACCGACGCGGCCGACAAGCTCCAGCCCTCGCAGGCGCCGTTCCGATTGCGGGGGAACGTGGTCGTCCCGCCATTTGTGTACGAGCGGCGCGTGGTGGTGGTGACCGACCTGGGCGGAGTGTCGCTGTTCGAGATCGACACCACCAACAAAGAACAGCCCGTGACCAAGGTGGCCGAGGCGCTGCCCACGCTTCGCGAGCCGGCGCCTGGCTACGCGCTGGCCGACGCGGGCCAGTTGTGGGTGGCGGACTCGCGGCTGGCGCGCTACGAAGTGCAGGCGGCCCGCGGCGAGCTGGTGCGCAAGGCCATTCGCGACGAGGGCGGCGTCTACGCCGCGCCGCTCCAGCGGTTTGGCAACGTGCTTTTGCACGCCCGGCGGCAAGCCAACTCCGAAGGCGTTGTGGTGACCGCCGCCGCCGCCGACACGCTCCGGCCCTATTGGGTTTCGGACGTGGGCGCCCCGATGGTGGGCCTGATTGCCAATCCCGGCGCCGCGCGCGTGGCCGCCGTCTCGGCCCAAGGCGATTTGTTTCAACTGACCCAAGATGTCATCCAAGCCGGACGCCACAGCCAGCCCCGCCAGCCCGCCGCGCAAGAACCGGAAGCCGCCTTCCAGCCGCCGTTGCTGCTTCCCGATGGCCGGCTCGCTTTTCCCGGCGTGGTCCACAAGGACCGCATCTTGATCTTCGATCCCCAAGCGGCCGACGCGCCGCCCAAGGTGGTCGAACTCCAAACGCCCGAAGGCCGCGCCACCGCGGCGCCGGTCGCCTTCCAAGGCGGCCTGCTTGTTCCCTCCAGCGCGGGTTTGGTGTACCTGGTTGATCCCGACACGGGCCAAGAGCTGGCCCTGCCGCTGCGCCCGCCAATGGAGCCGGGCGAAGAACTCGTCTGGCAGGCGCCGGCCGTGACCGCCGATGGCAAAGAATTCATCATCGCCAACGACCGAAAGAAACTCTTTCGCGTCACCTTGCGGCAACAGCCCAAGCCGCACCTGGCCGCGCTCACCACGCGCGACTTGGACGGCGTAATCGTCGATCGGTTGGCCGCCGCGGGCGACGTGGTGTACGGCGTCCAGCGCACGCCCCAAGGCGACGCGCTGCTCACGTTCGAGTTGCCCGCGCTGTCGTTCCGCATAACGCCCCTCGCGGATCGTCTGGCGTGGGGGCCGCATCGCGTGGGCGAGTCGGTGCTGCTGGCCACTTATGATTCGCTCCTGCGGCTGGACGGCGCGGCCGAGCCGCGCTGGACGCGCCCCTTGCCTTACGGCCTGCCCGTGGCCCCGCCGGGCGAGTTGAACGGCGACTATTTCTTCGCCTCGGTCGGCGGCGCCGTGTGGCGGGTGGCGGCCGACACCGGCCAGGAGCTTGGCAAGACCGACCTGAATCAACCCTTGGCCGCCGGGCCCGCCGTGGTCGGCTCGCGCCTGCTCCTGGGAGGCAGCGACGGCGTCCTCCATTTCACGCCGCTGGACGGGGAATTGCAAATTCAGTAGTTCCAGAATTGAGGGTGTTCGCCCACTTTTGATCTCGAAAGCGGCGCCGCCCGCCAGCGACGCCGTTTGTGGTTTCGCGACCGGCACGGCAAAAGGTTAGCCAAATGCGAAATGCGAAATGCGGAATACGAAACACCTGCGTGCTACTGGCGATCATCGTCGGCCTGCTGGCGGCGGCGCGCGCCAATGCACAAGAGGCCGACGCGCCCAAGAAAGAAGAGCCTAAGCCCGCGCCGCGGCGGTTTAGCTACCTGGAGTCCGAGCCGTTCGATCAAGTCAAACTTAAAGACGGCGTGGTGATCCAGATCGTTCCGCAACGGTTTCCCGGCGGCAAAAAACCCGCTAATCCCCAACCCACCGACAAGCTCCGCATCGAACTCCTGAACGAAGTCGGCCAGAAGTTCGACGTGGCCTGGAAAGACATCGACCGCTACGACCAGTTTCAAGACCTGATCCTGTTCGACGGCCAGACACTGACCACCTTGGGCCAGTTTGACCTGGCGTGGGACCACCTCGCCTTCGTGCGCGAGCGCTACCCGCAAACGCCCGGGCTGAACGAGGCCATGCAAGCCTTTCTCTTCGCCAACGCCGGCAGCCTGTACCAGCAAGGTAAGTTGGACCGGGCGCTGACCATCCTGGAAGACCTTTACCGGTTGAACCCCAACTATCCGCGGGCCGCGGCTGGTTTGGGCGCCGTCGCAGAACGGGTCCTCAAGGGCTACATCGACCAAGAGAAGAACTACCGCGTCGCCCGGCAACTGCTCAAGCGTCTGGACGCGGCCTACGGGACCGCCATTCGCGGCTCGCTCGACGCCTCGCGCACCCGCCTGGAAGAGTTGGCGACCGTCGAAAAGGAGCAAGCCGAGAAGCTCGTGGCCGTGGGCGATTTTCTCGCCGCGCACGAGGCGGTCCGGCGGATGATGCGGATCTGGCCCGACGTAGCCGGCGGCGTCGAACTGGCGGCCAATGTTTCCGAACAATATCCGCTGGTGGTGGTGGGCGTCGATCAACTGGCCGCGCGGCATGATCCCCGCAGCCTCGACGATTGGGCCGCCCGTCGCACCGGCCGGCTGCTCTATCGGATGCTGATCGAGTACGAACGCCACGGTCCCGAAGGCGGCAATTACCGCTTCCCCTTGGGGCAGTATTTGCGCACCGACGATGACCTCCAATTGCGGTTCCGCTTGGACCCCGATTTCCTTTCGGGGCCGATCGTGCTAACCGGGTACGACGTGGCGCGGACGCTCGAATCTTTGGCCAATCCCCAGGACCAACTTTACCTGCCGGCATGGGGGCAATTGGCCGGACTGATTGCCGTCGAGGGAGTGACCAACACCGTCGTCGAACTGCGCCGCCCGCACGTCCGGCCCGAGGCCCTGCTGCAAACGCGGTTCGACTTCCTGGGTGGCCCGTCGGCAGGCAATCCTTTTTCTCCATACCAAATCGTGAAGGCGGCCCGCGCCCACGAGATGCAGTTCTCGCGCAACGAGGCGTACGCCTTCCGCGGCGCGGCGCAGCCGGCGGTGGTGGTGGAGCGCGGCTTTGGCAAAGCTCAAGACGCCGTTCAGGCCCTGCTTGGCGGCGAGATTGATGTGCTGGACCGCGTCTACCCGGCCGACGTGCCCCGGCTCCAAGAACAAGCCGACATTACGGTCGATCGTTACGACGCGCCAAGCATCCACCTGCTCGTGCCCAACGACCGCAACCCGTTTCTGGCCAATCGCACGTTCCGCCGCGCGATCCTCTTGGGCACGGCCCGCGACGTGATCTTGAACTCGATCCTTTTGGAAGGCCGCAATGTCCCCGGTTGTCGCCTGGTCAGCGGGCCGTTTCCCGCGGGCGTGGGCAGCGCCGATCCGCAAGCCTACGCTTACGACTTCCGCCTGGAGCCGCGGGCCTGGAGTCCGCAGCACGCGATTGTGCTCAAGATGCTGGCCCTCTCGCAGATGCAGAAAGCCGCTGAACTGAAAAAAGAGGAGCCGCCCAAGCTGGGGCCGCTGCAGTTGGTCCACCCGGCCACCGAGATGGCCCGCCGCGCCTGCCAGGCAATGCAGTTGCAACTGAAGCAGGTGCAGATCGAAACGAACCTGTTGGAGCTTCCGCCCGGCCAGGTGCGGCCCGAGAACGACGACTTCGACCTGCTGTACGTGGAAGTCTCGTCGACCGAGCCGCTGGTGGACGCCCGCCACATTCTGGGCGAGGGCGGCGTGGCCAAGATCACCAACACCTACATTCGCCAGGCGCTGCGCGACTTGGACGCCGCTCCCAGTTGGCGCGAGGCCCGCTCTCGCCTCTTGGAGCTGCACGAACGGGTGCATACCGAACTGGTGGTGATCCCGCTCTGGCAACTGGTGGACCATTACGCGTATCGTCCCAACGTGCAAAACCTGGCCGCCCAGCCGGCCCAGTTATACCAGGACATTGAACAGTGGCGCATCGTCCCGCGACCCTACACCGACTGATGCCAATCCAGAATGCGAAACACGAAACGCGGAAGGAAATGAAGGGACCCCTGCACGCCCGGCTCCCCTCTTTCTTCTTCCTCTTCCATTCCGCAATCCAACCGCTTTACGCACTGGTCCTGACACTGGTCGCCCTCGGCGCATCAACGGCCGTGGCGCAACAACCCGTGTGGCACTACTCGCCGTACCAGATTCGCGTTTGGGTGGCGTTGGCGCCGGCGCCGGAGTTGAACGCGGCGCTGGAAGAGCACTTGTTGCGCACGCTGCATGAACGATCCGAGGCCGTCGCGCTCGCGCCGTGGACCGTCACGGCCGAAGGAGTCCCCGCTCCCGTGCGCGGCGTCATGCTGGCGGGCCTGCAATGGCTGACCGTGGAGCAGCTTGCGCCTCCCCAGGAGAATGACGCGCAGCCCTCGTCATCCAGTTCGGCGCCGTCCACCGCCCCCGTGGGCCAATCTTCCAGGCTGCCATCCGGCGATTCTCCCCCAGCCAGCCCCACCGCCGCCATTCACGACTTCACCCCGATCCTGGAGCAAAACGACAAGCTGATGCTGCTGCGCGTCGCCCCGGATCGCGGCGGGTTCGTGATCGACGCCCGCGAACTGGACTGCCGCACCCGGCAATGGAGCGATATCGTCTCGCGCCGCGTCGGCCATGCCGCCTTGATTCCACTAGAAGCGTTTCGCGCGGTTGAGTCGGTCTTCCGCCCGCTGGCCCGCATCGAGGCGGTCAAGGGCAAGGCGGTCACGGTGCGGCTCCGCGCGGGCGGCCTGGTCGAAAACTCCGAAGGCCCCGCGCACCTCCCCGACAACCGGGTGCTGGTTCCCGTGGTGCGGTTTAACGACCGTTACGGCCTGCCGCGCGAGAACGGCATCCAGCTTGCCCCTTGGGCCTTTTTGAATCCGCAAGAGCGCTTGGCCGCGGGCCGCGTCCAGTGCGAGTTGGTGGCCGGCGTGGCTACGCCGCTGGGCGGCCGGTCCAGCAGCCGCATCGAGAAATACGGCCTGATGGCCCCCGCGCGTCACGACAAGACCGAGGTCATCATCCGCGCCCGGCCGCTCTCGCGCACCGATCCCGACCCCCCCGAACCGCTCGCCGGGTACGAGATTCACGAACGCCTGCCCGGCGCCGAAGACCTGACCTTCGTGGGACGCACCGACTGGCGGGGGCTGGTCGAGATTGAAAAGACCGACCACCCGCTGCGCGTTTTGTACGTGAAGAACGGGGCCCGCATCCTCTCCAAGTTCCCGGTGGTTCCCGGCCTGGAGCCGCGCGTGGAAGTGAACGTGATGAACGACGACCGCCGCCTGGAGGTCGAGGGTTTTGTCCTGGGTCTGCAAGGCCGGATCATGGACCTCCTGGTGGCCCGCGAAGTGCTGGCCCTGCGGATTCGCAAACGCATTAGCGAAAAGAAATTCGCCGAAGCCGCCGTCTTGATGAACGAGATGCGCACCCTCCCCACCCGCGACCAGGTGCAAGCCGAGCTAGATCAGGAAGCCGCCCGCCAGCGCGCCCAACCCGCCGACCGCGCCACCCGCGCCGCCATCGACAAACTCTTCACCGACACCCGCGACCTGATCAACAAACACCTCGACCCCACCCTAGCCCAAACCCTCGCCCGCGAGCTAAGCCAGGCTCAACAAGCCCCGCCACCCAAGTCGTAGCGGAGGCCCTTTCTCCCGGCGTGTCATCCCGCTGCCACCTTGGCCGTAATCGCTCTCGCTTGCGGTTTCGCGCTTACTGCGCCGACCAGCACGAAATTTGCAACGGCGGAATTTCGTGATTTGTTCGACATCTCCCTGCGGAAACGCTATCATCAAAAATTGCTTATGCGACGACGCGCGGGATCGGGCGTCGTCTTGGGAGGCTCCCTGGTCGCGAAAGGATGAATCGATGGACGCTTCACTACGCCCCCGCTGGCGTCGGGCCGCCTGGCTGCTTGCCGTCGCTTTGGGTTGGTGGATCTCGTCGCCGCTGGCCGCGCAAACGACCGAGGTGGACTTGAAGCCGCTTGGCGGGCATGCGTCCACCGTCACGGCGATCACCCATACGCCAAGCGGCAAGTACATCGCTACCGGCAGCGCCGATCAGACGCTCAAGATTTGGGACGCCGCCACGGGCCAGGAGTTGAATATCCTGCAAGGCCATACCGGGCCGGTGCTGGCCGTGGCCGCCAGCCCCGACAACCGCTTCCTGGTATCGGGCGCGGGCGATAACACGCTCCGCATCTGGGATGCGCCGCAGCCCGATCCGCTCCACGTATTCGAGGGCCATACCCAGGCGGTGCGGGCCGTGGCGGTGAGCCTGGATGGGCAACGGTATTTAACGGCTGGCGATGACGCGTTGGCCCGCATCTGGCGCGTCGAAGATGGCAAACTGATGGTCGCCCTGAGCGATCTGACCGAACCGATTCACAAAGCCGCGTACCGCAACGACAACAACCAGGTGGCCCTTGGCGACGCAAGCGGCGTGATTCGCCTGAGCAACGCGCTGGACGGCAAGACCGAAGCCTTGCTCGGAGCGCACACTGCCGCCGTGACCGGGTTGGTCTACCATCCTAACAATCAGCAGTTGATTTCCACCGGCGCCGACGGGCTGCTCAAGGTCTGGCGGCTGCCGGTTCCCGCTCCGCGCCTGCTGGCCGAGAATACCGGGCCGATTCGATCCGTCGCCATCGCCCCGAACAACCAACTGGCCTTGGCCGCCGACGAAAGCGCGGTCCGCGTCTTCAACCCCGCCAACGGTCAGCCGGTGCGCGTGCTGGAAGGGCTGGCTGGTCCCGCGCTGTCGGTGGCCGCTAGCGCCAACAGTACGCTAGCCGCGGCCGGCGGCGCCACGGGACGAATCCAGTTCTGGAACCTGGGCGACGGCGCCGACCGCCAGTATCTGCACGGCCATGAAGGCGCCGTGCTGGCCGTGGCGTTTCATCCTGACAACCAGCGTTTCGCCTCGGCGGGCGATGACGGCTTGATCCGCCTGTGGCGTCTCCCGCAGCCCACCACCCCGTTGGCCGGACACACGGGCGACGTGCTTGCCGCCGCCGTGGCGGCCAACGGCCAGATGGCGGTCACGGGCTCGGCCGACAAGACCGTGCGGCTCTGGAACCCAACCAACGGTCAGGCCATTCGCCAGTTGCCAGGACACGCCGCAGCGGTCACCACGGTGGCCTTCCGCAACGACGTCTCGCAACTGGCCACGGGCGACGCTGCGGGCGAAGTTCGCCTGTGGAACCCGGCCGACGGCGCCGCGCAAGGCGTGCTCGGCGCGCATGGCGCGGCGGTGACCGGGGCGGCCATTCATCCATCGGGCAGCCTGCTCGCCACCACGGGCGAAGAGGGACTGCTCAAGTTGTGGACCTTGCCGCTGGCGCCGGCGAAGCCGCTGGCGGGACCCAACGCGCCGGTCGGCGCGGTGGCGATTTCCGAAGATGGCGCCTTTTCGGTCGTCGGCGGCGCCGAAGCGGGCGCGGTGCGGCTGTTCGACAACGCGGCGGGCAATCAGGTTCTGCCCTTGCCGGGACATGCGGGGTCGGTCACGTCGCTTGCGCTGCGTGGCGGCCGCGTGGCGTCGGGCAACGACCAAGGCGCCATCACGCTTTGGATGTTCCCCACCACGCCCGAAGGCAAACTGCAACCGCAATTGCCTGCCGACGGTTCGGGCGGCCCTGTTGCGCTCTTTGGCCACGTGGGCGAAGTGACCGACCTGGCGTTGGCGCCGAAGAAGGAATTGTTAATCTCCTCTGGCGTCGACGGCACGGTGCGGGCGTGGAACCTGGCCGCCCGTAGCGAAGCCTTGCCCAGCGACGCCAAGACCGCGGTGCTGTCGGTCGCCAGCGACGACGGCAAGCTGGTGGCGGTCGGCACGCGCGTGGGCGATCGGCCCGCCGTGCGGATTTGCGAAAGCGAGACGGGCAAGGTCATCGCCGAGTTGCTCGGCCACACCGCCGACGTGCGCGCCTTGGCCTGGAGCGGCGACAACAAGAAGCTCCTTACCGGCGCCGCCGACAAGACGGCCCGGCTATGGGACCTGGCCGACCCCAAGTTCCCGCAACTGGCGCAGTTCGATTCGCCTGCCGAGATTGCGGCGGTGGCCCTGAGCGCCGATGGAGCGACGGCCTTCGTGGGATGCGCCGATAACGCCATTCGCCGCTGGTCCGCCGCGGGCGAAGAACAACCGGCCATCGCCGGCCATACCGGCGCGGTGACCGCGCTGGCGGTGCGCGGGGCGATGCTGTTCTCTGGTTCGCAAGACGCCACGGTGCGGGTGTGGAACGCCCAGACCGGCGCGGCGGTGCGGACCGTATCCCACGGAGCGCCGGTGGTGGCCGTGGCCGTCAGCCGTGACGGCGCCAAACTGGCTACTTCAGGCGGCGATAACTCGCTCAAGCTCTGGAACACGGCCGACGGCGCGGCGCTTGCGCCGCTGGCGGGTCACGCCACGCCGGCCACTAGCTTGCGGTTCAATGCCGACGCTTCGCGCCTGGTGAGCGGCGCCGCCGATGGTCTGCGGCTGTGGGACGTGGTCGGCCGTTTGCGGGAATTCCGCCCGACCGGCGAAGTAGCGATGGTGGGCGCGGCGTTTGTCACGCGCACCGTGCCCGTGGCCGGACAAGCGGCGAACGCCGCCCAGCCCATCGAATGGCTCATGTCGGCCGCGGCCGATGGTTCATTGCGGCTTTTTGAGCCGGCCGTGACGCACGTGCTCACCGGGCACGAGGGCGTCGTTCATTCAGTCGCCGTGTCGGCCGATGGAACGCGGGCGATCACCGGCGGCGCCGACAAAACCGCGCGGCTTTGGAGCCTGGAAACCGGGGCGCCGCTGGCCACGCTGGCTGGCCCCACCGGCGAAGTGGTGAGCGTGGCCGCTTCGACCGCCGGGCCGCAATTCGCGGCCGCCGACGCAGAGGGCAAAGCGTTTGTCTGGACGCTGCCGGCGCCGTTGCCGCAAACGCCGCTGCCGCCCACGCACGCGCTGGCCCATCCCGCGCCGGTGCGCGACGTGGCCTTTGGCGGCGAAGGCAAGCTGCTTGCCACTTGTGGCGATGATAACATCGTTCGCGTTTTCGACGCGGCGGCCGGATATGAACTGGAGCGGTTCGCCGGGCACACGGCGCCCGCGCTGGCGGTGGCGGTTGCCGACATCGGCAAGACCCTGGTGACCGGCGGCGGCGACAACACGGCCCGGCTGTGGACGATGTCGTTGGCTCGCACGATCGTCGCCAGCGAAGGTAAGACGAACGACGTGGCGTTTATGCCCGACGGCGCGCAGCTCCTTTCGGCTGGCGACGACATGCTAGTGAAGGTTTGGGACGCCGAAGGCAAGGAACTGCGTCGCCTGAACGGCGGCAAGGCGCCGCTCACCCGGCTAGCGCTGACGGCCGACGGCGCCCGCGTGGCCGCCCTCGACGCCGAAGGCCGCGTCTTGATTTGGAACGCGGCCGATGGCGCCGCGCTGCTCACACTCGATCCGCCGCCTGCAGCGGAAGCGGCGCCTGCGCCTGCTGCACCCGCTCCAGCGGCGGCCGCAGCTCCCGCGGCGGCGGCCGAGGCGATTCCGCCCGAGCCGCGCGGCGGCGTGGCTTTTAACGCCGACGGGCAAAACTTGATCGTCGCCCATGAGAAGCTGCTGCGCGTGTGTCGCGCGGCCGATGGCTTGGTGCTGCAACGCTTCGACCAAATCAATCCAGTCGCGGCGGCCGCCGTGGCGCCCGATGGCATTCACCTGGTCGTCGGGCGTAGCGGGGCGGAGAACAACGCGGCGGTTGAACGCTTCGCGCTGGAGCGCGTCATCGCCGGTCATGAGGGCGCGGTTCACAGCCTGGCGCTTGCGCCCGACGGCAACACGTTGCTTTCCGGCGGCGCTGACAAGACCGTTCGCTTGTGGAACTGGGCCGACGGCGCCGTGGTTCGCACGTATGCCGGGAACGAAGGCGCGGTCCATAGCGTGACCATGACCAAGGACGGCGCCCGCGTGGTGGCGGGCGGCGAAGACGGTGCGGTGCGCGTTTGGCCGGTTGCTCCGCCCGCGGCGGAAGGGGCCGAACCGCCTGCCGGGCCAGTGGCGCCGCAAGCGGCGTTCGCGCACGCATCGCCGGTGCACGGCCTGAGCGTGAGCGCTGATAACGCCAAGATCGTCGCCAGCGACGACGACGGCGTGGTGCGCGTCTGGGAAGTCGCCAGCGGCAAAGAACTGGAGCGGTTCCTCGGTCACGAAGGCGCCGCGCTGGCGGTCGCGTTTGCCACCGACAACGCCACCGTGGTTTCCGGCGGCGAAGATAAGACCGCGCGGGCCTGGACGCTTTCGGCGGTGCGGCTGATTGCCGCCGACGAGCAAGGTGTGAGTGATCTGGCCCTGATGGCCGGCGGGGCCCAGGCCGTCACGGCCGGGGCCTCGGTCAAGCGCTGGAACCTGGCCGACGGGCAAGTGCTGCGCGACTTCCCGGTGGGCGAGTCACGGGCGCGGGCTGTCGCGGTGCGTAGTGACGATCAGCAACTTGTAGGCGCCGACGTCGACGGAAAGCTTTACTTCTGGAACCCCAACGACGGGACCGTGGTCCTGGAGTTCAAGGCCCCGGCGCCCATTCGGGGCTTGGGCTTCGCTCCCGACAATCAAAAGATCTTCGCCACCTGCGAAGACAACCGGGTGCGGTTCTTCAACCCCGCCGATGCTTCCCGACTGCACGAGATCATCTCGGACAAGCCCCTTCACACCGCCGTCTTTACCCGCGATAGCCGCAAGACGCTGACCGGCGGCGACGAAGGGGCGGCCCGGCTATGGGCCTACGTTTCGCCCGCGGCGGTGCGCACGCTGGCCGGACACGGAGCGCCGGTGTACGCCGTGGCGGTCAGCCCCAACGGGCGGCTGATAGTCTCGGCCAGCGGCGACCAGACGCTCCGCCTGTGGGACGCCGCCACCGGCGCGCAGCTCAAGCAGCTTACGGGCCACCAAGGCGCGGTGTACAGCGTGGCCTTTAGCGCCGACGGGGCGCTGGTGGTCTCGTGCGGGGCCGATAAGAGCATCCGCCTGTGGGACGTGCTGGGCGGCCGGCAGCTTAAGCAGATTTCCGCCAGCGACGCCAGCCTGTACTCGGTGACCTTCCATCCCGACGGCAAACGCGTGGCCGCGGCGGGGTTGGATAAGAAGGTCCGTATCTACGACGTGCTGACCGGCCAGTTGCAGGCCACGCTGGGTGAACACCCCGACTACGTGTATCGGGTGAAGTTCAACAAGGCGGGGGACCGGCTGCTCTCGGTCGGATACGGCGGAAACCTGATCGTGCGCGACACAGCCGGCAAGCCGCTGTACCACGCGCAGTTGCAGCAGGTGTCGAACTTCGCGGATCTCTCGCCCGACGGCGCCCGGTTGGTGGTGGCCGTAGGCAACGGCGATGTGTTCCTGCTAGACACCCCAACCACCGCGCGGTAACGTCCCCGTCCAACGCGGCGTCAGAAACTTTGGAGTGCGGCGATTCATCGCCGCTTTTGTTTACTCGTTCAAACTCGACTCTCTGGCGTTCGACCGTAAAAGACGAAAGCGGAAATGAATTTCCGCACTCCCAAGGCGGCAAGCGTTAATCGTTGTTGGCGGGGACTTGCTGGACCTGGCGGATATAGCGGTGGCACTCGATGCACTTGAGCGTTACGCCCATGTAGGCGAGCGCGGCGCTGTCTCCATTCTTGCGGTCGGCGGCCTGCTTGAGTTCGCCGACGACGCGGCGGAAGTCGGCGCTGCGTTCGTAATATTCCGGCGTCTCGATCACGTTCCACGAGGCGTCCTGGCTGAGCAGCGCCATTTGCTGGGCGTGCCGGGCCACCGCGTCATAATTCTCCAGCATCAGCCCTTCCAACGCCTTTTGCGAGTGTACGAGCTTGACCCGCATAAAGGCCTTTACGTCTTGGGTCGGCTCGTTCTTGGGCTCTTGGCTGACGGCGGTAACCGCGGCCAGGAAAATGGCGGCGATAACAGTGAACCACGAAAGGCGCCTTTTCATACCGATTCCTTTACGTTGTCCGGGGCAGGCTCCACCGGCGCCGCGACGAACTCGACGCGGAACCGCGACACGCCCAAGTGTAGCACATCGCCCGGATGTAGCTCCGCTTGCGGCACGCGCTCTCCGTTCACGAACACGCCATGGCGCGACTCCAAATCCCGAACCACCAATTGTCCTTCGCGCTCAAGCAGCTCGCAATGCATGCGGCTGATCCACGGATCGTTCAGGCGGAGCGTGGCTTTCTCGTTTCGGCCGAGAATGGCCGGCGCCGCAAAAGTCACCGGTTCTCCTTCCTCGGCCCACCAGTCCAAGGGAACCAAGCGGTACCGCTTCTCGCCTTGATGCCGCCACCGGCCAACGATCTCTCCAAGGTGGAACACAGCCTTCTCCTCGGCGCGCACGGGTCAATAAAGTACTCGACCAATGGTCCTCCATGGCGCAGGTCGAGGTAAGTGGGGGGCTTCCTTACCCTTGAAATTTGCTTGGCACAACAGAAACGCAAACCACATACCGCGAGAAAAAATCCTTCCTGAGAATGAATTCCGCGTCGCTGCCGGGCTTGCGTCATCAAGAGGGGTGGTGTCTGGCACGCTAGGACTACCCAGAGGTTGGGCCAAAAATGTGGCATTTTGCCAGAAAGAGCGTTCCGGAACCGGAGTTGAGAAGTGAAGGAGGGAACGACGCGGCGCCACGCACTGTGGAGAGCGATCGCCTTCCGCACGGTTTGTGCTCTCTTGGGGGCGTAAGTCCGTGCGAAATCGCGCGCTCTGCGCGCGCGGAGTGTGTCAATAATCCCAGCCCAGGGCCGCCCCTACCAGGAAGAGGATTTTTTCTCTCGCCGCACATCGGCCAGGAGCGAGGCGTCCATTTCCTCAATCGCATGTAGCACGGCCGCCACCAAGTCCATGGTGCTGAGCACGCCCGCCAGGCGCCCCTCGCCGTCGAGTACGGGCAGGCGGTGGACATGGCGGTCGTCCATCAGCGAGGCGGCCACAAACAGCGTGTCGTTGGGGGCGGCGGTGTATACCCCGGTGGTCATCAATTCCGACACGCGGCGCGTCGGATCACAGGCCAGCAAACCACTATTTTCCTTGCCTTTGAGCAGATCGGCGACGCTAAACACCCCCACGCAGCGCTGCTGTTCATTGACCACCGGCGCCCAGGTAATATGTCGCTGCGAGAAAATTTGCGTCGCTTCGGCCAGGGTTTGGTTCTCGCGCACCGCGAACGGCGTGGTGGTCATCGCGTCGGCGACGCGCAGTGAGCGCAAACGGTCGATCGCATCTTGGGACATCGAGTCTTCCCCTCCCAGACGACAAAACAAGAATTATGTTGCCCCTACCGTAGTTGTAGCAGCAAGTGGGGCGCCACGGGAATACAATACAGAGGATCGGCGCCAACGGTTTGGCGCATGAATTGCAAATCCCCCCGACGGCGACTGGCGCTGGAAGACGCCGCTACTTCGCGGTGGCTTCTTTCCCCCGCGCTGGAAGAAGTCTTGCGTAGTGAACGGCTTTATGTCTGAGGCCCAGATCGACCTGTTGGTCGTCGATGACGACGACGAATTCCGCAGCACCCTCGTCCGCCGCTTTACCCACCGTGGGTTTCACGTGCATGAGGCCGCTAACGCTGACGAGGCCCTGGCCGTGGCCCAGCGCCGTGAATTTGACGTGGCGGTGTTCGACATGATCATGCCCGGCCGCTCGGGGCTGGAGTTGCTGCGGGAGTTCAAGACCACGCATGGCGACTGCGAGGTGATCCTGCTCACCGGGCAGGGCACCATTGAAACCGCGGTCCAAGCGATGAAGCTGGGGGCCTACGACTTTCTCACCAAGCCCTTCCCGCTGAAGGACCTGGAAACGCTCATTGAGAAAGCCAACGAGCGCCGCAAGCTGCGCAAAGAGAACTTGCAGCTTAAGACGCTGCTGGAGCGCAGCCAGCCCTCGTCCGAGATGATCGGCCGCTCGGCCCCGATGCAGGAAATCTTTCGCCTGATCGAACGCGCTGGGCCGAGCGACAAGGCGATTCTCATTCAAGGCGAAAGCGGAACCGGCAAGGAACTGGTGGCCCGCGCGCTGCACCGCGCTAGCCGCCGCGCCAACCGCCCCATGGTAATTATCAACTGCGCGGCGTTGCCCGAGACGTTGCTGGAAAGCGAGCTGTTCGGACACGAAAAGGGCGCGTTCACCGGCGCCGTGGCCGCTAAGCCGGGCCTGTTCGAGGTCGCCGACGACGGCACGCTGTTCATCGACGAGATTGGGGAGTTGCCCGGCTCGCTGCAAGCCAAGCTGCTGCGCGTGCTGGAGGACGGCTCGCTCCGGCGGATCGGCTCGCTCAAGGAGCGACGGGTCGATGTGCGTCTGCTGGCGGCGACCAACCGCAACCTGGCCGACGAGGTAGAGGCGGGGCAGTTCCGCGAGGACCTGTATTACCGCATCAACGTGATGTCGCTGGAGTTGCCCCCCTTGCGGGAGCGAACCGGCGACATACCGCTTCTGGTCACGCACCTGCTGGGGCCAGGTTGGGAGATCGAACCCGACGCCCTGCGCGCCATTGAACGCTACCCCTGGCCGGGCAACGTGCGGCAATTGATGAACGCCCTGGAGCGGGCCAAGATCATGTCGGACGGGCCGATGGTTCACGCCCGCGACTTACCGCGCGAGATCACCCACTACTCGCCCGAGATAGATGGGGTCTCGTCGCTGGAAACCGACGATCTTTCACTCATCGCACGGTCGAAGATCGTCGAGGTGCTGCGCCGTGAGTCCGGCAACAAGACCCGCGCCGCGCAGGCCCTGAATATCGACCGCCGCAAGCTTTACCGCCTCTTGGAAAAGTACAAGATTGCCGATGCCGAGTTGCACTAACGCAACTCGCTCTTGACCGGGGGAACGCACGCGGTCCTCCGTCTTTTGGCCAAGGCGAGTGGGTCTTGCGCTATGGCGTGACGGGTTATCCCACGTAGGTCACTCGCTCCGAGCGCGACCTACATTGCCCCGTCACACCGTTGCAAAAACGTCAACCTTGCGCGCGGTTGAGCCGTGCGCCCACGTAACTACCAATGCCAGTGGCCGCTACGATGCAAGTGATAGTGGCCCGGCTGGTAGTGGTAATGATTACCGTGCCGGTAGTATCCGCCGTGGTGGTAATCGAAATGGCTGGTGTCGTGCCAGCGCGGGTAGTAGGAATGGTAGCCGTGATATCCTCCATAATGCCCGCCATGGTACCCATGATGACCGTGGTGGCCATGATGATGATGACCATGATGACCCCACTGGGCCGACGCGGTGGCCGAGAAACCGATCATGGTCGCAACCGCCACCATCAGCCCCAAGGCCCAACTTGCCAAACGTGACCGAGTCATGACTTTCTCCTCTTCGTTAACCAGGATTTGGACTGGTGATCGTCCCGGGCTACAAGTGTCTCGCCCCTGGACTACTACTGTTACATCGCAAAACAGCCTAAATTAGCGACACGAGGCGGCGAAAAAAGTTACCATTTTTTTTCAAGTTGCCGCAAACACGGAAAAACAAAGGGTTTGCGCGGCAGCGCCTGGATATGAGCGATCACACCAAGATCGAATGGACCGATGCGACGTGGAACCCTATACGAGGATGTACAAAAATCACGCCAGGATGCAAAAATTGCTACGCGTCTACGTTTGCCGAGCGATTCCGCGGAGTGCCGGGCCACCCGTATCAGCGGGGATTTGACCCTCGGCTGGCGCCCCACAAGTTGGCCGATCCACTGCGCTGGACGCGGCCCCGGCGAGTGTTCGTCAACTCGATGAGCGACCTGTTCCTAGAGGACGTGCCCGACGAGTACATCCTGGCCGTGGTTCAAGTGATGACCGCCGCCCCCTGGCATACGTATCAGGTGCTCACCAAGCGTTCCGAGCGAATGATGGCCATGCTCCAAGGACCGCTGCGGTTCGCCGCCGAACTTCCCCAAGTGTGGTGGGGCGTGAGCGTCGAGAATCGCAAGCACGGCTTGCCGCGCGTCGAACATTTGCGCCAGGCTCGGCCGCATGTCGCGTTTTTGTCGATTGAACCGTTGCTGGAGGATCTGGGTGAGTTCGACCTGTCGGGCATCCACGGCGTCATTGTGGGCGGCGAGAGCGGTCCCCGCGCCCGGCCCTTGGAGAAGGCCTGGGTGCTGAACCTCCTCCGTCAGTGCCGCGCCGCCGGCGTGCCGTTCTTCTTCAAGCAGTGGGGCGGGGTCAGGAAGCACGCCACCGGCCGCGAGCTTGACGGCCACACCTACGATGAACAACCGGCGCCAACCGCCGCCCCGGTGGCCTACGACGCCGACCGCCGCCGCGCCGCCCTGGCCGCCATCGAGGAACTCGCGCGTCGCTTCGACGAAGACGGCGCAGTTGCTCATTCCGCACGCGAATCGCTCTTGGGCGAGCGCAGAACGCCAAGAAACAAATTTGGGTAGTCCTCTTTTGAACGCTCCTTCATAAGGACCAATGTTGCTCATGCCCACATTACCACTTACGGGCCAAGTGGCCTGGATCACCGGATCGTCGCGAGGATTGGGCCGCGTGTTGGCAGAGGAACTATGCCGGCAAGGGGCGCGCGTGGCGGTGCATGGCGTGCGGGCCGACAGTCCGCGCACGTTCGGCGAAGGCGAGTCGATGCAACAAGTGGCTGACGACGTGGCCCGCGCCGGCGCCGCCGAGACGATGGCGGTCTGGGGCGACCTGACGCGGGAAGACGAAGTGGCCCGCTGCGCCGCCGAGATCCGCCAACGCTGGGAGCGCATCGACCTGCTCGTGTGCTGCGCGGGCGGCGACATCGGCGCCCAGGGGACCGCCGCCGGTCGCGGCGGCCGGCCCGAGAACGACGACTGTCTGACCATCGCCCTGGACGACCTGCGGAGCGTATTGGATCGCAACCTATTAAGCGCCATTTTGTGCTGCCGAGAGGTCGCCCCGGAAATGATCGCCCGCCGTAGCGGGCGGATTGTCACCATCGGCAGCGTGGCGGGACTGTACGGTCGGGAGAGCGGCTCAATGTACGCCGTGGCCAAGGCTGCGGTGCATGAATACACTCGCTGCCTGGCGGCGCAACTGCGCGACCACAACGTGCAGGTGAACTGCGTCGCCCCTGGCGGGACCGTGACCGAGCGTTTCTTGCGCATCCATGAGATCGACCAGGCGCGGTTGGTGACCGAGGGCACGCTGCGCCGCTATGGCCGGCCCCAGGAGGTGGCCTCGGTGGTGGCGTTCCTGTGTAGCGAGGCGGCGCGGTTCATTAGCGGCCAGGTGATCCGCGTGGACGGCGGAGAACAGACCTTTGCTTGCTGATGCGGGAGATGGCGCCATCCGTCGAACTTGATGCACTTGGCGATTTTTTGCTTGACGAGGCGCGTTGAATCCTTACGATAGGCGAGAGTAGGAACTATCGGGACGCACAACCCAAACAGGGGCCTGCGTTCCTTTGAAATTCGCCTTGCTTTTCCCGTTCGCGCCCAACTTTTCAAGGATGGAGGCTAGGAAATGGCCAATTCATTGGGGGCCGAAGCAACCTTACAAGCCCAGCGAGCGCTGGCCGCCAGCCCGATTTACGATCTGCGCGCCTTGCAGGTCGAATACGTGGGCGACGCATTGTTGCTTTCCGGCCGGGTCGAGACGTTCTACCACAAGCAACTGGCCCAAGAGGTCGTCCGCAACGTGGCCGAGGGCGTCCCAGTGGTCAACGATGTGGCCGTGGAATACATCCAATACGTCTAGAGCGTTCTTGATGTAGGCCACTTGCTGGAGCGAGCCGAAGAGTTCGCTTGTTCTCCAAGCGGTTGGTTACTTGCGAAGCGAGTAACCGACACGCAACCTCCCGTCACTCCTGCCTGAGAAACGCTCTAACGGCGCCGTGAGCCAGGCTCCTGGTGCGCGAGAACCTTCCTCGGCGCACTCGCCCTCATACCATCGAACCGCTTGCGTCAACGGGCTGCGGAGATTGTGTGCGGCAAAATTCTAACGCTTCTTTCATGATGGTATGACGGGTTCTTCCGTGGGGTGCAATCGCTCCGCGAGTGCGTTTTCGTTGTGGCCGTCCGAAGGACGCCACGAAAGAGCGCACGTGCGGAGCGAGTACACACTGAAATCCTTCCCACCTGTCTGAAAAACGCTCTAGGCCGAGCGGCCGACTCCCGCCGTAGCTCAACCCGCACGGCGGCGCGGGGACGCTTCGAGCAATTGCCCGACCGCCGCGAGCACGCGGTCCGGCGTGAGGTCGCGCATACATTGATGATGCCCCAAGGGGCACACGCGCTTCATGCAGGGGCGGCACGCCAACGACAAGTGTAGGTCAAGGGCGTTCGGATTGTAATTGACCGACCACTGGGGGTCGGTCGGCCCATACAACGATACCGTGGGCGTGCTGAACGCGGCGGCAAAGTGGCGAGGGCCGCTATCGGTGGTAATCATCAAATCGGCCCGGCGCACACACGCCTTGCTCAATCCTAGTCCGAGCGGTTCGTTGGCCATGCACTTGACGCGGGGGTGATTCGCCAGCCGAGCAATTTCGATTGCGGCGGCGCGTTCGCTCGGCCCGCACAGCACCAGCACCGCCATTTCGCGTTCCTCGGCCAGGCGGCGGGCCAGCGTGGCGGCGTGCTCGTTGGGCCAATGCTTGGCCGCGCCGTACGCGCCGCCGGTATTCAGCACCGCCACGCGGCGGGCCTTCGTCAGACCAAATTTCTCCCACACCTGGTCGGCGGCTTGCTCGTCCGCGGGAAGCGTGGCCAGCTCCAAACGCTGCGACTCGGGGGGACAGCCCAGATGATAGGCCAGTTCCAGGTAATAATCGACGGCCGAGATGGGCGTGAGCCGGCCCCCGGCGCGCGGCGGGTCCAGTGCGTCGGTCAACAGCCAGCGCCGGCCGTAGCGGGCGTAGCCGATGCGCCGCTTCGCCCCGCCCAGCCATGTAATGCCGGCGGTGCGCAGCGAGTTCGTCAGCAGCACCATCGCATCCAGCCGACGCCGCCGCAATTCGCCCAGCGCCTGCCGCAGCGAATGTTCCGGCCGGCGCGACTTGGGTTGGTAGAAGACTAACTCATCCAGCCACGGCGTCCCGGCCAGCACCTCGCCCACGTAGGGCCGCAGCACGCCCACCAACCGCGCGGGGCGAGGAAACTGCTTGCGCAGCGCCCGCAAGAAGGGCGTGGCCATGGCCGCGTCGCCAATCCAGTTCGGCAGCATAATTCCGAGTTGCATGCGCGGACTTATACCGTCCCCCGCCCCGCGACGACAACGGCAATCCGGCGATTCGTCCAAGTCCAAGTAGGGTGGGGCAAGTCTTCGCGACCCACCTTCGGCGCGTCCCAAAGATTCGAGCAAACCGCTTCCCCTGGTGGGTCCGCACCCGTTTGCCGGCGAAGATTACTAACCAGCTTGGCGCGCCAAGCGACTGCGGACTGAGAAGGCCCACCAACGGCTTGTGCCCGCTTGACCCACCCTGCGGGAATCATCCGGCTTAATACCCAGCGTAGGATTTTTCTTCGACCAGGCGAGAACCGAGCAGTTCGTTGATCTGGCGCTTGAGCGCGGCGCGGCGGTCGTTGGTGCGATAGACCGAGCGGGCCAGTTCGATGAACCGTGGGCCGAAGTCGCCCGCGCGCTCACAATCGCGAATTGCGTCTTCAATCTCCCACAGCGCTTCGTTCACCGTCTTTAATTCGTTCGTCGCCTCGGTCAGTTCGGGCGAATTGGGCACGGAAACCCGCCGTACTTGCTCCAGCGTCTCCAGTTCCGACCGCACGTTCTTCAGCTTCGCCGCGTCGGTTATGCGCTCGGTCTTGATTTCCAAAATCGTAATCTTGTCGATCAACTCGCCCGCAGCGATCTCCACCACAATCGACTGTTGCATTACGTCTCCCGTCAAAGGATAAGCAAAAGGAAGTTAGCCACGGATGAATCACGGACAAGAATTTTGCAATTTTTTTCTCTTATCCGTGTTCCACCCGTGTCGCATCCGTGACCAGTTTTTTATTTTTATGAATTAAGCGTGCGCCAATCGTCGTCGGGGCCAGTGACGAGGCGCAAGCCTTGGATTTCAGCGCGGACCGAAGCGGGAATGCACAGCATGTTCACCGTAACGACGCCGGGATGGGCGTTCTGGGGGTTGCCGTAGAAGTTTTGGGGATGATACAGCGGCGGCGTGTGCCAGTAGAGGTTGTAATCGAACGACTGAATCAGGCTGATCAACTCCCGCGAGTTCTCTGAACGCTGGTTGTTCACGTACAGCACCGGTTGATGGCGCTGGAGCGTGTTCCGCGCGCCGCGCAGGACCGCCGCTTCCCGGCCGGCGGCGGCGATCTTGAGCAAGTGGCACGCCGGCAGTTGCAGGTCGTCCAGGGCGAGAGTCGGGACTTCCTCACCGGGCGGTTCCTCTTGCAGCGCCACGTCGGCGAAGGCGGCCTCGCGCGCGGGGTCCAGCAGCGGCGCAAACAGGCGGCCCGGCCTTTCGTCCAGCGCCGCGCGGCGGCAATCCACATTCGTGCGGCTGTGCAACGCCAGGTTGCCGCACAACGTCTGGAAGGCGAGCCGCCGCGGCTCCAAGGCGTAGACCGCTCCGCTTGGCCCCACCTGTTCCGAGAACAACAAGGTGTGGGCGCCGATGTGCGCTCCCGCCTCGACCACGGTCCAGCCGGGCCGCGCCAACTGGCGGAACAGCTCGGCCTCGGCCTGGCAGTACTCGCCGTAGCGGTCGATGAATCGCCCCGCCGATAGATCATTCGGGTTATACAACAGCAGCCCTTGCCGGGTGCGGGCCAGGCGATTCACGCCACTGGCTGCGACGTGGTAATCGTCCGCCGCGCGGCGGGCCACGCGCGGGGCGTGTTCTTGCAAGAGCGTTTGCGCCATCGGCTCGAAGACTGTGGGCCAGTCGGCCCGGCGAGTTTGCCGAAAGAGCCGCATCGTGGGGTACCACTCGCTGCGGTCGCCGGTCATGCCCCACCGCCAGTCGGGCACATACGCCAGGGCCAGCCACACGTTCGCTCCCAGCGCCCCGGCCAGGTGGCCGATCACCGTATCGACGGCGATGATCAGGTCGAGCGATTGCAGCACTGCGGCGGTATCGGCGAAGGGCGGCCCTTGCACGTCCAGCCGGCGGCCCAGCGGAACCACGTCAAACCGTCCGGCGAGCCGTTCAAGTTGATCTTCGCCCACTCCCTTTTGCAGGCTGAATAGCGTCACCCCCTTGAGTCGCCCCAGCGGGGCCAACGCCGTCAGCGGCGCGCTGCGCATGCGGTCGGCCTCAAAGTCGGGATTGCCCTGCCACGCAATACCTACGCGCACGCCGCCGTAGCTGGCTAGTTCGTTGCGCCAGTACGCCAGCCGGTCGGGATCGGCTTGCAAGTAAGGAATGTCGGCAGGCAACGTGCCGGGCGCATCGCCCAGGATGCCCGGCAGGCTCAAGAGCGGGGCGTAAACGTCGTACTCGTTCGGTTCGGCGTTGTGGGGGATGACGCCATCCACGCCCGGCGCCGTGCGGACCAGCGCCGCCAGCGGCTTGTGGCAAGCCACGACAATCCGGCAGGTGTAAAGTTGCTTGAGGCGGCCCGCGTAACGGATGAAGTGGACGGTGTCGCCCAGACCCTGCTCGGCGAGCAGAAAGAGCGTCTTGCCGTCGAGCGAGCCGCCGTCCCACTTCGGCTGACGAAGTGGAGGAAACGCCATTGTCGGAGCCTGCCACCGCCATTCATACTCGGGCCAGCCTTCGCGATAACGTCCCTGGAGCAGATACACCACGCCCAAGTCGCGGTGGGCCTGGGCGTCGTGCGGCGCCCGCGTCAAGGCGTGACGGAAACACTCGGCCGCCTCGTCCAGCCGGCCCAGCCACGTCAGGGCCGCGCCCTTGTTCTTCCAGACGTTGCCATAATCGGGCTGGAGAGTCAAAGCTCGCTCGAAGCAAGCTAGCGCTTCTTCGCGACGGTCCAAAGCGTTTAACGTGTTGCCCAGGTTGTTGTAGGCGACGGGAAAGTTGGGTTGCAGGGCCAGCGCCCGGCGGTAAGCCGCCTCGGCCTCTTCAAAACGCTTTTGATCGTGCCGCAAGATACCCAGGTAGCACCAGGCGGCGGAGCTGCTCGGGTCGGCGTTTAGCACCCCCAGATAGAGCCTTTCCGCCCCGGCGTAGTCGCCGGCCTGGTGCGAACTCCATCCTTGTGTCAACGGGTCGGCGTTCGGCATGGGGTGGTCTCCTCGTGCAAAATAGCCCCCCGCCCGCGGCTGCGTCAATTGGAGACGGCGCCCAGTAGTCAACGTGGGGCGGGCATCCGTAGTAGCTCCAAAGTTGGGGTATTCTCCTGCTCTTGAACTCTGAGGCGGAGAAACCGCAAACGACCTAGCTTGCGGTTTCGCCGCACCGCGCCTGGACCGCGGATCCTTGCTTCAAATTTTGGAACGATTGATCGTGCCTGCCGTTCTTCTGTTTTCTTGGCAGGCAGGATGCGTGTCCCACGGGAGGAATACAGCCTACGGCCCGTGGTTGCCGGCACATGCTGGTCCGACCTTGGTCAGTTGGGGGCTTTCGCCTATACTTCGGAAAGTAAGCGGGGGGCGTCGCAAAGCCCCTCTACATTGCCCATCTTTACATTACGGAAGCCTGTTCGCGTTCCCATCGAGTTGAACTTGGCAGGACGCCAGTTCCTAGAGGACGCCTCTCCCCTGCGGATCGCTGCATGTCTGCTTATACCCTGACGCATCTGAAACAACTGGAAGCCGAGAGCATCCACATCATTCGCGAGGTGGCGGCCGAGTTCGAGAACCCGGTCATGATGTACTCGATCGGCAAAGACTCGTCGGTCATGGTCCATCTGGCCCTTAAGGCATTCTACCCCGACAAGCCGCCGTTCCCGCTTCTGCACGTCGATACCACCTACAAGTTCCGCGAGATGATCGCGTTCCGCGAGAACTACGCCCGCAAAAACCTGGGCCTGGACGTGCTGGTGCACATTAACCAGGAAGCGGTGAAAGCGGGCATCAACCCCTTTGAGCACGGCAGCAAGAAGTACACCGACATTATGAAGACCGAGGGACTCAAGCAGGCCCTCAACAAGTACAAGTTTGACGCGGCCTTTGGCGGCGCCCGGCGGGACGAGGAAAAATCGCGGGCCAAAGAGCGGGTGTTCTCGTTCCGCGACAAGTTCCACCGCTGGGACCCCAAGAACCAGCGCCCCGAACTCTGGAACCTGTACAACGCCCGAATCAACAAGGGCGAGAGCATCCGCGTGTTCCCGCTTTCCAACTGGACCGAACTGGACGTGTGGCAGTATATCCACCTGGAGAAGATCCCCATCGTGCCGCTGTACTACTCGGCGATGCGGCCGGTGGTGAACCGCGACGGCGTGTTGATCATGGTGGACGATGACCGCCTGCCGCTGCACCCCGGCGAAAAGCCCGAGATGAAGATGGTCCGCTTCCGCACCCTCGGCTGTTACCCGCTGACCGGCGCGGTGGAGTCGAATGCCACCACGCTGCCGCAGATTATCCAAGAGATGCTGACCACCAAGACCAGCGAGCGCAAAGACCGGGTGATCGATACCGACCAGGCCGGCAGCATGGAGGAGAAAAAGAAGGAAGGATATTTCTGATTGCGGATACGGACTGGGGATTGCGGATTATCGCACTTGCCCCCGGTCCGGCTTTTCTCATCCGCAATCCGCACTCCGCAATTTCCCATGAGCTTCTACGTTCGCTACTACATCACCGACGAGGACGACCTCTCGCTCGCGCAGTTGGAAGCGGGCTTGCAGGAATTCGACGCCGCGTATTCCGTGCCGCACCAAGACCGCACTGGCGAGGTGCGCTATACGGAAGAAACGTTCGCGGAGATCGACATCAACTACCCCGGCGATCCGCTGTTCGACGATGAACTATCGGAGACGCTCGACGGCGTGCAACTGGCCGGCGGCCCCCGCGCCCAGCACGTTCTCGACACGCTCCGCCAGACCCGGCAAACGGTGGCCCTGCGCATCTTGTGGCAAGGCCGCGACTCGGAACAAACCCTGACCAAGATCGACCCCGTGCTGGTTTGGCTGATCATGAATCGCGACGGCCTGCTCCAGGTGGACGGAGAAGGCTTTTACGAAGGCGAAGATTTGATCTTCGAGATGGAATGAGAAGAACTGCGAACTGCGAATTGCGGATTGCGCAATGCGGATTGAAGAAAGCAAACAAAGAAGAAAGTAGAGAAAGACAAAGAAAGAAAATAGCCGGAGGCTAACAGGCTCCGGAATGGCCCCGCCCAACCGCTCCGACTTCGGCAACTTCGCATGGCCGCGCCGCAATTTTGTATCGCCGCGAGGATGACCGTAAGCTCTGCCGTACATTAACGCTCCGGAGGCTGTTAGCCTCCGGCTATTGCCCAAGAATCGTCACGTAAAACGTTCTTCAATCCGAAATCTGCAATCCGCAATTCCCATGTCTCACCAGTCTGAACTGATCGCTACCGACATTGATGAATACCTGGCGCAGCATGAGCGCAAGGAATTGCTGCGGTTCCTGACCTGCGGCAGCGTGGACGACGGCAAGAGCACGCTCATCGGGCGATTGTTTTTCGACACCAAGATGATCGCCATCGATACCCTCGAGTCGCTGATAAAGGACTCGGTCACGCACGGCACCACCGGCGGCGAGTTCGACCCCGCGCTCTATACCGATGGCCTCAAGGCCGAGCGCGAGCAGGGGATTACCATCGACGTGGCGTACCGCTACTTCTCTACGGCCAAGCGGAAGTTCATCATCGCCGACACGCCCGGCCACGAGCAGTACACGCGCAACATGGCCACCGGCGCCTCGACGTGCGACCTGGCCATCATCCTGGTCGACGCCCGGCACGGGGTGGTGGAGCAGACCAAACGGCACAGCTTTATCGTGTCGCTGTTGGGCATCCGGCACGTGGTGGTGGCGGTCAACAAGATGGACCTCGTCGGCTTTGACGAAGAGGTCTTCGAGAAGATCAGGCAGGACTACACCAACTTTGTGGCCCGGTTGGATATTGCCGACTTGCATTTCATTCCCATCTCGGCCCTGAAGGGCGAGAACGTGGTGGAGAAAAGCGCCAAGATGCCGTGGTATCGCGGCGAGTCGCTGATGTACCTGCTGGAGAACGTGCATATTGCGTCGGACCGCAACCTGAACGACTTCCGCTTCCCGGTGCAGTACGTGAACCGGCCGCACCTGGACTTCCGCGGTTTTTGCGGTACGATCGCCTCGGGCATAATCCGCCCCGGCGACGAGGTGATGGTCTTCCCCTCGCGCAAGGCCAGCCGCGTGAAGAAAATTGTCACCATGGACGGCGACCTGGAGGAAGCGTTCGCTCCGCAGGCGGTCACGCTCACACTGGAGCACGAGATCGACATCAGCCGCGGCGACATGATCTGCCGACCGGGGAACCAGCCCCACTTCGATCGCAAGTACGATGCGATGGTGGTCTGGATGACCGAAGAGCCGATGGTGCCCGGCAAGGACTACCTGATCAAGCACGCCACCAAGACGGTCAGCGGGGCGGTCAGCACGTTGCGGTACCGGATCGACGTGAACACGCTCCATCGGCAGGACGCGCCCACGCTGCGGCTGAACGAGATTGGCCGCTGCGAGTTCCTGCTCCACGAGCCGATCGCTTTCGACCCTTACCGCCGCAACCGGGCCACGGGGGCGTTCATCATCATCGACCGCCTCTCGAACAACACCGTGGCGGCGGGCATGATTTTGGACCGTAGCGGCGGCCCCGGCGACCACTGGGACGCTCAGCCCTCGGGCGAACTGCACCAGGAGACCAGCCAGGTCACGCCGCAGGAGCGCCAGGCGCGCTTCGGCCAGCAGCCCACCACGGTGCTGCTGACCGGCCTGACCGGCGCGGGCAAGACGACCATCGCCTACGCGCTGGAGCGGCGGCTGTTTGACCAGGGCCGCGCCGCCACGGTGCTGGACGGTCAGAACATGCGGCTGGGCATTAGCAAGGACCTGGGCTTTACCGCCGAGGAGCGCAGCGAAAACCTTCGCCGCAGCGCCGAAGTGGCCAAGCTGATGAACGACGCCGGTTTGATCTGCCTGGCTGCGTTTGTGGCGCCCGAGGAAGCAGTCCGCCAGCGCGTCCGCGAGGTGATCGGCCGCGATCGCTTTCTGGTGGTCCACCTGGCGGCCCCGGTGGAAGTCTGCCGCCAGCGCGACACCGACGGCCACTATCCCCAAGCCGACGCCGGCCAAATGAAGAACTTCCCCGGCGTCTCGGCCCCCTACGAGCCGCCGGTGGAACCCGACCTAGTCCTCCCCACCCACGAATGGCTGGTCACAAAGTGCGTGGACGCCGTGATAGACCTTCTGCACAAACGCGGCGTCATCGGGTAACGCAGCCCAACCGGGGTCAGGGAGGTTTTTCGGCCCACCCACTTGCGATGTGGTAACCGGTTTGGCCGAAAAACCACCCCGACCCCATGAGGTGGCTTCGCCGTTTGACGCGCGGCGACTCCGATCGGGTCGGACGCAAGGGAAGCGCCAAGCCCCCGGCGGCGCAACCCACTGGGGTCGGGGAGGTTTTTCGGCCCACCCACTTGCGATGTGGTAACCGGTTTGGCCGAAAAACCACCCCGACCCCTCGGTGTGCGCCGCGCCTTCCATCCGCACCGTATTTGCACGGAAAACGCCACGCAATTGGCTTTTCGGACTCTTGGCGGGCACATCAACGAAAAAACGCTTGACAGCCACGGTTAACGTAAACCGTTACACGTCAAGCGTTTTCGAGGTGGCCGAGGAGGGACTCGAACCCTCACGCCCATTACTGGACAGGGGATTTTAAGTCCCCAGCGTCTGCCATTCCGCCACTCGGCCCAGGGTGGTTGTATCGTACCGGCAGATTGATTGGGGGACAATCGGCGGCGGCGGGTGGTTCATGGGTGGTTACCGATCGGGTGACGAGCTATCCCGTGGTCGGCTGCCAGGTCTTGATGGCGGTGTCGGCGGCTTTTTCCAGCGGGGTGTAGCGAGGGTGGCGAGATTCCTTGTAGGGGTCGTTCTTGCGGGCGTTGTAGCAGCAGATGAGCGACCAGCGGGGGTGTTCCGAGCGGTTCTGATCGCTGCGGTGCAGCAGGTTGCCGTGAAAGAACAGGGCGTCGCCTGGCTGGGCTTCAACGTACTCCAGCGGCAGTCGCTCCAAGGCGGCGCTTACGCGCTCCAGGTCGGCGCCGGCCTGGTCGCCGGTCTTGTTGTGGTCGATGCGGCCCAGGTGGTGCGACCCGGTGATCACTTGCAAACAGCCGTTCTCGCGGTTCGAGGGTGTGACCGCGATCAGGCAACTGGCTAGCAGCGGATACAAACAGCCGTTGTTGTACCAGTAGCCGTAATCCTGGTGCCATTCCCAGGCGCCGCCCACTCGCGGCTCTTTGAGCATCATCTTCATGTGGTACAGGTAGACTTCGCCGCCGAGCATTTGCTCCATGCGGTCAACAATCCGCGGACAGCGGGCGAACATGCTGTACAGGTTGTCGCCCACCGTGTTCCACAACGCCAGCTTGGTCTCTTGGCCCGTCGCATCTTTCCGTCCATAGGCGGACTGGGATAGATGCGGATCATCCTGGGCATATCCCAAAAGCCGCTCCATTTCCTGGGCGTCAAACAGCGAGCGGGCCAGAAAGTAGCCGTCGCGCTCGTATTGGGCCAATTCGTCGTCGGAAAAACGGGTGGCGGGCATGGGCGTTCCTCGGCAGGGTGCGTCGAATCCATTCATCGTCGAGAATTCAACGGGCGTGGGAATAACGACCATCCGTGGTCGATCATCTCGGAATCCTACCGCGTTTTTGGAGAAGAGCAAGCGGCCGTCGTTCGCGGGCGAACGTCTTCGATCTAGGCAGGCGGTTCGCCGGCCGTCATAACCTAAGGAGCGGGCGTGGTCCAGCAGGGCGGCGATCGACGATGCGGTCAAGGAACGAGTTATTTGCAACCTGGGCAATGGGTAACCAAACGATGACGGGGAATCTACTTCCGGCGCGCCGCGCGACATGCGTTCTCGCCGGCCTTGCAGCTTGGGCGACGTTGGGGCTGATCGGCCCTTCCTTTGCCGCGGCCGACGATTGGCCGCGGTGGCGCGGGCCGCGCGGCAACGGTGTTTCCGACGAGCAGGGCCTGCCCGTCACTTGGAGCGCGACCGAGAACGTCCGCTGGCGGACTGAGATTCCCGGCCACGGCTCGTCCTCGCCAATTGTTTGCGGAGGCCGAGTGTACGTGACCTCGGCTTTCGACGGGGGCGCGCGGCGGGCGCTGCTGTGCCTGGACCGCGAGAGAGGCAACTTGCATTGGACCTGCGAAGTGGAAGACGACTGGCCCGAGATTACGTCGTCGCTGACCGGCCACGCCGCAGCCACGGCGGCGACCGACGGCAAGCACTTGGTGGCGTTCTTCGGCAACGCCGGCGCCATTGGCTGCGATACCGAAGGGCGGCTCCTGTGGCGGAAGGACTTGGGAGACTTTGAATCGGAGTTGGGGTTCGCCAGTTCGCCGGTCATCCACCAAGGGTGGGTTTTTCTGTTATGCGATCACGACGGCGATCGGTTCCGCTCTTTCGATTCGTATTTGATCGCCCTCGACGTGAAGACCGGCGAGACGCGCTGGAAGACCAATCGCAAGGAACTATACCGCTCTTGGAGTACGCCGATTGTAGTTCCCGTGGAAAACGACCGTGCACGGGACAAGACGCACGGAGCGAACCGGCTACGCCCGGCGGAAGAGTTAGTGGTGGCGGGCCAGGATGCGCTGCGCGGGTATGATCCCACGACGGGCGAGGAGCTCTGGCGCGTGGATGGCCTGACGGCGTGGGTCGCGCCGTCGCCGGTGTTTGGGCGGGGGTTTATCTTCGCTGCGTCGGGCAAGGATGGGCCGACGCTGGCGGTGCGGCCAGGCGGTCGGGGCGATGTGACCGAGACGCACGTTGTCTGGAGCGAGCGCCGCGGCGCCCCCTATGTAAGCTCGCCGCTGCTGTACGGCGACTACCTGTATGTCGCCAACGAACTCGGCGTGGTCACGTGCCGCCGCATGGCGACCGGCGAGATTGCGTGGCAACGCCGCCTGGAGGGCAAGTTTCTCGCGTCGCCCGTCGCCGCCGACGGCAAGGTGTATCTGGCGGCCGAATCGGGAACCATGTACGTGCTGGCGGCGGGGCCGGCGTTCCGCGTCCTTACTGAGAATACCTTGGGCGAGGACATTCTCGCGTCACCCGCCATCGCGGACGGTTGCCTGTTTGTGCGCACGCAGCGCCATTTGTATTGCCTGCGCGCCACGGCCGCCGATTGAATACGGATTTGCGTTCACCGCCCCGTATTGACTTGTCGGTCGCCAGAAACATTTGCCGCACATGCTTTGCCGACGTTCTTGCCGCGTCGCGCGCGGCGGGCTACTTTGGTAGGTCCGCAGGCTCCTGTCTTCGGGGCATGCTTACATTTGCCGCCTTCCTTTTCGACTTGCTTATTTGTCATGATTACACGCTTCTTATTGGGATTGGTACTCGGGACTCTGTTCTGCGCCGCCATGACCACGGCGGGCGACAATCCGCCACAGCAAGACGGTTGGCCGCAGTGGCGGGGACCGAACCGCAACGGCCATTCGGCGGCCACGGGCCTGCTCGATCAGTGGGAGGGAACCCCGCCGCAATTGCTCTGGCAAAGCGAGGGACTGGGCCGTGGATACGCCAGCGTTTCCATCGCGGGCGAACGCATCTACACCACCGGCAACTTCTCCGACGGCCAATCCGTAGTGGCGGCCGACGTAACCGACGGGCGGGTGCTGTGGCGCACGTCCATTACCGACCGTTCGCCGCGGCACGGGTACGAAGGCTCGCGCTCCACACCCACGATTGACGGCGACCGGCTGTACGTGGTGGCGTCCAGCGGTCGCATCGTATGCCTGGCCGCGGCCGACGGGAAGATCGTGTGGAGCAAGGATTTTCAGCAAGAGTGGAAGGGGCGGATGATGTCGGGTTGGGGGTTCGCCGAGTCGCCCCTGGTCGATGGTCCGTGGGTGTTGTGTACGCCAGGCGGCGACGAAGCGATGGTTGTCGCCCTTGACAAAATGACGGGAGAGCAAGTCTGGGCGTCTCCGGCTCCGGAGTTTGCTGGCGACGCCCAAGGCCGGGACGGCGCGGGCTATTCGTCGTTGGTCGTCAGCCACGGCGCCGGCGTCAAGCAGTACGTACAAGTGATCGGTCGCGGCGTGCTGGGCGTGCGAGCCGCCGATGGCCAATTGCTGTGGAGTTACAACGACGTGGCCAATCGCACGGCCAACATTCCCACGCCGATCGTGACGGGTGACTATGTCTTCACTTCCACCGGCTACGGCGCTGGCGCGGCTCTCCTGCACTTGGTGAAAGACGGCGAGGGAGTGAAGGCCGACGAGGTCTACTTCCTGTCCGGCGACAAGTTCCAGAATCATCACGGCGGCATGGTGCTGGTGGGTGAATATCTCTATGCCGGGCACGGTCATAACAACGGCTTTCCCGTTTGCCTCGAATTCGCGACGGGCAAGATCGTCTGGGGCGGCAACCAGCGCGGACCGGGACGCGGTTCCGCAGCCGTGGTGTACGCCGACGGCGACGTGATTTTCCGTTACCAGACCGGCGAGGTAGCCTTGATCGAGGCGACTCCCGAGGAATACCGCCTCAAGGGCGTGTTCACGCCCGCCTACCAGGAAGACAAAAGTTGGGCGCACCCGGTGGTGGTTGGACAGCGGTTATACCTGCGCGAACAGGATCAACTGATGTGCTATGACCTGAGTGCGCAATAATCGGTACGTCGTTTGCTCCTTGTTCCTTTGCGGGTGTGATTCGCTGGATTTCGTAGCCGGAGTCCGCATGTTCGGGCCGGCCGCCACCTTCCACCCAAGGAGATCATCATGGCAACCGAGACTACTCTTCGCACAACGGCTGTTGGTGTATTTCACGACCGCGAACACGCGCAAGCCGCCGTCAGCGAACTCAGACAGTTGGGCTTCCCCGAAGACGACATCGGAGTCGCTTATCGCGGCGAAGAAGACGTTCACGGCGCGCACGAGGTCCGCGAACAAGGCACTCACGCAGCCGAAGGCGCGGGTGTGGGCGCCGCCACGGGAGCGGGCATTGGCGCCTTGTGGGGCTTAGGCATTCTCGCAGGCGTGCTGCCGGCGGTGGGGCCAGCGATTGCCGGCGGGACGCTCGCGGCCATTTTGAGCAGTGCTGCGGCCGGCGCCGCCGCCGCGGGCCTGGCCGGCGCCTTGATTGGCGCGGGCATTCCCGAGGAAGAAGCCCGCTATTATGAGGATGAGTTCAAGGCGGGCCGGATCGTCGTAACGGTGCGCGGCGAAAGCCGCTATGACGAAGCGGCGGCGGTGCTGCGCCGCCACGGCGGGTACAACATGCACAACCGCGACGTCACGCACACCAGCGTGACCGAAGACCTTGCTCATCGTCACCCACGGTAACGCCCCTCTTGCCGAGGTCAACAAACTGGGCCGTTGTCGGTTGATTCGGCAACGGCCCTTTTTTCTGCGCGCAGGGAGTGCGAACGAATGTTCAAACGAAGTCAGGCGGCCAACTCAGGCCACGGAAGAATTAAGGCCACGGATGAAACACGGATAAGAACCAAGGATGAAGTTTCTCGCGACCAGATTCTTCCTTTATCCGTGTTCAATCCGTGTTTCATTTGCGGCTCACGCTTTCCGTCCGTGCCGCCCCAAGACAGAACGCGCACGAACGCTAATGGCTCTGGACCGTTTTGGAAAATAGATTCAGCACCAGCACGCCGCCGATGATTAGCGCGAAGCCCAACACGGCTGGCCAGTCGATTCGCTCGCCGTGGAGGATTACGCCGATAGCGGCAATCAGCACGATCCCCACGCCTGACCAGATCGCGTAGGCAACGCCCACGCCCAGCCCCGCCTTCAGGCAGAGCGACAGGCAATAGAACGCCGTACCGTAACCCAGTACGACCAAAAGGCTTGGCGCCAACCGGGTAAAGCCCTGGCTCGACTTCAAGGCCGACGTGGCGATGACCTCGGCCACAATCGCCACGGCAAGCAACACATATGCGCGAAGCACGACCAGAACCTACTTTCCGCCGTACTCGAACCGCACGGCGCGGGTGTCTTGCTCGCGTCCGGTGGGTTGCGTCAAGGGAGAATATAGCTCGGGCCGCCGGGCGCGGATCCAGCGCGCGCCGGTTGAGCGGTCGCGGAGCGAGGCGTCCAGATCGGCAAACACCAAGTCGTCTTCCAACGCCGTCGATTCCGCGAGAACCCGGCCGTAGGGGTCAAGCACCATCGCGTTGCCGGTGCGCACCTCGTTATCGTCTCGGCCCACGCCGTTGGCGAAGACCAGGAATAAGCCGTTGTCGTGCGCGCGGGAAGGAAGCCACCGCATCAGCCAACCGCGTCCCTTGTCACCGTGGAACTCGGCGGCCAGTGGTTCGGGGTTTTGGCGGCGGTTCTCCCACAATCCCACGTCAATGCGGCTCATGGCGTGAGGGCTGCCCGATGCACATCCTCCTGTCTGATGCGGCGCCAGCAGCACCTCGGCGCCTTGTAAAGCCGTAATGCGGGCGTTTTCGATCAGGTTGTTGTCGTAGCAAATCAGCACGCCCACGCGGCAACCGTGCGGCGTGTCGAAGACGGTGTATTCATGGCCCGGCGTCAGGTACTCGCTCACAAAGACGTGCAACTTGCGATGCCGGGCGAAGCGGCCATCAGGCATCGCCACCACGTAACTGTTGTAAAGCCTCCCAGCGGCGTCTTTCTCCACTAGCCCCGCGCCCACCGTCATGCCGTACTGCCGCGACATTTCCATCAGCGCTTGCGAGGCTGGCCCCTCCGAGACAGGCTCGGCAAGTTCCTCTAGTTCCTCGCGGGAAAGATTACGCAGATGCCAATAACCCGAAATGCAGCACTCGGGGAAGGCAATGATTTGAATGTCGTTCGCGGCGGCTTGCTCCACAAAGCGCCGCACGGTCGCTAGGTTCGCGGCTTTGTCTCCCGGCGCATGTTGAAACTGCGCCGCCGCCACACGCAGGTTTTGCATGGTTGGTCGATCCCAGGTACTTGGAAGAACCGATCATCCTAACAGGAACGACCCTTCCTGGCGACGATGCGCAACCCTTTGCTAAAATCAACAAAAAAAGGACGGGTCGCGGTTAAGCGACCCGTCCTTCAGTGGATTCATCTTCAAGACATGGCGAGTAGCTTACCGCTGGCTCAGCCGTTGTCGGGCGATCTCCAGGCCGGCGTTGAGAATGGCGTCGTCTTCGGGGGCGATTTGTTGCCCGGTCTCGGCGACCGGCTTGGCGGTCTTTTGCACGACCACGTCGGGCGTGACTCCAGCATTGGCAATGGCCTTACCGCTGGGCGAGTAGAACTTGGCCGTGGTCAATCGCAATCCAGCCTTCGTCGTACTTAGCGGAAAGATGCCTTGCACCGAGCCTTTGCCGTAGCTACGTTCGCCCACCACCGTGCCACGGCGGCTATCGCGAATGGCGCCGGCGAAAATCTCGCTGGCCGAGGCAGAATCGTGGTCGATCAGCACCACCAGCGGCACCCGCCACGTGTTGTACCGGTTAGCAAAGCGGTCCGAATCCTCCCGCGCGTTGCGTCCGCGGGTCGAGACGATCTTGCCTTCGGCGATGAACTTATCAGCCACCTCGACGGACGAGTCCAGCAACCCGCCGGGATTGCCGCGAACGTCGATAATCAAGCTCTTCATCCCTTCGCGATACAGCTTCCACAGCGCGTCGTTCAGGTCGGCGCTGGTGGTCTTTTGGAAGGCTGGCAGGCGCAGGTACGCCACGCCATATTCGGAATCGATAATCCGGGCGCCTTCAATGCTGGGTAGTTCGACCCGTTGCCGCGTCAAGTTGACGTGCCGCGTTTCGCCCTGCTCGTTGGACACGTCCAGTTGTACGGTGCTGCCTTCCACGCCTTTGAGCATGTCAGCCGCCTTGTCGGAAGTGAGCGCGACCACCGTCTGGCCGTCGACGCCGACGATCCGTTCGCCGCTCCGCAGACCTCCCTTCTCGGCCGGGCTGCCGGTGATGACGTTGACCACCCGCAGCGCTTCGTCTTCGCTCTTCAATTCAATGCCCAGGCCGACAAAGTTGCCTTCGATCTGCGAGAACAGGTCATCCAACTGCGCGGCGGTAAGGAACGTCGAGTAGCGGTCCAGGTTGCCCGCGGCGCCGCAGACAAACTCCATCAGGAACACTTGCGGCGGGACGCCCAATCGCTCCGAAGCGAAGCGCGCCCCCCATGCCGCCAGGTTGCGGGCCTCGTTGCGGTCCACGGCGCGGTACTGCGCCATGGCGGGCCGGAACTCGCGAAGAAAGGCCTCGCGGCGTTCGGCGGGAACCTTCGGCAACCACGAGTCCACAAAGAGGGACTCGGTCATCGCCACCTCAACTTGCGCCGCGCCTCGCTCCACCAGGTCCCGCCAGTCCGGTTGCTGGACGTAGTTGGTTTCGATCTTTTGCAGCACTTCGGCGTACAGGTCAAGCGCCTTGCGCTCCGACAATTGTTCGACCGAAGACACAAAGGTCGTGTCGCTGTAGCGGCGGGCCAGATCCAGATGCATCCGGGCCAGGTTCACCCGTTGTTGCAGCGCGGCCAACTCGGGGTGCTGGCGGAGCGCGTCTTCATAGACCGAGAGCGCTTCGCCCCATTTGCGTTCCGATTCAAGCACTTGACCCCGGGCAAGCACTTCTTGAACTTCCGCCGCGACTGAATAGCGGCCTTCCAAAGCAGCGTTGGGAATGACGACCTGCTGCGCGGGCGTCCAACTGGTAAATACCAGTGAAGCAGCCAAGGCGGCCCAAACAGCCAAAGCGCGGGAGAGTACGCGAAGAGGCATACGCGGATCCATCACAAGGGCAAGGAAAGAGCAGAGGGGCAGGAAAGCCGGGTAAACCTCCCGCCAACCCTCGAATATAGGTCACGAAATGCCCTTGGTCAAAAATCCCCTTGGAAAACTTGCCCCCGACAACCCCTACCGCTGTTGTGACCCAACTTGCGTGGTTGTATTGTGCGGCTCATGTGCCCCAAGGCCGCAGGAGACTGTTCCACCGGGTGCGCTTCCTGGCGCGACGACGCTTCTTACGTCGGTCCTCCATGTGGGCGTCGCACGAATGTTAGAAGGGAATGCCTTGGAGTCAAGCGTGGCGTGGCGCGATTTTTTTCGCCGTGTTGCAAGGGCTGGCCGCGCTAGGATTTAGCCGCGTCCGGCGGAGGATGGTTGCCCGCCCAACACGGCCGAGACACATCGGCGGAATGGGGGACTACTCTCGTTGTAGCCGAAGTCGCAAGAAGGCCGCCCCACCTCCTAAGACGCATTTCCTGTGAGAACAGGACCAAGTATTAAAGTGAGTCTACCGCAGTCGGCGGAACAGCCGAACGATTTGCCGGTGGCCTGCGTAATTGCTAGGAGGAGTCGCTACGACGATACTGGGTTCAAGTCACCCGAGCCGACCGGCTCGCTACGCTTCGGGAGTTTACGACTTCCATCAACCCAGGCGCCGGCCATGCGACCAATCTTAATGAATGTGCTGACCGTAGCGAGTCTATTGGCGTTGACGAGCTGCGAGTCGTCTTCGTCGCCGCCAACGGCACAGCGGATGCCCACGCCTCCGGCGGGCGCTTCAACGGAAGGTGGTCCACCCGCGGCGGTTGAGACGACGCCCGGCGCTCCGTCTCTTCCGCAAACCGGAGAGCCAACCGTTAACACAACGGCGGACTCCAATCATCCCGCTGCTTCAACGGGCGGAGGCGTGGCGCCAGGGTTTCTGGCGGCGCATCTCCAGGTGGAGGAAACCATGCTGGAGTTGATCACGGTGTTGGATGGCGTAACCGACGAAGCCACCGCGCAGGCCGCCGCCCCGCGCATCGCCGCGTTGACGCCGCAGTGGAAGGACCAAGCCCAAGCGGCCACCGCGGCCTATTTGGTGCTGCCCGACGACCAGGAAGACTCGGCGATGCAAGAAGCAGCGCAGCAAGTGCAAAGCCGCATCGAGGCGGCGCCCGAGCGGCGTGGTGGGCGAAACTTCATCGAGCAAACCCAGCGCATCGCCGCGGCCCCTTACGGAGCTTCCTTACATGACGAGTTGCAAGCCCTGCGTGACGCATTTCTGACGACGCGCGGCATCTACTCGCCAACCCGAGCCAGGCAGCACGTCGAAGAGAAACTAGGGCCTGTCGGCTCGCCCATCAAAACGAATTGAGCCAGTCGTTCGCTCCCGCTTTTCATTTCGCATTGCATGTTGATGTCTTCCCGCTTGATTTTGAGGTTCGCGGCGGTCGCGGGGCTGGCCCTACTCGGTTGCGCGCCTTCGGCTCCTAACGAAACGGTTGTCCTCTCGACGTGGCGCGACCAGGTGGCGGCGGTCGGCGCCGGTCACACGGATGAGATTGTGATCGAGGGCGCACTTGTTACCGATGCCGACCTAGCGCAATTGGAGGGCCTGACGAACCTGCGCGTGTTGACGCTGGAACGCTCGAAAGTGACCGATGCGGGCCTGGCGCACCTGGCTTCGCTAACAAACTTGGAACGGCTCAAGGTGCGCGGCGGCGCCATTGGCGACGACGGATTGCGACATTTGGCCAACCTGACCGAACTACGGGTTCTCAATGTGCCGCAAGGCCGCTTCACCGACGAGGGGCTGGCGGTCCTTGCCCAATTGCCACATCTGGAGTTGCTGCGTTTTGGAAGTCCACGCGTGACGGACGCGGGAATGAAACACGTCGCAGGCATGAAGAATTTGCGGTTCCTGCACTTGATTCACGTCCCCCTTACCGACGCCGGCCTGAAACACCTGCATGGCATGACGCAGTTGGAATCGTTTTATCTCGACGGCGGAAATACCACCGAAAACGGGTTAGGCGAATTGTTGAAGGCCCTTCCCAAACTCCACATCCACTTGGACCAGCAGCATCTCGACAATGACCCGAACCGTCACGGGCATGCCCATTAACGAGTGCTTATGCTTTTTCGGGAATGTATTCTTGGGTGGCTACCGCCCCACGACTTCCGAGTCTCGCCCGAGAATGGAACTATGAGGATCGAGCGAGAGCCAATCGGCGGCATCGCCCCGACTGAAGGCGAAAACGCATTGGCAAAAGGGCGATCGCTTCGTTATCTTAGTGGTAGAGCAGTGTTCCCACCCTTTGGTTGCTCTCCCACCCTAGGTCCTCGCTATGTCGTGTTGGCCCCTCCTTCGTTCGGTTGTCGTTCTGTCGGTCGTATCACCCCTGTTTGTCCAAGCTCAAGAACGCCCGCCCGCCGGGCAGCAAACTCTGAGTTTGGCTGGCACGCTTCAAGGGCTTCAGCCGGGCCTTTTGCACGTGGTCAACGACGGCGGCGAGCAATGGTTAGTGAAGGCGCCCACCCGGACGGAAGACATCACCTACGAGGCGTCGGCCCACCCGAGTTGGCTCCAGCCGGGAATGTATGTGCAGTTCAAAGGGACATTTGACCAGCGTGGCAAATCGGTCAAGCCCGTCTCGCAACTCACGGTCATTACTCCCCACGCCGATACGCGCATCGGGGCCATTCCCGACACCTCTCTTGGCGTTGGCGCTGGCGACCTGTTCGGCGAAGTCAAGCCCGTGGAGACCAATCCCAAGACCCAGCAACCGACGACCGTGGCTCTGACCGTGACCGGACGCCTGGCCGGAGTGGAGAACGGCGTTATTCGCGTGACGGCGGGCAATGCGGTGGTGGACGCCCAGTTGACCAGCGACGCCGCCATTGCGGTTGAATTGAGCAACTACGCATTGGCCCGCCCCGGCGATAAAGTCTCGCTGAGCGGTTGGTATCTGCAAAAGGGACAAGGGTACGCGACGCGCCTGCTGGTCCGCGCGGCTCAACCCTTGGGCAGCCCCAAGAAAGAGCGCGTGATCGTCTCGCCCGAAGAGCGGAAAAAGGCGTTCGACGCCCTGGACGACCTCTCGGCCGGAGAAGATCAACCCGCCAGCGGCGCCAAGCCCGCGGATGGCGACAAGCCCGCCAGCGGCGCCGAACCGAAAAAGGAATAAGCCCTGCCGCGTCGGCACAGGATCACTGCATGATTGTCGTTATTGACGGCCCGGCCGGGGCAGGCAAGACCACCATTACCCGCACGCTGGCGCAGCGGTTGGGATTCCGCTTTCTCGACACCGGCGCCATGTATCGCGCGGTGGCGCTGGCCGCGATGCGCCGCGGCGCACCGTGGGCCGACGCGGCGTCGCTTGGGCGGCTGGCCGCGGAAGTGCAAATCGAGTTCACCGGGGATCGCGTGCTCTTGGACGGCGAGGACGTGACGAACGAAATTCGCACCTCCGCAGTGACCGCGGCCATTCACCACGTGGCCGATAATCCCGAAGTGCGGCGCCATCTGGTGGCGCAGCAGCGGCGCATCGCTCTTGGGGGAAATATTGTCACCGAGGGACGGGACCAGGGAACGGTAGCGTTTCCCGACGCAAAGTGTAAAATCTTTCTCACTGCGTCGCCCGAGGAGCGCGCTCGCCGCCGCGTGGAGGAATTTCGGCGGCGAGGGCAGCAGGTCGCTTGGGAAGACGTGCTGGCCGATCAAAACGAACGCGACCGACGCGACCAAACACGTCCCGTCGGGCGGTTGATGAAGGCCGAAGACGCCATCGAAGTTTGCACCGACGGCCTCACTCCCGAGGAAGTTGTGACGCGGCTGGAAACCATTGTGAAGCAAGCACAGTTCGAGAATTGAGAGCCAAAGCCGCAGCCTTTCCTGGAAACCAATTCGGGTTCAAAATTCGCCGTTGAAGGCGGTTTGAACGAGCTTCGGATTTGCCGCTCTGGACTTCCTGTTCCCTCTTGGTGGATCAGAAGCCATGCTCAAGTCTCCTACCACGCCTCCGACGCGGTCGGTCGCTCGACGCTGGGGCTATTCGGGCGCGCGAATGCTGGCGCGCTTGGTCGGGGTCACGGCGTTTGGAATGCGCTGCGCCGGCCGCGACCATATTCCCACGTCGGGGCCGGTGTTGGTGTGCGCCAACCACCAGAGTCACTTTGACCCGGTGCTGGTCGGCTTGTGCAGCGACCGGCCCATGAATTACTTGGCGCGCGACACGCTGTTTAACATTCCCGGCTTCCGCCAACTGATTGAGTTTTACGACGCTATTCCCATCGACCGCGAAGGAACCGGCCTGGCGGGCATCAAAGAGACGCTCAAGCGGCTCAAACGGGGCGAGATGGTGCTGATCTTTCCCGAAGGGTCGCGCACCCGTGACGGCGAGTTGGCGGCGCTCAAGCCAGGCTTTCTGACGCTTGCACGACGCTCCCAGGCGGCGATCTTGCCCGTTGGCATTGACGGAGCCTTTGACTCGTTGCCGCGCAACTGTTGTTGTCCTCGCATCACGACGATTTGCGTTTGCATAGGCTCCGCGATCATGCCGGCCGACGCCGCGGAAAGGAATGACGAATCCCTGCTGGCCGAGGTAGCGCGGCGGATGCAAGAATGCCACCGCCAGGCCCGTTGCATGCGCGGCCCCGTGGCGGCGCCGCGCGGAGAGCGGCAATCCGATCTCTCCACTACCGAACCGCTGTTCCGCGCGCGCGGGCGGGACGTTTGACTCGGACATGCCGCGGCACAACAACTTTCGCCATCAGGTTTATTCTGCGGAGCCGCCCGCCTTTGCGCCGGAGTTCCTTACGCTACCGCCGCCTCCCGAAGATCCCGAGGAACGCCTGCGGCGCATGAAGGCGGTGGGCGACTGCTATCGCGCCGCGGGAGTGCGCGCGATCTACCTGGTCCACGGCACCTTCACCGGCACCGACGCGCTGGGGTTTGCTCGCCTCATCGGTCACCTGGCGCCGGGCGCCGGCTCCTGGGCCAGCCGTTATCACAAGGCCCTGATCGATGCGCTCCTGGGGGACCTGGCGAATTTTACCGCAAGCTTCGCGGCCGAGTTGGAGCAATCGCTTGCGGGCGAGAAAGAACCCGTCATTCCTGTGCGGTTGTTCCATTGGTCGAGCCAGAATCATCACATCGGTCGGGCCGATGCCGCGTTGCGGCTCTTGGACGAACTGGTGGAGCAGCCGTTCGAGGGCGGCCGGGTGTTGCTCTGGGGCCATAGCCACGGCGGCAACGCCTTTGCCCTGTTGACCAACATTTTGGGCGCCGATCCGGCGCCGCGCCGCACATTCTTTGACGCGGTACGCCCCTATTACGCGGGCAAAGGCCCCGCCGCCGAACTGCTGCGCCGCGTGGAATCGGCCTTTGACGGCGAAGCTCGGCCTTTGGCCACGACGGCGCTCGACATCGTCACCTTGGGGACTCCCATTCGCTACGGATGGGACGAGGGCGGGTACGCCAAGCTATTGCACTTCATCCACCATCGCTGCCTGCCGAATTGCCCCATGCATCGGGCCGGGTTTCCCTTCGCGCCCGATGACGTGTTGACGGCGGCCGGGGGCGATTACATCCAGCAAATTGGCATTGCGGGCACCAACTTCGCGCCGCACTTTTTTGCCTGGCGCACCTGCCGGGCCGAAGCGAAACTGAATCGCTTGCTGCAGCCCGACCTGCGCCGCCGTGATCTGGCGGCGCGGCTGGCGCTGGGCATGCGCATTCCCAGCGAGGGGCAAACCCTGCTGGTCGATTATGGTCCGCAAGGAATCAACCTGGCCCGTCATATCGCCGGTCACGCGGTCTACACCCGTCGCGAGCAGATGCTGTTTCACACAGAAGAAACCGCCCGCCGGTTTTACGGCTTGGAGAGGTGAAGGGCGGCCATTTCCTGGTGACGATGCTCCACGTTGCAAGGCGTAATCATCTGCTGAAGGGCTGCGCCGCCGGAAGGGCGTCTTTTGACCGGACCACGAATCGAGTACCTTGCGAGCATGAAGTTTGCACTCTTGGGTGTCGATCCCGACACGCTCGCTTTGGCTCGCTACCTGGTCGATCATCCCGAGCATCGCCTGACCGCCGTGTACGAGCCAGGCCGTTGGGAGCCGGAGATTGCCGCCTTGGCGCCGGGGGCGGTCGTGCGCTCTTTGTGGGAGGCCTTGCTGCACGAACCTAACGCCGACGCGGTGATTGTCGCCACCGGGCCGCCGGCCGAGCGGGGCGCGCAATTGATCTGTCTCGCTAAGGCCGCCGTCCCGCTGCTGGTTGCGTCACCCACTTGTGATGTGGTCGCCGCGTATGAACTAGAGATGATTCGCCGCGATACGCAGGCGGCTCTGGTCCCCTTGATCCCTGGTCGTCTCCATCCGGCGGCGGCCCAACTGGCGGCGGTGGCGCGGGGAGGAGAAGATTCACGACTCGGCTCGGTCGAGCAAGTCGTGGTCGAACGTCTGGCAGGGGATCGCGACCGCGAATCGGTGCTGAGGTTCTTTACGCGCGATCTCGCACTCGTGCGGGCCTTGGTGGGCGACATGACCAAAATCAGCGCGATGGGACCAACCCTCGCATCGCCCACGTGGAGCAATCTCAACGTGCAGATGTCGGGCGAAGGTCCGGCGTTGGTTCGGTGGTCGCTTCAACCGCCGGACACGTGGGTCGGCGGTCGTATCCTGCTATTCGGCGCCGTGGGCAAAGCGATCCTAGAGATGCCTGCCGGCGGGGCGCCGTGGTCGCTCTCGCTGCCCGGAATGGGAGAGTCGTCTCCCGTGGGCGAAGACTGGTGCGAGCCAGCGGCGGTCATCGAGAACTTTGTGCGCGCCAGCCAAGGCGAGGCGATTTCGCCCGCGTGGCAGGAAGCTTGTCGCGACGTGGAAACCGCCGCCGCGGTCGAACGGAGCCTGGCGCGGGGAAGAACCATCGAGTTGTACGAGGATGAGGTGTCGGAAGAAGCCACCTTCAAGGGGATGATGGCGGTTGGCGGCTGTGGTCTGCTGTTGTTGGGATTGGTGAGCCTGATTGGGGCGGCCGTGGTGGAGGGATTGGACCCGCCCTTTCGTCACCACCTGCTCTGGCGTTTGTGGCCGTTGTACCTGCTTACGCCGATCATTTTATTCCTGTTGCTGCAACTGCTTCGACTAGTATTCTACGAACGCCCGCCCCCGCCGCGCCGCGAGGAAACCACGACGAACTCCGCGGACCGCTGAACCCGACGTGGAGCGGGCATCTTCCGTAGTTCCCAAATTTGGGCGTTCGTCCTCTGGTGCGCTTTGAAGCCGCGAAACCGCAAGCGGTTTCGCGACACCACGCCTGGACCGTGGACCATTCTTCAAACTTTGGAACTACCGATCTTGCCCGCCACTTGTTGACAGGATTTGGCAGGCTGGAAGCCTGCCCCACGAAGGTTCGCTACCACTACCGACGCTTGCGGCGCTTCTTGGGTTTGCCGCCGAGGTAGGAAGCGCCAGGATCAACCAGAAAACGATTCCGGACCGCTTCCCGCCCCAGGAGCATGCGGAAGCCCATTTCGTCGCGACCGGCCAGAGTAAGCTCGATCGACCAGACCTGGCCGAGCAATACGATGGGGGTCACGATCACCGGACGCAAGGACTGGTGCCCGGTGCTGCTGCGCACGGGTCGATACTCCAGCAGTTTAGCTTCGGCGCGGATGGTGCGCTCAATGCTGCGCTGCAAGGGATGGAGCACAAACCGCACCCACGCCGCGCCGTCACGCGAGAATTCTTCGATCTCCCACGCGTGTAACGACGAAGACCGGGCGCCGGTATCCACCTTGGCCTTGATTTGCGTAACGCCCAGTTCCGGCAACGCAATCCACTCTCGCCAGCCAATCCGAGGAAACGCCTGGCGGTCGGAGTGGGAATCGGGCATCGTGTCACCGCTCCCCGCTGGGGAGCGTGCATGGAAAGGGATTGGCGGCGCGTTCCGCCGGAGAAAGGAGAGGCTGGCAAGGTTGGCTCGTCGTTCATAGCGGCGGCGTCCCACCGCCGAGAATCGCGGCGCAATTCGGCCGCGGGACGCCGCCGCTACGTATCGAGCGTCTGTCTCCTAGTCCTCCTCGTCCTCTTCCATCTTGGCCTTGGAGATGACTTCCTGCTGCACGTTGGGCGGCATGACTTCGTAGTGACTGAAATCCATCGTGTAGCTGCCTTGCCCGCCGGTCATGCTGGACAAGGTGCGGTTGTACGTGGTGACCGAGCGAAGCGGCACTTCCACGTGCACGGTCTGCATGCCGCCGCCCGCCGCTTCGCTGCCCGAGACGCGGCCGCCACGGCTGGACATATCGCTGTAGACGTCGCCGACGGCCGCCTCGGGCACGGTGATGTCCATTTTGACCACTGGCTCCAGCAGCGCGGGCCGGGCTTCCTGAAACACATTGCGGAAGCACATGGAGCCGGCGGTTTTGAATGCGGCTTCCGAACTGTCCACGTCATGATACTTGCCGAAGTGGACGTTCACGGCCACGTCTTGAACCTGGTAACCAGCGATCACGCCGCGGGCCATGCGTTCCTTGAAGCCTTTCTCAATCGCCGGCAGGAAATTGCTGGGAATCGTCCCGCCCACGACCGAGTTGATCCACAGGAAGTTGTTGGTCTCGTCGTAGTGATACTCTTTCATCTGGGGGAAGTGGTGCTTGTCGGCGAACTCCTCGATGTTCGTGCCGCGCGGCAGCGGGAGCATGTGAATGTGAACTTCGCCAAACTGGCCGCGGCCACCGCTTTGCTTCTTATGGCGGTAGCTGCCCTCGGCCTTGGCCTGAATGGTTTCGCGGAAGGGAATCTTGGGTTCCTTGGTTTCGACCTCGACGTGTTCCCGCCGCGCCATCCGTTCGCGGATCAGTTGCAAGTGCAACTCGCTCATGCCGGTCATGACCATTTCTTTGGTCTGCGCGTCGCGGTCGATACGGAACGTGGGATCTTCCTCCAGCACCTTGTGTAGCGCGCCGGAGAGTTTCGTTTCATCGCCGCGGCTCTTGGGCAGCACGGCCAGGCCGACCATGGGCGTGGGGAACTTCATCGGAGGAAGCTCGTAATCGCCCAGCGTGGCGCCGGTGTGGAGATCCTCCATCTTGGCGACGGCGACAATTTCGCCCGGACCGGCCTGGTCGAGCGGCTTGGTCTCGTTGGCCTGGACCTCCAACAGAGGCCCCAGCTTGACGCCCTTGCGGGCGCCCGAGGCGTGGACCACCTCGTCCTTCCTGAGCGTGCCCGAGAAGACGCGGATAAAGCTGAGTTTTTGCACGAAGGGGTCAATGCGCGTCTTGAACACCCGCGCCACCAGGGGGCCTTCGGGATTGGGAGTGAGTTCAATTTCTTCGCCATCTTTGGTGGCCGTGCGCCGCAGCACCCCCGGAGGCAAGGCGCACAGCGCCAGTGCGTCCAGTAGTTCGGGAACGCCGACATCGGTCTTGCTCGACACGCAGACGATGGGCGCCAGGCTGCCGCTGGCGACGGCCCGCGTCACCAGTCCCGGCAACTCTTCTTCCGTGGGTGGAATGCCCTCGAAGTAGCGCTCCATCAGGGTCTCGTCCACTTCGACCACCGACTCGATGAGCGATTCATGGATCTCGGCCGGGTCCAGCAACGCCCCCGCGGCCCCCGAAGGCGGCTTGAGCGTGCTCACCACGCCCTTGAAATTGGCGCCGGCGCCCAAGGGCACGTTGACCAGCACGCAGCGCGGGCCCCAGATATCGCGAATCTGGTTCACCAACCCCGGAAAGTCGATGTTGTCGGCGTCCATCTTGTTAATCACGATGATCCGCCCCAGCCCCGCCTTGCCCGCCTCCTCGAACATGCGGCGGCTGTTCACCTTGATCCCCACGTGGGCGTCAATCACGATCGCCGCCGTATCGACGCCATAAAGGGCCGAGATGGCCTGGCCGATGTAGTCAGGGTAGCCGGGCGTATCGATCACGTTGAACCGCTTGCCCTGGTGTTCGAAATGCACCAGCTTGGCCTCGACGGTGTACTTGTGGTGTTTCTCTTCGGGATCAAAATCACAGATGCTCGTTCCGTTATCGACACTGGGCGTTCCGCTGGCGGCGCCCGTTTTGACCAGCAGGTGATCGACGAGCGAGGTCTTGCCCGCCGACCCATGACCGCAGAAGGCAATGTTGCGGATATCTTCGATTTTTGCTTTCGCCATGCCGGGATTTCCTCAAGGGCGGATTGGGAGAATTGGAGAGTTCTCGTTTCGGTCGTCTTGCGCGGCGCCTTGGCGCTTCGGTCGCGGCTAGGACTCGGTGGGACGATGTTTCTTGGCCGCCGCCACGGCGTCGGCAAGAGTCAAGTTTCCTTCGTAAAGCGCCCGTCCAATGATACAGCCCGCCAAACCGCGCTGGGCAAGGTTCGTGACGTCGTCGGCCGTGGTTACACCGCCCGAAGCGATTACGGGAACCTCAACCGCGCGGGCCATCTGCTCCATGGCGTCCAGGTTCGGACCGGCCAGCATCCCGTCCTTGGCGATGTCGGTGTAGACGATGGCTGTGAGGGGAAGACGCGCAAACCGCCGCGCTAGCTCGACCGCGGTCGTGCGACTGGTTTCCAGCCAGCCATCGGTCGCCGCCATTCCATCGCGGGCGTCGATTCCCAAGATCAGTTGACCGGGGAACTGGCGGCACATCTGCGCGAACCATTCCGGTTCCTTGATGGCCCGCGTGCCAACTACCAGCCGGCTCAGGCCCAGATCAAGCAATTGGCGGATGGTGGTTTCGTCGCGCACGCCGCCGCCCATCTGGCAGGGCGCCCGAACGGTCTCCACGATGGCCGCGATCGCCGCGCGATTGGAAAGCGCCCCGTCGCGTGCTCCATCCAAGTCCACAAGGTGCAGCCACGCGGCGCCTTGGGCGACCCATTGCCGGCCCATTGCGGCCGGGTCGTCGCTGAAGATGGTTTCTTGATTGTAGTCGCCTTGTCGCAGGCGGACGCACTTGCCGCCACGCAAGTCGATGGCCGGATAGATATCCATTGCGCGAAGCGCTATTTCTCACGATATGAACCGAAAACCGGGATGCCAATATCTCACACAACTTCCAGGCTGGCAAGCGGAGTGCATTCTTGAACCACGATGCCGGCGGCGCTACGATGGACCGTGAAACTCTAGCGAGAACCACGGCGGAAACGCGCGAAAACAAGTCCAACACCTGCTTCAAGGACCGTTGCGCAATAACGGGAGATCAATGAATGAAGCACTTCTTATTCGTCGTCGCGACGGTGGGCGTCACTCTGACGTGGGGCGGCGCTAGATCGCAAGAGGAATCGATCAAAACGCAGGTTGACCTTCGCGTGCGGGCGTGGCAACCCACCTCCGCCGAACGCCGGGTTGATGAAATCGCCTGGGCGCCCGACCTTTGCGCCGCGCTGCGGCAAGGGCAAGAGTCGGGGCGGCCTATCTTTGTGTTCACGCACGACGGCCGCTTGGGTGTGGGCCGACAGTGAGGGGGCGCATGCTCCATGAGAGCGGGTCCGCTCTCCAACAACGAAGTGATTCAACTGCTCAACACCGCCTTCGCGCCGGTGTTTATCTCCAACGAGGACTACGACGAAGACGGCCCCGCGCCGCCCGAAGAACGCGCCGAGCGGGACCGCATCTGGCGCGAAGCGCGGGAAGCCGGCCTTTCCTCAGGCACGGTCCATGCCTACGTGCTAGCGCCCCACGGGCGCGTGGTTGATTCGCTGCACGTGGCCGAGGCCGCCAAGGTAGAGCGCACGCGGGAGATGCTCCAACGGGCGATTGTCCGCTTTCGGCCGCAGCGCGGCAAACCGCTCTTTCCGCTCCGAACGCAGTCGCCTGCGCCGGAGAAGCCCGAAGGCGGACTGGTATTGCACTTGTTTGCCCGTTACTTGGAGCATGCTGGCGATGGCTTGGCGCCGCTGGCCGATACGGGTCTCGGCCAGACGGTCAACGCCAGTTGGCAGGCGTATCCGGCCGAAAATTGGATTGTATTGGAGCGTAGGCGGGTGAAAAAACTTCTCGGCGACGCATCGACCACTGTGGGCCACTCGTGGCGCCTGGACCGCGCAACGGCGGCGCAAATGCTGGTCCACTGCTATCCTTCGACCGAGTGCAACGACGCCACTCGCAACCGCATCGACGAGCAGGAGCTAACGGCCACCGTGGTTTCCAGCAAGGGCGCCGCGGTCCTAGCGCGTCTGGACGGACGACTGCGAATGAAGCACAATTTCTATCCCGGGCGCGAGGACCGCAACTTTGTCGAGACGACGCTGATCGGCTATCTCGAATATGATCCGGCCGCGCGTCGCGTTCAAACTTTGCGACTGGCCACGCGCGGCGCCAAGTATGGCAGTCATCTCTTTGGCGTTGTGATCCGATCGGTTGAGCCTGATGAAGAATAGTAACGGTTGACTTCCTTTCCTTCGACGCAGAACGAGCAAGCACCGATGACGCAACCACGTTTCTCACTTCCTTTTTTCTTCCAAACGTTGGCCGTGCTCGCCGCTTGCGCGGCATGCGGCCAGACAGGGGCCGCCGAGCCTAAGGCGAATAAACAGGACGCCCAGCGGGCGTGGGTCTACGTGGGCACGTACACCGGCGGTAAAAGCCAAGGCATTTATCGGTTCGAGATGAATCTGAAGACTGGCGCCCTGACGCCGCGGGGCCTGGCGGCGAAGACCACCAGTCCGTCGTTCTTGGCGGTGCACCCGAACGGGCGGTTCCTCTACGCGGTAAATGAGGTTCCTAGTTTCGACGGTCAGCCGACCGGTTCGGTCGGTGCGTTCGCGATCGATCCGCGGACTGGCGAATTGTCGTTCTTGAATGCCCGGTCGTCGGGAGGCGCGGGGCCGTGTCATCTGGTGGTCGATCCGACCGGGCAGAACGCGCTGGTTGCTAATTACGGCGGCGGAAGCGTCGCCGCGCTCCCGATCGGCGAAGACGGCCATCTGGGCAAGCCCACGTCGGTCATCCAGCACCAAGGCTCCAGCGTGAATCCAAGCCGGCAAAAAGCGCCGCACGCTCATTCCATCAATCTCGACCCCGCGGGAAAGTTCGCCTTTGCGGCCGACTTGGGCGTGGACAAGATCTTTGTTTATCGGTTCGACGCGAAAGCGGGAACGCTGGCGCCGCACGATCCCCCCGCCGCCACGGTCGAGCCGGGTTCCGGTCCGCGGCACTTTGCGTTTCATCCCAACGGAAAGCATGCGTATGTGATTAATGAATTGACGCTCACGACGACCGCCTTTGACTACGACGCCGAACGCGGCGTGCTGACGCCGATTCAAACCGTCTCGACGTTGCCGCCCGAAACGCAAGGCCAAGGGTTCAGCACGGCAGAAATCGTCGCGCATCCTTCGGGCAAGTTCCTGTATGGCTCCAATCGCGGTCACGACAGCATCGTGGTATACGCCATCGAGCCGAAAACGGGCAAACTCACGCGCGTGGAGAACGAGCCGACGCGGGGAAAGACGCCGCGCAACTTTGCGATTGATCCAACCGGCCGTTGGCTGCTGGCGGAAAACCAAGGCTCCGATACGATCGTTACCTTTCGCATTGATCCCGAAACGGGCGCTCTGGATCCGACTGGCGACGAGCACGCGGCGCCCTCGCCGGTGTGCGCCCGGTTCGTGCCCATCGCCGAATAGGTCTGGCCCGGATTATTCGTGTAGGGTGGGTCAGCGCAAACCGAACGGGTCTGATTTGCCAACCTAGTCGGCCTTGGCAAACGATAAGCGAGCGCAGACCAACTAAGCATCACGGTTTGCTCGACCCACCCTACCCATCGATGAATAATCCGGCCTAGCCCTAACTACGACAAGGACAGGGCCGCGGCCCGATCCTTGCTCTGTCTGTCCACGACTAGGCGCTGCTTGGCGTTTCGAAGTGGCAAATCGTCGAGAAAATTCGGGAAACGGCGTTGATCCGCCAGTTTTTCCTCAGCCGGGACCGCTCTGCGCGCGACTGCGACCTACCTTATCAGAAGGGTAATGCATCGCTTTTCTTACGCGGCAGCGCGCCGGGGAGAGTTCGGGTGGATTCGCTTTCGCTCTTTTTGTTCGCCTTGGGTTGCGGGGCAGTGTGGCTATGGATTGGATTCTTTTTTGGAATGCGGCTTGCGCGCCGCCACGATACACATCGCAAGCCCGAAGCGGCCCAAGTGCGAGAGTGGGTGGGTGAACTATCGCAATGGACCAATACCTTCCATCGGGACGTAGCGAATTACCGGCAGGAAATGCAGGGTCTGGCGGATCAGGCGACGCACATCCACGGCGGCAAGGAACCGCCGCGCCCCACTGCGGTGCTGGATTTGCTGTCGCAAATCTTGTCGATCAATCAGCGGCTGCAAAACCGGCTGGACGACGCCGAAGTTCGGCTCAACCGGCAATCGGAAGAGCTTCAGGAATATCTGTCAGAGGCGCGGACCGACGGGCTGACGCGCGTTCCCAACCGCCGGGCGCTGGACGAAGAGTTGACGCGCCGCTTGGCCGAGTGGCGTCGTTACCACATGCCGTTCTCGGTGGCGTTGCTGGATATCGACCACTTTAAACAGATCAACGACCAGCATGGCCACCTGGTCGGCGACCAGGTGTTGCACGACGTGGCGCTGGCGCTGCGCACGGCGATGCGCGACGCCGACCTGGTGGCGCGGTTCGGCGGCGAGGAATTCGCCATTGTCATGCCGGCGACCACCGAAGCGGCCGCGTATCGGGCGGCCGAGCGCGCCCGTGAGGCGGTTGAGAAGCTGACGATCAATATCGAGGGAGTCAAGATTCGGCCGACGGTCAGTTGCGGCGCTTCCCAAGCTCGCGAAGGCGACGAGGTGGCGACCCTCCTGCAACGCGCCGACGCGGCGCTGTATACCTCGAAGTACGCCGGCCGTAATCAATCGCACTGGCACGATGGCGAACGCTGCGTGCCGATTGGAAAAGTTTTTTCGGCCGAAGCGCCGACGGAGCCGTGCGCCTGCGTGTCGGCGTAAGCGCATCGTCCCGGCTGATTGCAGGAGCGAGTAGTTGGCGTTAGCCCCCGGTTCTCCAACAAGAGCCGGGGGCTAGCGCATATCCACGGATCGACTTATCTCCAATTACAAGGCCGGACAACGCACTAACGGGTATTCGCGGCCGTCATGCCAAAGGCGCAGGCTTCGTTCTTGTTGGCGGTTAGCCGAACCAGAAACCATTCGGTCGCCAGCGCCGGCAACTCGGCCTTGAGGCGGTCGAGGCGGGGGTAATCATCGCGGCCTTGGAACTTGATTGTCATCACAAACTGCTTGGCCCACCCGCGCCGTATCCAGTCCAATAGCAGAGCGATATTGCGTTCGGGGGCCGCAATCACATCGCACAGTAGCCAATCCACCGGGCGCTGCGGCGCGTACTGAAACGCATCGCCGCGAATAAACTGCAGTTGGGGGTGGCCCATCAAGTCGTCCCGCAAGGGAGATCGATCGACGGCCGTCACCCGCCCCCCGCGCCGCAACACCACGTAGCTCCAACTTCCGGGCGAAGCGCCCAAGTCAACGCACGTTTCGTTTTTGCCAATGCGGCGCCCTAGGCGCTGCTCGGCTTCTAACAACTTGGCAAAGGCGCGGCTGGGAGCCGCCTTATCGTTGGCGGGCGGAACTTCTCCTCCGAGGAATGGCCAGACCATTTGCCGCAGCGTATAAGGCATGGGCGCGGGCGCGACCGAGAGCCAACCCGTGTCAGGCGAGGTAAGAAGCAATTGCACCAGCGAATCTTCGAGAGTCCAGGGCGTAGGTTCTTCGTGAAGTTGGCGCGCCAAGCGCCGCCCCCGATCCTTCATTAGCGCCAACGCCATCGTGTGGATCAACGCGCATCGCCGCAAGCCAACTTTGCGATTGGAAGTCGACGTGCGTTCGCGGGGCCGCGCCGCTCGTTTGCGTGCCGGGCGTGGCTGCGCCGAAAGATGTTGCGCTTCGTCGGTTCGTGCTTGCGAGTTGTAATGGGGGATGACGTGCAGCCGCCAAGGCTGATCATAGGAAAGGTTGCTCATCGCGGCGTGCGAAACTTGTTCAGCCCACGCACGGATCGATGTTGCGGTTACCTTCTTGGCCCCGGGCAACATCTGCCGCGAGAAGACGAGTAGCGGCAATGGGCCAGACACCCCAGTGTCGCCTTCGACCGCGATCAAGCCGGGATGGTTTTGTGTGGAAGGGGCTGTGGGCCAGGTGCGCGCCAACTCGTCTAAAAGCGCGCGATCGTCGCCGTGGGCGCTAAGGAAAAGGTGCATGGCTCGCGACAAAAGATCGTTACGCGTGGCGCCAAGATTGCATGATTTTAGGATGGTGACTTCCGCACATCCTAGGGCGCATTCGTATCAGGAGCAATTTGCCCGACCATGCTGAAGACCGTGGAAACGAATTGGCGTTTGCTGAGAGCCGGCGAGCCGGGACGCCGTTTTATGGACCGATACCAGCGGAATCGCGCGCGTCGGATTTGCGTCGGCCCGTGGCGGAGATGCCTTAACGTGGGTGGGGGCGCGGCGATCTGCGGAGCGGGCTTATTCTTCATGCCAGCCCCCGGACCTGGGTGTGCAATTTTTCTTTTGGGCGCCGCGTTGCTGAGTGGCGAGTTGCGGTTCATGGCCTGTCTTTTGGACTGGGCCGAGCTGCGCGCACGCCCTGCGTTCTTGTATGGCAAGGCGCATTGGCGGCGGTGTTCGCTCGGTACGAAAACCGCCGTCTTGCTTACGGCCGCCGCCAGTTGTGCGGCGGTTGCTTTGGTCGTTTACGTCGGGTGGTGGAACGGGCCTTGACCTACTTCTTCATGCCCTTTTCCAACTCGCTGTCCAATTCGCTGACATGGAGGCTCCGACGAACCACTTTGCCCTCATCGTCAATCAAGAGCATCATGGGCAAGGTGAGCACGCCCAGTTCGTTCGCGAGGCGGCTATCCAGACCGCCTTCCTCCCAGAGGTGGCTCCAGGGGTAACTGTTGGCGCGGAGGAACGCTGCCGCGTCGGTCCGTTGACTGTCGAGGTTCACCCCCACAATCGTTAATCCTTTTTGGGCGTACTTGGCCTGGATCTGCTTGAGGGTCTTCATGTCTTCCTTGCACGGCTCGCACCAGGTAGCCCAGTAGTGCAGCACGACCCACTTGCCCCGGAGCGCGGCCAGGTCCACCGGCCGCCCTTCCAGCGACGCGCCGCGAATTGCGAGTGGTTTGCCGACCGAGTCCAGCCGCCGCACGGCGCCGGCCGCCTTTTTAGCGCGGGAGCCGTCGGGATCGTTCTTGACGATCCGCTCGTAGTACTTTCGTGCGTCGTCGTCCTTGCCCGCGAACTCCAGGCCAAGCGCCAATTGCAGCATGGCCTCCGAAGCGTCGTCACTGGCGGGATACTTCTCGACGAACGCTTCCAACTCTTTGAGCCATTCTTCTTGAATCTTGGCGAAGTCGGCCCCCGGCTGCTGATACTTCTGCGCGTAGGAGGCGGTCATTTGGCGGAACTTCACATACGACGCGAGCTCCTGATCGCCAGAGCCTTCATCCAGCCGTTTGACCATCGACGCCAACCGGCTTTCACCTTCCGGATAATCACCCGACTGGACCGCCTCAGACAGCGTATCGGCGAATTGGCGAATCCAGTTCTCGCGCTGCTCCTCGGTGGCGGCGTCAATAATTTTTTCCAGCAGGTCGGCCTGCTTCTCGCGCAGCGTCTTGCGCTGGGCGCCGGTGGCCGCGGCGAGCGGAGCATGGTTCTTTTCCAGCTCGGTAATCAGCGCTTGCAACTCCTGGCTCACGCCGCCTTCCTGCAAGACGGCCGGATCGGTTTGCTCGGCGCCTGGACCGTGGAAGAAAAACCCGCCCGCGGCGAACGTATTCTGGGCTGAATCGAGGTTTTGCGGCAAGTCGATCACCCGCCAGGCATCGCCAACCTTGATCAAAGTTCCAATCACCACCTGGCTGTGCTTGCCGGCGGTCTCGACCACGGCGGCCACGTTCTCGTAGACAATCAAATCCTTGGTCGAGTCGTTGGCGCCGGCGGCGATCATGCCCGGCCGCGAGCCGCCGAAGTGAGCCCACTTGGTTTGCGCCCCAACCACGGTTTGCCGCTGCGCCAGGGCGGAGAAGCCTGCCGTGGCGTCGGCGACTTTCTTTTCCAGTTTCTTTTGCGTGTCGGCTCCGAGGCCCAGCAATTTGATCTCGTCGGCCGAGAGCAACAAACGGGTAAAGCGGGCGGCGTCGCGGTCGCGCAGCGCGGCCACGACTTCAGCCGTGACTTCTTCGGGCGAAATAATTTTCCACGAGTCGATGCGGCCATTCTCGCTGCGATCAATGCCCCACCGCAAACCTTCGGTTCCCAGCCACCGATATTGGTCGGCCTTGCCGTTGAAGTCGCCATCGACATCGCGATAAACCTCGACGCCGTTCTTGTAATAGCACCAGAGATCGACCTTGTTGTCGCCATTGGTGTCGAGGAACTTGCGCAGCGGCTGTCCCGCTTGATCATAGACGACCCAGCCAGACGTCTTACCGCTTTTCTCGGCTTTGATAATGCACTTTTCGGCGTCGGCCTTGGACGGTGTATCGTATTCCACGTCGCGCTGGATGGGCGTCAAGCCGAGCGCGGCGGCCGCACTTGGAGCGGCGGCTTGAAGGTCGTGACTGGCGAGCAATAGCGCCGCCGGCGCCGCGAATTTGGAAAATCGAACAAGCTTGCGAAGAAGCGGCAAATGAGGGCGATGGGCACGACGGGAGAGACGTGGCAAATCGTTGAACATGGGATTCCTTTCTTCGTGTCAACGAGCCGAACCAAGGCGCGGCCCGATTCGCTATCCGTTGTTTCGTCCGCAAAACCGGAGAACTTTACCGCGTATAGTGCGTTCTCGCCGTGCGACGACGCGCGCGTTGCCGTGTTTTGTGGCCTCCGTAGCGCTGATCGGCGGCGTTCGCCCCGCTACTGGTCCTCTTCGTCCTGCTCCACATTACGCAGAGAGCGAAGGATTTGCTCGGCCGATTCGGGCCGTTTTTCGACGGCGACCGCCATACATTGCATGATTAGCTTGCCCAACTGGCGGTTCAGACGCGGGCATTTCTCGAAGATGTCGGTCGGTTGCTGGGTATCGTGCGCCAGAGCAGCGACGCCCGTCGTTTCTCGGACCGGCCAGGGAAGGTCCAAAGCGCAAAGGTGGTACGCCGTGACCCCCAGCGCAAAGATATCAACGCGATGATCCGTCCACCGCCGTCGCACCACCTCGGGCGCCATGTAGAGCGGCGTGCCCGTGCGGTTCCCTGGTTGCAAAAACTCCCTTTTGTTGGGCAAGGTCAGGCCAAAGTCGATCAGCTTGAGTGAATCAACACTTTCGGAACAAATGAAATTGCGCGGACAAATATCACGATGGATAAAGCCCGCCTTGTGAACGGCGTCGATGGCTTCGACCATTTGCTTGATGAGCAACACGCGGCGGCCATTCAGGACTGGGTCGCGATGGTTGATCAACTGCTGGAGGCCCGGCCCTTCCAGAAACTCCATGATGACAAACTGCTCGCCCTTGGTGGTCAGGCCATAGTCGTAGGTTTCGACCACGCGGGGGTGCTTAATCGCCAGGCCGATTTCGCCTTCGCTCGGTTTACCTAACGCGCGGAAGCGCTGCTCGAAAAGCTCCATCTTCTCGGGATCGAGAACCTTCAACCCCACAATGCGGCCGGTTTCCCGGTCGCGGGCCTTGCGGAAACTGGACATGGTGCCCGAAACCGCTTGGCGGAGGATTTCGAAGCGCGCATCCACGTCGACGCGTCGAGGGGCCTTGCTGGCGAGAAGCGTCTTGAACTTGTCGAGCAGGCCCATAGGCGGCGCGTATAGAGCAAGGGAAAGAAAGGCGTCGGGGCGAACAGGACTGCGCCGCGGTTCTTCTTTATTACACCGTGTCGATCGCCGGTCCGCAACGGCCAGATTTGGGCGGGGTCGCTCGCCTCGTCTCCTGAAGAGAAATCGAGGCGAAAACGCCGTCAGGGAAACGCCCCTCCCGTTAGTCATTATTTCATTTGCGGACCAGAACTTCGACCGTGTGGAATTAGAGGCGTTCACCGGTCGCGTAATAAACTTTACCTCCCGGCTATTGCGCGGCGGCCTGCTGGACGCGCTCTTTGAACATCGCCAGGCCGCGGCGGTAGGTCTCGCGCCAAGGATCGTGCGGGAGGACGGGCTTGCGGTAACGCACGAGTTGCGCTACGGCGTCGGCCACCGTGAACTCGGATGAGTTCCGCTTCTTGCGGCGCAGTTCCATCTCGTAGCCCGCCAGCGCCGAGGCGGCGGCGCCGAGAGCGGGGCCTTCGACCGACTCCAACCGCTCCAACGGTTTTTCCAGCACCGTGGCCAGGACCTTGCACATCAGATCGCTTTGAGCCAAACCGCCCGAAACACTGACGCGGTCGATGTGCTGCCCCGCCGACTCGTGAGCCTCGACCCCTAGCTTGATCAGGTACGCCAAAGCTTCGGCCGCGGCCCGGTAACGCAACCCCGGCGCTTGCTTGGGGTCCGGTTCGTGGGGGAACCACCGCACGCCGCGTTGTTTCTCGCCAATTCCCAGCGACGGCTCCTGCATGGGGAACGGCAGCACCATCGCGCGCTGGGGATCGGGTTCGATGGCGGCCGCCAGTTTCTCTCGCTCGCTCCAGTCGCGGGAGGTCCACGTCGGCTGATAGCCGATCACCTGGTTGAAGAACCCGGCGCCGTTCGTGTAGCAACGCATCACCAGGTACCCCGGCCAATTGAGGGCCATGATGTCGAGGTTGTCGGTCCGCGGCAATTGACTGGCCGAAGAATTGACCACCACCGAGTTACCGAGGATGATTGCCATTTGGCCCGCTTCGACTGCACCGCCGCCCACCAGGCCCGCCAATTGATCGTCCAGGTTGGGATAAACCAGCGGCGGACGTTTGCCCAACCCCGCCTCCAACGCCACGTGCGACGCCAGGGGACCGATCGAAGCGTATTGGTCCTCGATGATCGCGGGCAACTGTTGGGTGGCGAGCGTGCGGTATTTGGGGTTCTCCAGCGCCTGGAGCATGCCCTTGCTCCATTGCCGCTTGCGCAAATCCATCATCCCGGTCGAAGCGGCTGCCGAAACGCTGATGCGGTCAAACTGGCTGGTCAGATAGCCAATGGCCAGCGGTCCATGCGGCAGAATGCGGTAGGTGCGGCGCCAGTCGTCTGGAGAAAGCTCCTGTTCGTCTTTGACCAGGTGCGTTAACGAATAGCGAATTGCCCACGGTCCGCCAATCAGTTTGCGGGCCTTTTCTTGCCCACCCAACCGCTCCAGCCCTTGGGCATGGTAACGGGCCAACGTTTGATCGTTCCAACAGATGGCCCGGCGCACCTGCGTCAAGTGGGCGTCGATGCGGCCGGCGGTGTGATGTGTGGCCGAGACGCCCCCCGCCCGCCAGTCGTCCAGGCGGCCCAAGTCGCGAAGCTGTGCGGTGATTTTCCGCACACTGGACCTCGCCTGCCCGTCGAGCTGCATCAGGTTCAGTTCGTGGATGCCGGGATCAATCAGATTGCCGTCGCGCTCGTCGCCCCGCCAGAGGTCGGTCGGTAGCCGGACTTCGGCCAGTACTTTTCCGCTCAGTTCAAACGCTACGCACTTCACCGCGCCGGTGCTAAAGTCCCAGCCCGTCACCACGGTATTTTCCGGCGTGTACTTCAACGCTTCGGCCATAAAACAGTGCTCCCAGGAAGAATGGCCTAGATCATGCCCCACAACCTCGAAGCTTTCAATCCCGGCGCGTTGGCTTCTACCTGTTATTCGCTAGTGCGACGGTCTACGAATGACCATTCGAAAGGTTGGATCTGCAGAAAAATAACCGCCCCACGGCCTATGGCGCGACCGCGACTGAGCCGCTCGCGGGGTCGCGGCCATGGTAGTAAAATGAGGAGTTTGGTTGGTGGCTCCCTTCCGGACAACAAGGAGGCTTCGTTGCTACAGCGACCTATCGTGCTGCGGGGCGTCTCGACGCACAATCTGCAAGCGGTCGATCTGGACCTGCCGCGCGGGCAGTTGATTGTGTTCTGCGGCGTTAGCGGCAGCGGCAAGACCAGCCTCGCCCTCGATACGCTCTACGCCGAAGGACAACGGCGGTACATCGAGAGCTTCTCGGCCTACACGCGGCAATTCCTCGAGCGTATGGAGAAGCCCGACGCGCAGCGGATCGACGGCATCCCGCCGGCCGTGGCGGTCACCCGGAAGCACATCTCGCGCTCCAGCCGCGCCACCATCGGCGCCATGACCGAGACCGTGGATTACCTGCGGCTGGCGTTCGCCAAGATTGGCCGCGTGTTTTGCCTGACGTGTGGCTGCGAAGTGCGCCGTGACTCGCCGCAGTCGGCCGCCGCGCGGTTGGAGGAATTGGCCTCGGGGACGCGGTTCCTTGTCGCTTTTCGCCGCGAGTCATCATCGGCGGAAGAGTGGGCGGCGCTGGCGCAGGAGTTCCAGGAGGAGGGTTTTGTTCGCGCCTTGATCGATGGCCAGATAATCAATCTCACGGAAAGCTTGGACGAAGCGCGGCTCGACTTCTCGGCGGCGCCGGTCGAGGTCTTTGCCGTGATCGATCGACTGTCGGCTGGCTCCGTCACTCCGCAACGGCTTCGCGATTCGCTGGAAATCGCCTTTGAAAAAGGCGAAGGCGCCTGCCAAGCGTTTGTCGAGACGCGTGGAAATAGCCAACTGTCCGCCGAGAGCCCAGACCGGCAAGGTGGAAGCTTGCCCCACGACTGGAAACGATTGGAATTCAGCCGGTCGTTGCGGTGCGCAACGTGCGGGCGAGACTACCCCACGCCCGAACCGCGGTTATTCAGCTTCAACAGCCCGCTGGGCGCGTGTGCACGTTGCGAAGGCTTTGGCAATGTGCTGGAAATCGATATGGACCTGGTGGTTCCCGATCTTGACAAATCGCTGCGGGAAGGTGCTATCGCTCCTTGGACCACGCCTGCCTATGCGCACGAGCTGGAGGAACTGCTGGCCTTGGCCCCCGACTACGATGTGCCGGTGGACGTCCCGGTGCGTCTGCTTGACGAGCGCCATTGGAAAATCATTCATGAAGGCGTGAAGGGACGCAACTTTGGCGGGCTGGTAGGCTTCTTCGCCTGGCTGGAGCGACGGAAGTACAAGACGCCCATCCGTGTGTTCCTGAGCCGTTGGCGGAGCGAACGCGCTTGCCCCGAGTGCCACGGCGCGCGGCTGCGGCCGGAAGCGCTGGCCGCCCGTCTGGGCGCGACGATCTCTTGCGCCGCGGCTGCCTCGCCCCGCAACGCTTCTCCCCGTGACGCTGACCCGACACTGCGGGACGAGCCACCCGTGGCGCAGGGAAAGAACATCGCCGAACTGTGCGACATGAAGATCGCCGACGCCCTGGCGTTTGTCGGGTCGCTGGAAACGAGTGAATGGGAACGGCGGGTGGGCGGCGCCATTCTGGCACAGGTGGAAGCAAGGCTCCAATATCTGGATGCCGTGGGGTTGGGGTACTTGTCGCTCGACCGCACGCTTAAGACGCTTAGCGGCGGCGAGGCGCAGCGGGCGGCGCTCACCTCGGCCCTGGGGTCGAGCCTGGTGAACATGCTCTACGTCTTAGACGAGCCAACCGCGGGCCTGCATCCGTGCGACGTGGATCGGCTGGTGCGCGCCATCCAAAGTCTTCGCGACCGAGGCAACACGGTGGCGGTGGTCGAACACGAAGAACACGTGATTCGCGCCGCCGATTGGATTGTCGAGATTGGTCCCGGCGCCGGCGACCGCGGCGGCAAGGTGGTGTTCCAGGGCGCGCCGGAGGAGCTACTCACCGCGTCTGGAAGCGTGACGGGCGATTTTCTCGCGGGGCGGCGGGGAGTGTTGTTCGGCAAGCGTCGTCCCACGAACCGCGGTTGGGTCAAGCTGGTCGGAGCGAGGGGGAACAACCTGAAGAACCTGACCGTCGAGTTTCCCTTGGGTGTGTTGTGCGTGGTCGCGGGCGTCAGCGGCGCTGGCAAAAGCACGCTGGTCCAGGATACGCTCTACCCGGCACTGTGTCGCCGCAAAAAACAAGAAGCCCCCAAGCCGGCGCCCTACGACGACGTGCTTGGCGATGGGCAGATTGACGACGTGCTGCTGATCGACCAGTCACCCATCGCCCGCTCGCCGCGCTCCAACCCGGTGACCTACATCAAGGCGTTTGACGAAATCCGCAACGTGTTCGCCAACGTGCTCGAAGCGCGCACGCGGAACTACACCGCCAGCCATTTTTCGTTTAACGTCGAAGGCGGACGGTGCAACGCTTGCCAAGGCGATGGTTACAAACAAATTGACATGCAGTTCCTGGCCGACGTCTACGTGCGTTGCCCGCAATGCCACGGCAAGCGGTACCGCAAGGAGATTCTCGACATTCACTACCGCGGACGAAGCATCGCCGACGTGCTGGAAATGACCACCCGCGAGGCGTTCTCGTTCTTTCGCGGTCAAACCAAGGTGCAAGCGAAGCTCAAGCCGCTGTTGGACGTGGGCCTGGACTACCTAAGACTGGGGCAACCGGCCAACACGCTTTCGGGCGGCGAGGCGCAGCGGCTGAAACTGGCTAGCTTCCTATCATCCGCGCGGCGGGCACGAACCTTGTTCCTGCTGGACGAGCCGACGACCGGGCTGCACTTTGCCGACGTGACGCAATTGCTGGATTGTTTTGATGCGTTGATTGGCGTGGGCCATTCGCTGATTGTGGTGGAGCACAACCTGCAACTGATGCGGGCGGCCGATTACCTGATTGATCTGGGGCCTGGCGCCGGCGATGAAGGCGGCCAAGTGATCGCCCGCGGCACGCCCGAAGAAGTCGCCGCCTGCGATCGCTCGGCCACGGGCGCCGTGCTCCAACGGGCGCTCGAATCGTAGCGAGGGGAAAGCCACGCGCCGTCCCTCGCGATTCTCGTAGCAGGTCGATGAGACTTCGCGAAAAAAACGCTACAATCACCGGCGATGTGCATGGAGTTGCGGTCTCATTTGGCCGTCGCTGGACTCGCGGGAATCCAGCCTTTGGACCCAGACTCCAAAATCTTGCAACTTCCACCACCGCCCTAAGAGTCCACTTCGCGCTAGGGACGTTGATTGACGGAAAAGGACGGATTTATGGCTCACGATCATGTTGCTTTGGCGCGCCGGTGGTTCGAAGAGATCTGGAACGAGCGTCGCGGCGATTTGATTGAGGAGTTGTTGTCGCCCGAGGGCGTTTGCATGGCGGCGGGCGGCCCCATGTGCGGACCGCAGGAGTTCCGCGAGCGCGCCTTCGGTCCGTTTCTCGAAGCTTTTCCCGATCTGCACGTCACGGTCGAAGGGACCGTTGCCCAAGGCAATGAAGTCGTTGTGCGGTGGACTGCGGCGGGTACGCACACCGGCCCCGGCTTGGGATTTTCAGCGACGGGACGACCGATCTTCCTGCGCGGCATGACGTGGATTCGCTTCCAAGACGGCAAGATGGTGGAAGGCTGGGACTGCTGGGACCAGACGGGATTAATCGAGTCGTTGCGGATCGGATAGCGTGGAAGGCAAATCAGACAAAGTTCTCTCTTCTTCCGTGGCGCGAGGTGTACCATGCTGCTTCCGCGGTTGTTCTGGTTCGCCGTTGGAATCACGTGTTGCGGCGCATGGAATCCATGGGTTCTCGGCGCCGAGGACATGATTCGGCCAAATGTGCTGTTCGTCGCGGTGGACGATCTTAACGATTGGGTGAGTTGCCTGGGTGGGCATCCGAATTGTCAGACGCCGAACATCGACCGACTTGCGGCCCGCGGCGTGTTGTTCGCCAACGCTCACTGTGCGGCGCCCGCGTGCAACCCGTCGCGGACCGCGTTGCTCACAGGCGTGCGTCCTTCCACGTCGGGCGTGTATTTGAATTCACAGCCTTGGCGGCCAGCCTTACCCGACGTGGCGACGTTGCCGGGGCACTTCATGAAGCACGGCTATTTGACGCTGGGCGGTGGGAAGATTTTTCATGGCGGGTATGACGATCCAACGTCGTGGACTGCCTATTTGCGCAAGGCGGGCGACCCCAAGCCTAGCCAGGAAGTACTCAACGACCCAAACAGCCGCGCCGGCGGCATTGTGTGGGGCCGCCTCGATGCTCGCGACGAGGCGATGGACGACTACCGCGTCGTCTCTTGGGCCATCGAACAACTGCGAAAGAAGCACGACCGGCCTTTCTTCCTGGCATGCGGTATTTTTCGGCCTCACATGCCCTGGCAGGTTCCCCAAGAGTATTACGACCAATTCCCCTTGGAGGAGATCACGCTGCCCGTGGTTCGTGAGGACGATCTTGCCGATGTGCCGCCAGCGGGCGTGCAAATGGCCAAGCCACAGGGCGACCATGCGACCATCTTGAAAACGAAGAACTGGCGTTACGCCGTACAAGCGTACTTGGCGAGCATCGCTTTTGCCGACGCGCAGGTTGGGCGGTTGATCGAAGCCTTGGACGTCGGTCCCCATCGCGACAACACCCTGGTGGTGCTCTGGGGCGACCACGGCTGGCACTTGGGAGAAAAACAACACTGGCGGAAGTTCTCGTTGTGGGAGGAAGCCACGCGGGCGCCGCTTTTGATTGTGGCGCCGGGAGTTACGCAAGCCGGCGGCGTGTGCCATCGGCCGATCGATTTCCTGAATGTCTATCCCACGCTCGTCGATTTGTGCGGCTTGCCCATGCCCAACCATGTGGAAGGGGTAACGATGCGCCCGCTGTTGAAAAACCCAGCCGCCGCCTGGGACCGCGCCGCGCTGACCACGCACGGCCGCAAGAACCACGCGGTGCGGACCGACCATTGGCGTTATATCCGTTACGCCGACGGGAGTGAAGAACTTTACGACCACCGCCACGACCCGCGGGAATGGATCAACCTGGCCGATGATCCCCAGCACGCCGCTTTGAAAAAAGAGCTTGCCGCGTGGTTGCCTCGGCAAGATGCTCCCAACGCGGCCCTCGGAAAGAAGCGTGAAGCGGGACCGTCCCCAGGGATCAAGAAGAAGGTGCGGGGTTAGGGGACTCAAGGAAGCCCGTGACGTCGATGCTGGCGGAACGGCCGCCGCTGATCATTCGCCTTTAAGGAAGCCTTTGTGTCTGTTTGGACCCAAAAATCCGCCGCCGATGTTCTCCGCGAGCTGAATTCCGACGCTCAGCAAGGTCTTTCGCAAGACGAAGTCGCGCGGCGGCAGACGCAGTACGGGCTAAACGAACTCATCGACCGCGGCGGCAAAAGCCCGTGGAAAATTCTCGCCGAGCAGTTCAGGAACGTGCTGGTGATCATGCTCATTGTGGCGGCAATTATCTCGGGCTTCGTGGGTGATGCGGAAGACACGGTTGTCATTTTGGCGATTGTGGTTCTCAACACGGCAATTGGCTTTCGCCAGGAATACCGGGCTGAAAAAGCGATGGCCGCACTCAAGAAGCTTTCGACGCCCGAGGTCAAAGTCCATCGCGACGGCGAGACGAAGAAAGTCTCCGCCACCGAACTGGTCCCCGGCGATGTGGTGCTGCTTGAAGCCGGCGACGCCGTCCCGGCCGATGGCCGATTGATCGAGTCGGCCAATGTGCGCATTCAAGAGGCCGCCTTGACCGGCGAATCCGAACCGGTCGAGAAAGACACGCGCTTTGTCGGCAACGCGGAAACCCCGCTGGGCGACCGCAAGAACATGGCTCACAAGGGTACGGCCGTGACCTACGGACGTGGTTCGATGGTCGTGGTCGCGACGGGAATGAACACCGAACTGGGCCACATCGCCGAGATGCTGCAAACGGTCGAAGCCGAACCGACGCCCTTACAGAAGCGACTGGATCGACTGGGTAAGACGCTGGCGGCCGTGGTGTTGGTGATCGTGGGGATTATCTTCCTTGTCGGTCTCGCGCGCCGCCCAGAGGATCGGGAATTCTCCGAGTACGTCCAAGAGTTGCTTCTGACTACGGTGGCGATGGCGGTGGCCGCCGTGCCCGAGGGCTTGCCGGCGGTGGTGACCATTGCGCTTTCGCTGGGCGCCCAGCGCATGCTCAAACGGAACGCGCTCATTCGCAAGCTGCCAGCCGTCGAAACCCTAGGATCGGTCACCACCATCTGTTCCGATAAGACAGGGACGCTCACTCTCAATGAAATGACCGTGACGGTGCTGGACGTGGCGGGGCGGCGGGTCGATGTGATGGAGCGATTTTCCGAGGATCAGGAAGTCAATGCCGGCTTACGCCCTGACAACGCTCGGGAATTGACCGAGCATTCCTCGTTAGCATTGCTCGTATTGGGCGGAGCATTGTGCAACGACGCGACGATTGAGCCGGACCGAGACCGGCGCGAGAAGTACCGCATTGTCGGCGATCCAACCGAGGCGGCCCTCGTGGTGGCGGCGGCGGAACTGGGGCTGGACAAGCACCACTTGGAGCAAGCCCTGCCGCGCGATAGCGAAGTTCCTTTCGACTCGGATCGCAAGCGAATGACAACCGTGCATCATGTCGAATCCTTTGACAGCTTGCCCGAGGGGGTGCGACGAATCGCCCCGACCAGGGGCGATGGCCCCGTCCGAGTCGCGTTTACCAAGGGGGCGGTCGATGGCCTGTTGGAAATCTCCGACCGGTACTGGGACGATCGCGAAGCGAAGCCGCTGGACAACGCCGTCCGCCGCCGAATTATGGAGTCTCACGATAACTTGGCGGCCGAGGGCGTGCGCGTGCTTGGAGTGGCCTTTGAGCGGCCTGATCCTCATCGCACGCCGGAGGAGTACGTGCGTGACGAGGCGGAGCAACACTTGGTGTTTGTCGGCCTAATTGGGATGATCGATCCTCCGCGCAATGAGGCTGCGGAGGCCGTCCGAACCTGCCGCGAAGCGGGTATTCGACCCGTGATGATTACGGGCGACCACCCGCTCACGGCCTATAACATTGCAGGCCGTTTAGGCATTCAGGACGCCGGCGTCTCCCAAACGTCGGATCACGCCCCCACGGAAAGCGAGCATTCCAGCAATATCCAGGATGCCGTCGTTACTGGCCAGCAACTGAACAAATTCTCGCCCGCTGAATTTGACCAGATCTCCAAAGAGACTGCAGTGTTCGCGCGGGTGTCGCCCGAACATAAGCTGCGTCTGGTCCAGTCGCTGCAAAAGCAAGGTGAAGTGGTGGCGATGACCGGCGACGGCGTGAATGACGCTCCCGCCTTGAAGCAGGCCGACATCGGCGTGGCGATGGGCATTACCGGCGCTGACGTAGCCAAGGAAGCCTCCGCCATGGTGCTGCGGGACGACAACTTCGCCACCATTGTGGCCGCCGTGCGGGAAGGGCGGATTGTCTACGACAATATTCGCAAGTTCATTAAGTATGCTCTCACGGGCAACACGGGCGAGCTGTGGGCGATGTTCTTCGCGCCCTTCTTGGGAATGCCGCTGCCGCTCTTGCCGCTACAAATCTTGTGGATCAACCTCGTAACCGATGGTTTGCCAGGATTGGCGTTCTCGGGCGAACCGGGTGAACGAGACACCATGCGCCGTCCGCCGCACCCGCCCAGCGAGAGCATTTTTGCACGCGGGATGGGTTGGCACGTAATTTGGGTCGGTTTGTTATTGGGAGTGATTTCTCTGGCGGCCGGCTGGTGGTACTGGCGTGCGGGCGCCGAGACTATCTATTGGCGGACGATCGTGTTCACGGTGCTCACGCTGGCGCAAATGGGGCACGCGCTAGCGATACGTTCCGAGCGGGACTCCTTGTTCCAGCAAGGCTTGCTGTCTAACAAGTTTATGCTTGGCTCGGTGCTGTTGACGTTCTCGCTACAAATGGCCTTGCTCTATGTTCCGTGGTTGCAAGGCATATTTGATACCACGGCGCTTTCGCTCCGCGACCTGGGAATCTGCCTTGCCCTGAGCACCGTCATCTTTTGGGGCGTGGAGCTGGAAAAGATGATCCGGCGCATGCGCCATCCAATTTCGAAGTCCCCATGAACGCCAACGCATGTCAGACGAGCGTAGCCGGATCAAAATCTTTCTGGGTTACGAACCTTAGCCGCCACGAACTTGCCGGAACATCGATCACGACCTCGCCCATCTCTGGCGCGGCTTGTAGCCGCCGTTGCACTTCGGCGGCCAAGTCGCGATGCCAGGAAGGCGGACCACAGATCGCCCCGTCGGTCAGCCAGATTTCTTCGGCTGCCTCCAGCGCCACGCGCATGGCCCAACCGCCGAGTTCCTGTTGCTCGGGCCGGGCGTAATCCGGCGCCAAACGAATCCTTTCAGCCGCTTCGCTCCAACGGCGGCACAGTTCGAGCAAACTGGATCGCGCCCCTTCGAACCGCCAGATCCGTTCGACCACGTCGGCGACGGCAAAAAAACCAAGGCGGCGGGCCTCGACTGCCGCTTGCTGACGCAGGCGTTGCTCTCGTTGCGATGCGTCAAGATGGGGATCTTGGTCCAGTTGTTGGAGAAACCGCTCGTAACGCTCGTCGAAAAACTCGTCTTTGCGCGGAGGCTGCTCGGAAATCAGCATGTGTTCAAGCAAGAACGACCGCACCGCTTGCGGCGTCGCTGGCTCGTGAAGGTCCAACGGCCAAGTCTCAAAGCCATGTTCCAACAGCAGCACAAGCGCCGCGTTTCGCGGCTGGCTCGAACTGCAATGCTCGACTCGAAACCCCTGGATCTTCTCTCGCGGAATGGATATACGCTCTCCCCAGGGCGTCCGCCATCGGACGCCCTCGCTCGACAACTCCACGTCGGATTCTTGTCCCACGGCGACCAGGCGACGCGCCGCCAACGTCAACACCGTCAGAACGTAAAGCAACAAACCCGCAATGCCCAGTGGCCGCGTCCGTGGGACAATCGCCAGAAAGACCAAGACGGGCGCCGCCAAGCTCAACCAGAACCACAGGCGGGGGCGCCCTTCGCCAATCCAACGCGCCAAGGGCCAGTCGTCTTCTCCCGGCGGAATACACCAGGAAAGTCGATCGGCCGGAGGAAGGGGCGGTGTCATGAACGTTGTGTGGCGGGAACCGTCAAGCCGCGAAACAAAAAAACGCTTCGCACCACGCACATCTCAGGACGGCGTGGGGCGAAACGTTCGATGATAGGCTGGTGCTCGCGTGCGATAAACAGGCCAGCGTGTTTAGTTGTCGATTTCGCGCTCGTCGTCCGCGGGCGGATTGATGTCTACGTTGGGCACCTCCACTTGACGCTCTTCTGACGTCACGTCCACATCCACGTTGGGCACGTCGATGGTGCGTTCTTCGGTTCGCACATCGACATCCGGTCCCTGCACATCCACGTCGGGAGCGCGGCCCGGTTCGACATCGACCGTGGGCGGCGCTCCCGGGTCTTGAACGTCAACGTCACAACCAGCCAGCGAGATCGCGGCGAGCGGCACACATGCCAGAATCAGTTTTCGTACGGCCATGTCTTGGTTCCTTTTGGTTACAGAGGCTTCACGTCGCCCCCTATTTATTTTCCGAGCGAGGATGCCGGTCTTGGGTGCGCGAGAGGTCTTCAACCAACCTTTGCAGTTTGTGTACCAATCGCAATGCATTTTCGATCCATTACTGCGCCGCCGCGCGGAGCGCTTCTTGGGCAATGGCAATGCGGAAAATGGGAACCTTCACGCGAAAGAGGGCGCCACGGCCGAGGTCACTTTCGACTTCGACCACGCCGCCGTGGAGATGCACGACGGATTCGACAATGCAAAGTCCAAGTCCGTTCCCGTGAACGCCGTCGCGGCTGTGCGACTTATCTACCACGAAGAAACGGTCAAACACGCGCGGCAATTCTTCCCGAGGAATGCCAATGCCGGTATCGCGGACCGTCAACACCGCGCGCTCCTGGGCCGTGTCGCAATGCAGACTGACGCTTACGCGGCCACCCGCATTGGTGAACTTCAGGGCGTTGTCGAGCAGGTTGTTGACCACCTGCCGCAGCCGCATTGCATCGCCGGGCACAATCACCGACGGCTGCACCTCGGATTGCAATGCGATTTGGCGATCTTCCGCTAAGGCGGTAAACACGTCGAGCGATTTCTCCACGATTTCGTCCAGTCGCACCGGGGCGGTGGGGCGCTCCAGGCCGACTGTATCGTTCTCGGCCACCGTCAATAGTTGGTTGACTAACACGCGGAGCCGGTCGCATTCGTCGCTAAGGGTATAAAGCAACTCTTGATATTCATCGGGCGACCGTTCCTTGTTCAGGGTCACGTCGACACTGGCTTGGATTGCGGTCAAGGGGGATCGCAATTCATGCGCCGCGTTACCGATGAATTCGCGATGCCGCTCCAGGTAGCCCGCGATCTGGTCCAGAAAGTGGTTAATCTCCGTGGAAAGCTGATCTAGTTCATCACCGGTTCCGCGAATGATCAGCCGTTCGTTAAGTCGGCTGGGGCGCAAACGCCGGGTGGTGGCGATAATCTGGCGCACCGGCGCGGTGGCTCGCCGCGCCAGGAGATAACCGCCCAAGGGCGCCAGCGCGGCCAAGGCCAGGCCGATAGGAATCATCAACCGCACCAACCGGTTGACGTCGCCGCGAATGTTCTCGGTGGGCGTTCCGATGCGCACGGTATAGGGCGGCGCCGTGCCCCCATCGACGCATCGTTGACCCACGCGGTAGCCGTCGTGCGTGAATAATGCGACTTTCTGGACCGTGGAGAATGGCCGGCGCCGAATGGACCTGGGAGTGTTTGGACTCTCCCAGAGCATTTGCCCCTCGGCGCCGAGCAACTGGACAAACCAACCATGCGGCGCGTGTCCTGACGCTTTGCGAGCAAACTCGTCAAAGATGGCATTCTGGTCCGGATGCAGTTCCTGAACGGCCAGGACGAGTTCAATGGTCTCCTCCCGTAACAGGTCATCGATTTCCTGTTCCAGGGTATAACGCATGGCTTCCCGCAGCGCGAGCAGCGCCGCCAGCGCCGCCCCCAACACGACGATCGAGTTCCATACGGTCAGCCGGAAGCGGACCGAGCCAAGCTGACTCTTGAGATGCCCGATTCGCGAACCGAGGTGATCCGAGATCGGCGCCTCGTCAGGTGGAGGCGGAAGACGTTGAAGGAATGGCATAGCCGCGGCCGCGCACCGTGCGAATGACCGATTCACTGCGTCCGCGGTCAAGTTTGCGGCGCAGGCGGTTCACATGGACTTCGATTACGTTTGTGGGGCCGTCCCAATCGAAGCCCCAAATATGTTCGCACATCATCTTCCGCGTGACTACCTGCCCGGCGTAGCGCATGAGCAATTCCAGCAGGCTGAACTCGGTCGGGGTGAGTTCGATCTCGCGCTCGTCCAGCGTCACCCGGCGGGTCGTCAAATCCAGCGCCAAATCACCACATTGCAGCATTGCCAGCGGTCGGGAGGACGTGCGACGGCAAACCGCCTCGATCCGAGCCAATAGCTCGACAAAGGCAAAAGGTTTAACCAGGTAATCGTCGGCGCCGTACTGGAGTCCCGTCACGCGCTCTTCGACGGCGCCCTTTGCGGTGAGAACGACCACCGGAGTATCGACGCCCTGTTCGCGCAGGCTGCGGAGCACCTCCAGCCCCGGCTGGCCGGGCAGCATTAGGTCGAGCACGATGGCGTCGGCGCATTGCTCTGCGGCGAGTCGAGCGCCCGCGTGGCCGTCGGTCGCCCATTCGCAGTGGTGGCCGCCTTCGGTAAATCCCTGCACCAGGGTTCGGCCGATGGCCGCGTCGTCTTCGATGACTAAAATATTCATGCGGTCCTTTGAGCCTTGGGGCAAGAAATTCTCAACGATAACCGCAATTCTAAAATTCCCCGCCGTTGAGGAACAACGCCGCGTACGGGTCCCTTACAGAACTGTAAGCGACCAGCGAGGGTTTGCATAAACTCCAATAAATATAATCCGTTTTTATTCGTCACTTGGAATGCGGTGATCACATAAGCAAACTTGCCCGCCACCTCGCGGCATTCGGGGACGCTTTGCCAACGCTTGTGATGGGGGATACCGCTCCTGGGAGCTACCAGATCAACCTTACAGGAATGTAAGCGACCCATGATCTTCCCAAATGCGTTTGTCTATGCATATGATCCGATACATAAGGCACGCCAAACGACCTTATCATTCCCACCCCAAAACAGCGGCGGCCGCATCGGAAGGAACCGGACGCCGACGTTAGCAAACGTGACCGATACAATTCTTCAGGCGACTGCTACTTCTGTCTATCCCCTGGAGTCGTGAAACGTCGAGGCGGCAACGCCTCGTGACCGGCGTTTGGGCGACTCACCAACACACTTGACCTCCACCGTGCAAACCACCGTTCCACGGGACGCGACTCAGCACGATCACGAAGATCGGGCCGAGCGACTCGCTTCTTTGCAACACGCGATCGAACACGCGGCGCATCTGTTGCCGGCGCAAGGGCCAATCACGGTCTTCGTCCACCATAACACGCTCCACGCCTTTGAGGATTTGCCCTTCGACGAGGCGGTGCTCCAGGGCGCGCGGATCTTCGGCTGCGAACCTTATCTTTCCGAGGAAAACTACCGCGAAATGCTGGTGCGCGAGCGGATTCGCCTGGACGACCTCGCGGCGGTGTTGTTGGAGGACCTGGGGGACGAGGCCGATACGTTGGTGGGCTTCTTGGGAACGCGTTATCACCTGCGTTTAGCCATGCTTCAGCACCCGCTGCGGATGGCGCCCCGCGCGGAATTGCGATGGGTTGTGGCCGAGACCGACGCGCTGCGGCGGTTTGCCAATCATGTGCCAGAGACCTTTCGGGCGCGAACCATCGAAAAAACCCGGCACTGGGTGATGCGCGACCTTCGCAACGGGCAGGGTGTCCCGCCTTCCGAACGACGCACTCACGACGCCGTAACCAAGTTGCTGGAAAAGTTTGACGAAGCGAACATCGAGCAGTGGAGCGACGCGACATGGGAGGCTTTTTGCCTGCATTTGCTCTGGCGCATGTGCTACCACGGCGCCCACGACGCCACGGCGCCTGATTCCTCGTCGCCGCCTCCGGCGCGCGTGCGCGACGTCCTGCTGGAAGCCACTGGCGTCGATAGCGACGAGCCGGTACACGAGTTATTGATTCGGTTGGGAGCGGCGTTTCTCGATCAAGGCTTCGCCCATTGGCGACTTCCGCATCGCGACGAAGGGTTCTACTACGCTTTCCTGGATTTGTATTCCCGCTCGGCCGGCCCGCCGCATCGCTGGCTGGCAGGCTTGGGCCGCGAGTTGAACCGGCTCGCCAACCATGGGATTGGTCCCCTTGAATCCATCGACGAGTCGCTCGACCTGCTGGGAGTGGCCGAAGAAGATCGCGAGAAGTTTATTTCCGCCATTCTTCTCTCGTTGTGCGGATTCGCCGGCATGATTTGGCAGATGGAGACGCGCGGCGACCGGGTGGCGCACCCCGCGCCGCCGGGCAGTCTGGTTCAGTTTCTCGCGGTGCGGCTGATCCTCGAACGATTCTCGCTAGCGTATGCGGCTAAGGAAACGTTGAACTTTGACGGCCACCTGCGAGAGCTGCGCCAAGCGGCCCGCCAGGCGGTGCTTCCCGATCCGACGAGCAGCGACCTGAGCGTGGAACAGCGTGCGTTTTTGATGTTTCAACTGGCTCAATCGCTGGGCTGGCAGCCGCGCGACTTGTACGGCATGCCCAAGGCCGAATGGGCGCGGCTGGCGGAAGAAGTCGCCGCGTTTTCGAGCATCGAGCGGCGGCGGCTCTACCACCTTGCCTATGAACGGTTTTACGTCCACAAGGCGCTCGACGCCCTTTCGATCCATAACCGGCCCCAGGCGCCCAAGGGAACATTCACCCAGATCCGACAAGCCGCTCCGGCGCTTGCTCCCACCGTCGCCCGCCGCGATACGCTGCCGCGTCCCAAGTTTCAACTGATTTGCTGTATCGACGACCGTGAAGAATCCTACCGCCGGCACTTGGAAGAGATCGAGCCGGAATGCGAAACCTTCGGAGCGGCGGGCTTTTACGGCGTGGCGATGTATTACCGCGGCGTGGCGGACGCTCACTTCATGCCGTTGTGCCCGATTGTGATTCGTCCCCAACATTACGTCGAGGAAGAGCCGGTCTATCTCTACCAAGAAACTCACCGCCGCCGGGCGCAATGGCGCCGTCTGTTGGGCGCCGCAAGCCATCGCTACCACATGGGCAGCCGGACCTTGCTGGGAGGGGTATTTACGGCGCTGCTCGGCTCTCTGGCTTCGTTGCCGATGGTGGCCCGCGTGCTCTTCCCGCGACTCACGGCGCAGGTTCGCAAGAAGTTCGGGGGCTTTGTGCAACCGCCGACCGTCACGCAACTAAGGCTGGAGCGGCCGGCTGGGGTCGCACCCGGCCCCACAAAAGAGCAGATGGGCTACACCGTCGAGGAAATGGCGGGCGTCGTTGAACGGCAATTGCAAGAGTTGGGGCTGGTCACCAATCTAGCGCGGTTGGTGATCTTCACCGGGCACGGCTCGTCGAGCCTGAACAACCCGCACGAATCGGCCTACAACTGCGGAGCCTGCGCGGGTGGCCGGGGGGGGCCGAACGCCCGCGCCTTCGCGCAAATGGCGAACGATCCGCGCGTGCGGGCGATCTTGGCCGAGCGCGGCTTGACCATTCCGCACGACGTGGTGTTTATTGGCGCCTTTCACAACACCTGCAACGACCAAGTGACGTTCTTTGATTTGGAGCGTTTGCCGGTTTCGCACAAGGGTGATTTCGACGCCACGCTGCGCGTCATTGACCAGGCGCGGGAACGCAACGCGCACGAGCGCTGCCGCCGGTTTGCGACCGCCCCCCTGACCTTGTCTCGTGAAGCGGCGCTGCGGCATGTCGAAGGCCGAGCGGAAGACTTGGCGCAGACTCGGCCGGAATACAACCACGCCACCAACGCCATGACCGTCGTGGGGCGGCGGTCGCGGACGCGGGGGTTGTTTCTCGACCGCCGCGTGTTCGTCACCACCTACGATCCCACCATCGACGACGAGCAGCACACCATCCTGGCTCGCGTTTTGCGGGCGGCCATTCCCGTTTGCGCGGGCATCAGTCTGGAATATTACTTCTCATGCGTCGATCCGGCGGGTTGGGGCTCTGGCACCAAGTTGCCGCACAACGTCACGTCGCTTCTGGGGGTGATGGCCGGGGCGGCCAGCGACTTGCGGCCGGGTTTGTCGAACCAGATGGTCGAGATTCACGAACCCCTTCGACAGTTATTTGTCATCGAGACTACGCCCGAAGCCATGCTGAAGTTCATGGACGAGCACCCCGCCATCGCGCAGCTTTGCCGCAACGAGTGGGTTTATCTGGCGACGCTTAGCCCTGATTCGCCCGATATTCATCTGTTCCGCAACAATCGCTTTGAGCGATACCGGCCGGGAACAACGGAAGTGCCGGAGGTAGAGTCGTCGGTGGATTGGTATCGCGGGTGGCGAGGTCACTTGGGTTTTGCGCGCGTGCGGTCCGGGCGCGACGTGGCGGAACTTCCTAACTCAACCGGGAATGGAAAGGGGGCAGTCTGATGGACTACTCAGCATTATTCATGTTCCTGGGAATCTGCGTCGTCGTGTCTCCGGCCGTATTGCTTGCGGTGTTGGGACTGGCGCTCTTGTTCGATCGGGCGCCTGGCGAGCCGATCATGGCGCGGCTCACGCAAACCGCGGTCGTGGTGGGACTGCTTGCGGCAATAGCCATTCTGGCCCTGATGCTGCTCGTCGATACGCGACACGTGGCGATCGAACTGGGCGAGTGGGTGTTAATTCCCCAGGAGCAATTTCACTTCAAGCTCGAGTTCGTCTTTGATCGGCTCTCGGTTCCTTTTGTGATCCTGTCGTACCTCTTGTGCGGCACGGTAGGGGCATTCGCGAATGTCTACTTGCTGCGTGAACCGGGCCGCCAAAGGTTCTTCCTGCTCTACGCGTTGTTCCTGCTGGGCATGATCGTCACGTCGCTGGCCGGCACGATCGAGACGCTGTTTTTCGGATGGGAACTGGTGGGGCTGTCGTCGGCCCTGCTGGTGGCGTTTTTTCAGGATCGCGCGGCTCCGGCGCGGAATGGACTCTGGGTGTGGACCGTCTATCGCGTCGCCGACGCCGCGTTTTTGGTCGCCGCGCTGACGATGCACCATGTTACGGGCGGCGGCGATTTCGACAGACTCATTGGCGCCCACACTTGGCCTGATGGCCAAGCGGCGCTAACGCCGCATCAGGCGCTGTTCATTGGTTCGCTGTTGCTCGTGGCGGCGGCCGGAAAATCAGGCTTGATTCCCTTTACGGGGTGGTTGCCGCGGGCGATGGAAGGCCCCACGCCCTCCAGTGCGATTTTCTACGGCGCATTATCGGTTCACTTGGGCGCCTTCCTGTTGCTTCGGGCGCTGCCGATTCTGGAATTATCCCTCGTTCTGCGCGTGGTGATCATTACGGTGGGCTTGCTGACCGCCGTGATCGCTGCCATGGCGGCCCGTGTCCAAGCAGACGTCAAAAGCGCGTTGGCGTTTTCGTCGGCGACGCAGGTGGGAATCATTGTGGTGGAGATTGGCCTGGGCCTGCCCTACATCGCTTTGACGCACATCATCGGTCATGCCTGTTTACGAACTCTGCAACTTTTGCGGGCGCCCACCCTGCTCCGGGATTACGCCACGCTGGAGAACGCCATCGGCCAGCGTCTGGCGAACTCGCCCCGCAGTTGGGGCCGCATCGTTCCCGACGGTTTACGCATGTGGCTGTATCGTTTTGCGTTGGAGCGGGGTTATCTGGACGTGATTCTCGCCGACTATGTTGTCCGCCCGGTGATCCGGGTCTTTCGCTGGTGCGATGCGATGGAGCGCAAGTGGACTAATTTCCTTTCGGGGGACCGGTCCCGCGAGTTGGATCGCGTGCTTCCTTCGCCAGAGGCTTTGGAGAAACTGCAATGAGCGAACTGCACCTGCCCTGGCTGGAAATGTCGGTCTTGGCGCCGCTGCTGGGCGCTCTTTGGGTTAGTCGCCAGCGTGACGCGGAACAAGCGCGGAAACACGGAATCGTGGTTGCCGCCCTGACGCTGGCTTGCGCCGTGGGCGCCTGGCAGGATTTCCACTGGCTGCACGTGTCCAAAGCGCATGACCATTGGGATTTGGCCTCCAAGGTGTTCGGCGAAGATTTCTTCGTGATCGATCAATTGAGCGCTCCGCTTTTGCCGCTGGCCGCGTTGCTGTACCTGATGACGACCTTGGCGACGCTGCGGACCAAAGTGCGCCGATTTTCCTCGGTCTGGATGCTGATTTCTGAGGCGATCCTCCTGGCCACGTTAAGTTGTCAGCAGCCGTGGGGCCTGATTGCGTTGCTGGCTGTCGGCGCAATCCCGCCTTGGATCGAACTGCGGCGTCGTAAGAAGTCGTCGCGCGTCTATGTGATCCACATGTCCGTGTTCGTCGTGCTGTTGGTGGCCGGTTGGGCTTTGGTCGAGACGGAAGGCCCGCGACCCGTCCACTCACTCCTGCCGGTCGGGTTGCTCACGGCCGCGGTGCTGTTGCGGAGCGGGATTGTTCCGGTTCACTGTTGGATGACCGATCTCTTCGAGAAAGCCGGCTTCGGCACGTCCTTGCTGTTTGTCACGCCCATGATTGGCGCTTATGCGGCGGTGAGATTGGTATTGCCGATCGCGCCGGACTGGGCTTTGCGAAGCATCGCGTTGATTTCCCTATTCACCGCGGTTTACGCCGCCGGCATGGCCCTCGTGCAGCGCGAGGCGCGGCGGTTTTTCTGCTACCTGTTTCTCAGCCATTCGTCGCTGGTGTTGGTTGGCTTGGAAACAGCGGCCCCCGTTGGCTTGACCGGCGCCTTGTGCGTGTGGCTCTCGGTGGGGCTGGCGCTGACGGGGTTTGGCCTGGTGCTGCGGTCGATGGAAGGGCGCACGGGCCGCGTTTCGCTCGCGGAACATCACGGGATGCACGAACACACGCCTATGCTTGCGGCGTTCTTCCTCTTGACGGGACTGGCGAGCGTGGGCTTCCCCGGCACATTTGGCTTTGTGGGAACCGAGTTGCTCGTGGACGGGGTGGTGCAAATTTATCCGTATGTTGGCGTGACCGTGGTGATTGCCGCGGCGCTGAACGGTATTGCCATCATCCATGCGTACTTTCGCATTTTTACGGGAACGCGGCGCACGGCTTCGATTCCCCTTAATTGCCGTCCTGCGGAGCGGTTCGCCGTATTGAGCCTCGCGCTCTTAATCCTGGGCGGCGGCCTGTGGCCGCAACCGGGAATCGCCTCTCGTTATCATGCCGCCGTAGAAATTGTGCAATCGCGCCAGGGGCTGGCGCCTTCCCGGGCTGCTCCTTCTGAACAGGTAGGGACGCGTAAGCCCGCAACCATCGGATTCTATCCGATCCCTCCGCCCGAGATACGGATCGCGCGGGACGAGTGAACTAGCTCGGCCACGCCTTTAACCTCGCGCCAACCTTTGTAGCCAGGCGGTCTTTCCAGGTCGTCGCGCAACCTCTGCGCAAGTTCGGCTGCGGGTATCGTCTCGAACCGTATTTCTCCGACTCTATTGCACACACGAACAAGCTATGTCTCAATCCATAAAAAATTCTTCATCCGAAGCCAAGGTTATTGAAACCCCGCGAGGCGACGCGGCCGGGTTCGTCCGGTATTTCTCCAACGACATCGTCGCGGGATTCCTCGTATTCTTGATCGCCTTGCCGTTGTGCTTAGGCATTGCCCTTGCCTCGGGCTTTCCGGCCATTGCGGGGGTGTTCACCGCCATTGTGGGATCGGTGGTCACCACGTTCATTAGCAACTCGGAACTGACCATTAAAGGTCCGGCTGCTGGGATGATTGTGATTGTGCTTGGCACGGTCGAGGCCTTTGGGGGCGACGGCCCCTTGGGCGGATTTAGCCAGGCCGATATGACCGCCTACCGCATGGCCCTGGCCGTGGGGGTTGTGGCGGCGCTGATGCAGATTGTGTTTGGGCTGCTCCGAGCGGGCGCCTTGGGCGAGTTTTTCCCGCTTTCGGCCGTCCATGGCATGTTGGCGGCGATCGGGGTGATTATCATTGCCAAGCAGTTTCCCGTCATGCTGGGCGTGGAAGCCAAAGGCGAGCCGCTGGAACTGCTGCGCGAAATCCCGCATTTCCTGATGACCATGAACCCGGCCATCGCGATGATTGGCGTGCTCAGCGTGATCATTATGTTCAGTTGGCCCCGCATCAAGAAATTGCACGGGGCGCTTGGCGCCATCCCCGGACCCATGATCGTGCTGCTGTTTGCGGTCCCCGCGGGCATGTGCCTGCACCTGACCGAGAACCATAACTACACCGTGGGCGGTCAACAGTTTTACTTGGGAGAAAAATACCTTGTGAACATGCCGGAACGTGTTTTTGGCATGTTCAATTACCTTGCCTTCCCCGACTTTTCCGTGTTTGCCCATAGCGAGACCCTGCCCACGGCCATCAAGTGGGCGTTTATGTTCTTCGCCATCGGTAGTCTGGAGTCGGTGCTGAGCGCTAAAGCGATTGACATTATCGACCCCTGGAAGCGCAAAACCAATCTTGACCGCGACTTGTTGGCCGTCGGGGTGGGCAACCTGTGCAGTTCGCTGATCGGCGGATTGCCGATGATTTCCGAAATTGTGCGTAGCAAGGCGAATCTGGACAACGGCGCCCGAACGCAGTTCGCCAATTTGTGGCATGGCGTGTTCCTGTTGGCTTGCGTGGCCCTGATTCCCATGTACTTGCACTTGATCCCGCTGGCGGCGTTGGCGGCGATGCTGGTGTTCGTGGGCTTCCGCTTGGCGCATCCCAGCGAGTTCTATCACGTTTACAAGATCGGTAAAGAACAACTGGTGATCTTCGTGGCCACGCTGGTCGGTGTGCTGGCCACGGACCTGCTGGTGGGCGTGGCGATTGGCGTGGGAGTGAAGCTCTTGATTCACCTGCTCCGCGGGGTCCCGGTCCGCTCGGTGTTCAAGCCGTATTTGAATGTCGAGAAAAGCGGCGATCATACGGTGACGGTGCAGGCCCGGCATGCGGCGATTTTCACGCATTGGATCCAGTTCCGCCGCCAACTCCTACGACTGGGGCCGCATGAGAATAACAACGTGATTCTTGACCTGTCTCGCACCAGGCTGGTCGATCATAGCGTCATGGAGAAGCTGCACGACTTGGAACGAGACTTCGAGCAGGTGGGCCTGCGTCTGGAGGTGGTCGGCTTGGATAACCATGTTCCGTTCTCGGCTCACCCTTTTTCGGGGCGCCTCGCGAGCCCGGTGGGCGTACCGGCGGAACAAACTGTTGCGGCGCACGGAGGGCGCGCCGGGGTCTAAACGTCCCTGGCGAGACGTAATCGGGCCGCGCGCCGGACCGTCGGATTCGACAGCATCGGTGGCCATCGACCGCCGTCATCCCCGGTTGGATGACGGCGGTTTTTTGCGCGCTGGTCCTTGGATCGTCGCCGCGGCGCCGGTCCAAATGCAATCAACTGGATTGGAAACGACCAGCATGAACTCCGCGCGCTGTTGCGACGTTGCCTCTCCTCTCGGGCGCCGGTCTTTACAGCGCTCATTCCGTCGCCCACGATAAGACGGTTCGAGTACGTCACCCAGACAACCGAAACCGCACGCCCCAGTCACGGGGGAGAACGCCATGAACGAACAAACATCTCGGAACTCTTCGTCGCCGCATTTGGGCCGGCGCGAGCTGTTGGGATATACCGCGGCTTTCGGCGCGGGTGTGCTGGCCCAGCAGTTCGGCGGCAAGAAGGCCGCAGCGGACGATACCAAGCCCCGGCCGGCGCGCCGCGAAGCGGCCAAGCAGTACGCCATGAAGAAGTCGATCAACCTGTGGGCCTTTCCTTACCCGCAGCAATGGTCGCTTCAGGAATGTTTTGAACTAGCGAAAGACGCCGGCTTTGATGGCGTGGAGATCAACTTTGACCTGGAAGGCGAGTTCTCGGCTGAGTCCAGCGACGCGCAAATCAAGGAAATCGGCCGCCTGGCGCGGAACGCGGGCATAGCCGTCAGCGGCGTCTGCTCGTTTTTGTTCTGGCCTTACGCATTCAGTAATAACGACCCGCAAAAGCGGCAAAAAGGGTTGAGTTGGCGACTCGCATGGCCGAGGCGGCGCGGCTGCTAGAGACTGAGAACGTGCTGGTCGTACCGGGCGCGGTGTACGTTCCGTGGCTCAAGGACGAAGAACCCGTTCCCAACGACGTGTGCGATCGCCGCGCTCGCGAGGCGGTCAAGAAGCTTATCCCCGTGGCTGAGAAGAACGGTGTTTACCTGAACATCGAAAACATCTTCGCCAACGGCTACTTGTTCAGCCCGCAAGAGATGATCGGTTTTGTCGACAGCTTCTCAAGCGATCGGGTCAAGGTGCATTTTGACACGGGTAACATCATGGAATACCAGTTCCCCGAGCACTGGGTTCCGATGCTGGGCAAACGCATCCAGAACATCCACTTCAAAGAGTGGGACAAGCGCACGCATGAGTTTAACCTGCACACCTTCCGCACCCTGCTGGACGGCACTACCAATTGGCCGGCGGTAATCGAGGAATTGGACAAGATCGGCTATCGGGGGTATTTGACGTTCGAGTACTTCCACCCCTTTAACCATTATCCCGAAGCCCTCGTCTACCAATCGTCCGATGCGTTGGACTGGATGCTTGGCCGAAAACAATAGAAAGGTCTCAGAGGTTGTGTGTCTTTCCGTCGCGGCGGCGCAAGCGCCGCGGTATGCTTCGTTAGATGCCGCATTTTTCGGTGGCGCTCGCCTGACAAAACATTCACAACCTCTCAGGTTGAAAGTCCAAAGGTCGAAAGAAGAAAAAGAGACCCCCGAAGGGCGCAAGGTTAAAACAACGCACGCTGTTCGGACTTGAATTTGTCTCGTTATCCTTCGATCATGGACCTTTTGCTCTTCGTACTTATGGCTGGGGTTACTTGTGCTACTTGAACCGTCGCGGACGCCTTATGATTTGCAGTTCTCTTGGCTGGGGGTGCCGGTGCGCGTCCATCCCTTCTTTTGGCTGACGGCGGTACTATTGGGGTCGCGCGGCTTTGGGGGCGAGGTGCAGCCCATGGCGCAACTGCTGCTGTGGGTGGCGGTCGTGTTCGTGTCGATCTTGGTGCACGAGATGGGGCACGCCCTGGCGATCCGCTTCTTTGGCTGGCGGCCGTGGATCACGTTGTACGCGTTTGGCGGCTTGGCGGGGTATGAGCCGGGGTATAGCCATTCGTCAAAATCCTACAGTCGCAAGGGGAACAGCACCGCCGGCCAGATCATCATTAGCGCCGCGGGGCCGATTGCGGGTTTCCTCCTGGCCGCGCTGGTGGCCGCGGTGCTGTTTGCCGTCGGCAGGAGAAGCGGGTTTTACCTGTTTGGGCGTCCGATCATCTTCGGACGCGGCAGTTTCATCGAGAACCCCTACCTGGACATCGTGACGCTGCAACTGCTGGTGGTGAATATCTTTTGGGGATTGCTGAACTTGCTTCCGGTTTATCCCTTGGACGGCGGGAAGATTAGCCGCGAACTGTTTACCGCATTCGCGCGTCGCGACGGATATCAATATTCGCTCATGCTATCGATCGCGGTTGCGGTCGGTCTTGCCGTGTACGGCCTCCAGCAGAAAGACTTTTGGCTGGCGATTTTATTTGCCGTTCTCGCCTACCAAAGCTATCAGTTGCTCCAGCATCATCGCGGCGGTTGGCGAGGTAATTCCTGGTGAACGAGCCGGATGCGCCGTCGCGGAAGAGCCAACCACACCCTTCGGACGCTGCGCCCCCGACTGCCGCGCGCCGGGTCGTCCTGGTCGGGGCGAGCAACTTGGCGATTCACTTACCCGTGGTGATCGAGACGGCCCGCTTGCTTTGGGGAAGCCCGCTCGACGTGATGGCCGCGCTGGGGCATGGGCGTTCCTACGGCATGACTTCGCGCGTTCTCGGGCGAGTGTTGCCTGGCATCCTCGATTGCGGTTTATGGCGCGATCTGCGGCATCGGTCGCCAGCTCCCACCGCGGCTCTGGTTACGGATATTGGCAACGACCTGCTATACGACGTTTCGGTCGAACAAATTGCCGCCTGGGTGGACGAATGTCTGACGCGCCTGGCGCGCCTGGCGCCGACCTTGATCGTCACCGAGTTGCCGCTGGAGAGTTCGCAATCGCTTACGTCGCAACGCTTTCTACTGTTGCGCACGATCTTCTTTCCGCGCTGTCGGCTGACGTTGGAGGAAACTTTAACGCGCTCGTCGCTTTTGAATGCGCGGGTGCGAGAACTGGCGGCCAAACATCGGGCGACGGTGATTAAGCCATCACGCGCCTGGTACGGCTTCGATCCGATCCACATTCGTCGCACCCGCGGGTCGCAGGTTTGGCGCGAGATCTTGACGTCGTGGTCGCCGGACTCGCCAGCGCAGCGTGCGCGGTGGACTTCGCGGCAGTGGATTTCGATGCGGCGTTTACGTCCGTTGGAGCGCCAACTCTGGGGGCGGTTACAGCATCAACCACAACCCGCCGGTTATCTTGCCGACGGCACGGCCATCTCGTTGTATTGAATGCCGCGCCGCGTGCGCCGGTTGGTTTGCACATTGCGACGTATCAGGTTGCGGCGCACGTTTTGCAGTTGTCGCTTTCATTCGCGCCGTAGCGCACGTCACGAAGCCGCGCTGCGAACCTGGACCGGCACAACCCCATGTTGTTGAACAGTACCCCGATGCTCTGCTTGGCTCCGGTCATCGATCGCTTCCGCGCTGCGTTGAACCAAGTGCGGCGCGGCGACCAGGAGGAGCGCGCATGGGGAAGCAATGATAGACTTCAAACACACAACCCTGCCTCGCGCATGTGCGATGCGGCGCGCACAAGAGGGAACTTTTGACTTTCTTGTTCACGCGCGCAACTTTCGTTGAAGCGGCGCGAAGAAAACGGAAGATTTATAGAGAAAACGTGTTGCATAATTTTGTTGATTGCTTACAAATACTCATCAAGGCGTTGTGTTTCACGTTAGCGAACATCACTCAACCGTTTTGCATTGGGTGGCTTGGTTGAGAGGATTCGCTACAACCTTTCCTAATCGGAGGACGTACTGTGGCCAAAGCGAAGAAGACTGCGAAGAAAGCGCCGGCGAAGAAGGCCGCCAAGAAAGCGCCGGCGAAGAAGGCCGCCAAGAAGGCGCCGGCCAAGAAGGCCGCCAAGAAGAAGGCCGGCGGCAAGAAGGCCCCCGCCAAGAAGAAGACCACCACCAAAGGTCAGGCGGCCGGCTAAGCAACCGCCTGCGACAGTACTTCAAGAGCCGCACGACCCCTTAAGTCATGCGGCTCTTGCTATTTCTTGAAACCCCATCTTGAGAACTTGCGCGGCGCCGTGCCGGTCGCCGACGCAATACGCCGTGCCCAGCGTGTTCGCTACAGCACCGGCAACTGCGGCTTGGGCGGGTTGCGGCGCATCTGGTCGGCTTGCACTTTCGCCAACTGATAGGCGATTCTTTCCAAGGGCGCCGCGGTCGTGGGGTCATTAAAGACCGCGCCCACTTGGCCGGCGTCTCCTTGCTCGCGAATGTTCATCACGATTGGCACTTCACCCAGGAACGGCACGCCCAACTCCTCGGCCTTTTGCCGCGCGCCGCCGTGCCCGAAGATGTCAAAACGCTGGCCCGTGCCGGGCACGGCAAAGCCGCTCATGTTCTCGACCATGCCCAAGATGGGAATCTTGACCGTGTGGAGCATGTTGATGGCTTTCTCGGCGTCGAGCAAAGCGACTTCCTGCGGCGTGCACACGACGACGGACCCCGTCGCGGGAATCAACTGCGAGAGCGACAAGGGCACGTCGCCCGTCCCTGGCGGCATGTCGATGAACAGGTAATCTAGTTCGCCCCAAGCGGTGTCACGGAGCATCTGCGTCAGATACTGGTGCAGCATCGGTCCGCGCCACACGACCGCCTGGCCACGCGGCACAAGCAACCCCATCGACATCACGCGAATGCCGTCTCGCTCCAGCGGCACGATCTTTTGCTGCTCGTTCACCTCGGGCCGGTCATTCAGTCCCAATAGGTGCGGGATGCTGGGGCCATACACGTCGGCGTCCAAGAGACCAACCCGGCAACCGAAACGCTTCATTGCATACGCCAACGCCGCCGAAATCGTGCTCTTGCCGACGCCTCCCTTGCCCGATCCCACGGCAATGATGCTCTTGATCCGCACGCCCAACGGTCCCAGCGGCGCGGGGGGCCGATGATGTTCGGCCAGGTTGACCTGCACGCTTTTGAGCGCCGGAAACTTGCGCTGCAGCAGTTCTTCCGCCTCTTGCACCACGTCTTTGGTGAGCGGCGCCGAATGAGAGGTCAACTCCAGAGTGAAGGCGGCCCGGCCGGCCGCTTCGTCCACCTGGAGGTCGCGCACCTGCCCCATCGTGACCACATCCCGCCCTGTTTCGGGATCGCGCAAGTCCTTGAGAGCCGTTTTCAACTGTTCGAGAGAAGGCAAAGTCATTTCTTACCCAAGCATTCGTGAAAGAAAAAGCAACAACACCGTCTGTGGTCCGCGCCCGGAACAGACGCCTGCGATTATTCGCCAATCCCCAATTTCCAATCTCCCGTTGCCCGCCCCTTCCACGGCAAACGCTTCGCGACTTGTTCGCGAAAACCCGTTTCTTCTTCGGGCGCGTGGGCAAGGTGACGCCACGCCATGCGAACCAGCGGCCCCAAGCGGCGCGGCGAGAACACCGTGGCGATTGCTCCTGCTTCGCGCATCGCCCATTCATATGGTTGCGCTTCGCGCGAGCCGACGACCGCCATGCGTGTCTCGGGAAATTCGCGGCCGATCTGCTCGATCCACTCGACCACCTTCGCAACGTTTGCGGGGGTCGCCTCCACGAGCGCGAAACTGGCGGGGTTGATGGCGATCTCGCGCCGGCAGTCGGCAAGGCTACGGATTTCGTAGATGCGAACCGGGCGAGCAGCCAAAGTGCGTCGTAGCGCTACCGCCCAACGTCCCGTCTGTTCACACACCAGCAACCGCGTCGTAGCCATGGCGCCGCACCTTTCCACCCTTTTGTGTATGGTAGGGCTGGGCGCCCGGTTTGACAACGGGCGGGAGCGGGGTGGGATTGGAGTGGTGGAGTGGTGGAGTTGCGTTAGCGAAAAATTGGGGCGCACCTGCACACCACAATGCTGTTCTGGCGGCCATTCGCTCTACTACTCTAACACTCCGGCGCTCGATCCTCATTTTTCGCTCCCTTCCCTCTCCTGTTACTCTCATCGCTCTGCCCAACTCGGGGCGCCGCCTTGTCGGTTTGCGGGCCGTGCGGCATGATGACGACATGACATGGGATTTTCTTTCCTTTTGCAGACGAAGTTCGTGAACATTGCAATTCTGGGAACCGGACGCGTCGGCGGAGCGCTCGGCGTCGGTTGGGCCAACCAAGGACATTCCGTCGTCTTCGGCTCTCGCAACCCACAAGCCGAACGCGTCCTCCGTCAAATCGAAACGACGGGTGGAAAAACGCGGGCTGCGTCTCCGCGCGAGGCAGTACGAACCGCCGACGTCGTGGTGCTGGCGACTCCGTGGCAGGCGGCCGAAAGCGCGATTACCGCCGCGGGCGACCTGAGCGGTAAGGTACTGATTGACTGTATCAACCCGCTGACCGAAGACTTTCGCCATTTGGATATCGGCCACACCACGTCGGCGGCGGAGCAGATTGCCCAGTGGGCGCCTGAGGCGAAGGTCGTAAAAGCCTTCAACTCGGTCAGCGCCGGCGCGATGGCCGACCCCTGGTTCGGCGAGGAAAATGCCACAATGCTTTATTGCGGCGACGATGGCGACGCAAAAAACGTCGTTCGGCGTCTGGCCGAAGAACTAGGTTTTGACGCTTACGACGCGGGCCCCCTGGCGATCGCGCGGTATTTGGAGCCGTTCGCCATGCTCTATATCAAACTAGCGATCAAGGAAGGCTGGGGCGGCGACTGCGCCTTCAAGATCCTCCGCCGCTGACGGCGCGCGTCGCGGCAGGGTCGTGAGCGAAGGGTGTTCAGGTTAATGACCTTGCAACGTTGGCAAGCAATCCACGGGGTCCGCAGTGAGATAATATTGTTAACGCTGGCCGCAAGTGAAATCGGTTGCGGCCAGCGCCCCGCCACGCCTTGCCAGCTAATGATTGCTTCAAGGTTTGGGACTACTGAAAATAACTTGCATTCCCGTCGCCGTAGAACTGCTTGTTCCGCGCCATCGCGTGTATAATCTTGGTGTTATACGTCTCCGACGTATCGGGCCATTCGCTTTTCTTGGTGATTGGTTCCTCTAACGTCCGCAGGTCATGACTCATCTTTTTCTTGTCTTCACCGTTGCGGCCGTAGCTTCGGGCGCCGACGTCTCGCAGTATGGCTTGTACGAGCAGTCTTTCGAGCACGCAGGCGAGTATGACCACCCCTACGTGCAACTTTCGGCCGTCGTTGCGTTGACGGAGCCTGACGGTAAGACCATCCGCGCCTTGCCGCTCTTTTGGGACGGCGGACGAACGTGGCGGTTCCGCTTCGCGCCCGACACAATCGGCCGGTGGAAATGGTCGTTGCAAAGCGCTGACGCGGGGCTGAACGGGCAGACGGGCGAATTCACCGTGATCAAGTCGGACCTGCACGGGGGCGTTCAACCCATGCCGCAATCTCCCCGGCATTTCCAGCGACAGGATGGAACCCCATTCTGGTTTTTCGGCGACACCGCCTGGGCGCTTTATACCGACAACGCCCAAGAGAAGCATGACCGCGCCGCCGCTGAAGCCTACATTCGCCGGCGCGCGGGGCAGGGCTTTAACGTCGTTCATTCCATGTTGTTGAGCGAATCGGGTTGGGGCAACGCGGGGGGGCCGCCGTTTACAGACTTGACCGCGGAGCGCATCAATCCTGCATACTGGCAAGAGGTGGATGAACGCCTGCGGTTCCTTAATGCGCAGGGAATCGTTGGTGGGCTGGCGTTGGCGTGGGGGGATAAACGAGAGCGCGAGCCGTATGCATGGAGTCGGTTTGCCTCGGACGAGGCGCGGCGGCGGTACGTGCGCTATATCGCTGCCCGATATAGCGCGCTCGACGTGTATTTTCTCGTTTCCGGCGAATGGCACGCCGAGATCGGCGAGGCGGGCCGCACTCCCGAACAAGTCAAAGCCGATTTTCTGAAATTGGGCGACCTGCTGCGCAAGGAAGACCCGCATGGGCGGATGATTGGCATCCACCCCATGCACGCCAACGGGAGTGTGCGCGAATTTGCCCAATCGCCGTGGATGAGTTTTGCGGATTACCAGCAGAACTACCATCAACTGCATCAGCGCGTCCTGTTGTCGCGTTTGTTGAACAAGCCCGTGGTGAATGGTGAGTACGCGTATTACCTGCGCGATCGAAATGGCGACGGCAAGCCGGACAAACCGAATAGCGCTACGATCGAGGCCATTCGTCACGCCACCTGGGATATCGTCATGGCGGGCGGCTACGTGGTGACGGGCTTTGGCTCCACGTATTTTGGCGGTCATCGTCATCCCGGCCCGTTTGCCGTCGAGGACCCGCGCAACGCCGATTGGGAGCGGCAGGTCCAATTGGTGCGGTCGGCGTTTCAGGGGCTGGAATGGTGGAAACTGGCGCCGCACGACGATCTCATCTCCGCAGCCGCCACACGCGATAACGATCGGCAAGAGCAGGGTGTTACAGCCCCGCCCGCGATAGCCTATTGGTTGCTGGCCGACCCAGGTCGGACATACCTGGTCTACGTGCGCGGGCGCAAGGGCGCGTATAAACTGACGCTTGCCGAAGACGCTAAGGCTCCGTTCCAATTACGCCAGTTTGATCCCCGCACCGGCCAAGTGGTCGAACTGGGTAAGCATCGTGGCGGAGGCGCGCTTTACTACTCCGCGCCGGACGACCAGGACTGGGTCATGATCGCCACGTCGGAATGAAGGCGTCGGCTGTCAGCGGTCCGTTGCCGGTCGTGAACGGCTATTTGAGTGTTGGGACGCATGGGGATTCAACCATCGAGAGCGCCCCCGCCTCGTTAGCGCGGCAGCCAGCGTTCCGCGACGGCGGCGAAAAGAACGGGAAGCGCAATCGCCACTCCCAGCGCGAGCGGCAGCCAGCCGTATTGCTCCGCTAATTTGCCGAAGGCGGAATAGGCCACCGCGACGCCCAGGTTGCTCAGCAGTACCGGCGGCAGGAAACGGCGCCACGATAAATTGTGGATGCCCATCAAGAGCACGCTGGCCTCGGCCAATACTGGTACGGCGCGCGTCAACACCAGCACCGCCGGTCCATACTTTTGCGCGATGCGCTGCATGCGTTCAAGTTCCTCGGCGCGGGTCAAGCGCGCGGCAAACGGCCGCCCCCAGCGCTTAGCCAGCGCAAACCCCACCGCCGCGCCGATGCTCAGGCCGACAAACGACGCCAGCGTGCCGGCCAAAACGCCTAACTTCCAGCCTCCCAGCGTACTCACCAGGCTGGACGGAATTGGCAAGAAGATGTCCGTCGAAAGCAAGCCTACTACCGCCAACGCCGCCACGAGCGAGCTTTGCGGGCTTGCCATCCATCGCTCGACCCAGGACTCCATCTGGGGCCCAAACAATAGGAACGGCAACACCGGCACAAGCAGCACCACCGCCATGAGCACCGCGGTCCGGAGGAGTTCACGCACGGGAGCCGGGGGTGGAGGTTAGCGGTTGGGAACCAAGCGTTAGGAGGCGGGGCATGGGAGAAGCTATGAGTTTGGATTCGGGGCTGCGTTAACCTGCGAGACTGTGGTGAAGGAATGGCTAGACGAAAGGCGCCCAAGCGCCAGTTCCTAGTTCCTCGTCAATGCGCAACAAGCGATTGTATTTGGCCAGACGTTCGCTGCGGACGATGGACCCAATCTTAATTTGTTCACTGGCGGCCGCCACGGCCAAGTCGGCCAGGGTAGCGTCTTCCGTCTCGCCGCTCCGCGCCGAGACAACCAGCGCCATGCCCGCCTCGCGAGCGAGCCGCATGGTCTCGAACGTCTCGGTCAACGTGCCGATCTGGTTCATCTTCACCAACACCGCGTTCACCGCCTGTAAATCAATGGCTCTTTTGACGCGCGCCGGGTTGGTTGCCAAGAGATCATCGCCCACAAGCCGCACTTGCCGGCCCAACCGGGCGTGAAGCGATTGCCAGCCTTCCCAGTCGTCTTCAGCCAGGCCGTCTTCGATGCTGTGAAGAGGAAAAGCCTCGACCCAGCCGGCCAGACGGTCGATCATCTCGGGGCGCGAGAGGCGTTGGCCGCCTTCGCTGGCCAAGCGATACCCTTGGCCGTCAAAGAAGTGCGTCGCCGCCACGTCCAGCGCAATGGAAACGTCCTGGCCAGGATGAAGCCCCGCCGCCTCGATCGCGCACACCACCAACTCGACAGCCTCGCGATTGCTGGTTAAACGCGGACCATAACCCCCTTCGTCTCCCACCAGGCGGCCTTCGTAGCCGGCTTCTTGCAACAACTTGCCCAGTCGCCAGTACACGCGAACGATCCACTCCAGCGCCACGCGATACGAGGGCGCGCCGTGCGGCGAAATCAGGACGTCTTGAAAGTCCAAATTACCGCCCGCGTGCAGGCCGCCGGAGATCATGTTGGTCATGGGCAACGGCAGCCGTGGCGCCACCGTTGGAGTGATGAAACGATTCAGGTGGCGGTAGAGCGGCGCCCCGTCGGCGGCCGCCCCGGCGTGAGCCGCCGCCAGCGACACACCCAATAGCGCGTTGCCGCCAAGTTCCGTCTTTTGCGGAGTCGCGTCGAGTTGCAGTAGTTCCCGGTCCACCGTAGCCTGATCTCGCGAGTCCAAGCCAAGCAGCGCAGGCGCGATGATTTCTTCGACATTCCCCACCGCCCGCCCTACGCCGTAACCGTCGTACCAGGCGGGGTCGCCGTCGCGTAGCTCCAGCGCCTCGGCGCTACCGGTGCTGGCGCCCGAGGGAACAATGGCTGTCCCCCGGTGGCCGCTGCGCGTCACAATCTCGACTTCCACGGTGGGCCGGCCCCGGCTGTCGAGCACTTCTCGGGCATGAATGCGATGGATGGCTGGCATGGTCGGTCAGGTGAGCCTTGCTCACCAAATACGATTTGCGATGGGGTAAACAAAAACCGAAGTTGCTTGGCGACACCGGCTTTAGGCTAACCGCGGCCAGCAACTTTGCACCTCGTCCCATGCGGCTGGTGGGTCAAGCAGGAGTTGCGCGGCAAACCGGCGGACCGTCTCGCGGAGCGGCTCGTCCACGAGGTATTCGACCTTGCTTTTGCCGTCGATGCGGGCCAGCATGCACGCGGCGAAGTTGTGGACCGTGCGGGCCGAGAGCGCGGCGAACTCCCGCTGGTTTGTAGCGCCGTCCATTATCGCGCGATACGTCTGCCAGAATACGTCGGCCAGTTGCAGATACGCTTCGCGCCGCGGTCCCGCCCAGAATGACTTGAGCGCCAAATGCGTGAGGAAGAATCCCAGGTCAAACGCCGGATCGCCGAAGTGACCGACCTCAAAATCGACTAGCATCACGCCACGTGGCGTCCCGGCATGGGAAAACGAGGAAGTCGCTTCCTCATAGATCAATAAGTTCTTAGGACTGAAGTCGCCATGAACCAGGCAAAGGCAGTTCCCAGCCAGTGAGTCGATTAGGTCCGTGAGCGGCGCCCTTAAATGGGGATGAATCTGCGCGACGTGGCGGTAGTAGGGGTCGATCCGCAGGTCGTTGAAGTACGAGCGATCGCCCAGACGCTGGGAAATCTCCACATCTCGCCAAGTGTTTGCGTGCAGCGCGGCGAGCATCCGCCCGCACGCGGCGGCGATGGCCGATTCCGCTATGCCCTCCAGCAACCGCTGCTTCCAGACTTGGTGCGGCGGCGCCGCGGTCATGGCGAAGGCATAATTATCGCGATCCTCAAACAAAAGTTGTGGAACCGCGATTTCTATCAAGTCGCCTTCCCCGCAATGGTCGCTCACGACCGCCGTGGGGGCGCTCGTCAACGGCGGCTTGGAGGCGGCGTTGGCCAGCGCCGCCTGGCACGCGCGCAGCGTTTCGGTTTCGCGCCAAATGCGCTCGACGCGGCAAAACCAAGGCTCGGCGACCCGCAGTTGCGGCCGAGCTTGTTTCAACACGAAGTCAGCCTGCAACGCATCGCCCCGCTCGACGTACAGCACTTCATTCGACACTCCACCCGCCATTCGCCGCACGCAAACACGTTCGTGCGGCCCCACGCGACCCGTGGATTGCAGATATGCGGCGGCGTTGTCGGCGTCGATCAACTGCATGGAAAGCGAGCAGCGAATTGGAGTGAAAGGTACGACCTCATGCGCTAGTTGGATGATGTCGAGCGGCGCACCAGGCAACGTGACTACCGCAGGAATCCCGCTCTCCCCCACTCCTACTCACGACTCACGGACCACCAATCATTCTTCGCTCTCGTCGTTCTTCTCCAGCGCTCCTGCCAGGCCCGGCACTTCGTTGGAGCCGGCGGGAACCTCGAAGTTGGCGTCCTTGAAAGCATCGCCGTAATCTTCGCGGCGGCCGCCCAGGTTTTCGACAAGAAAAGCCTCGGCAATGGCGTAAAAAGCAAAGCGGTTCTCGGGCCGGGCGAAACCGTGCCCCTCCTGCGGATAAAGCACATAGGTCACCGGAATCTTTTTTTCCTGCATCGCCTTGACGATCTGATCCGCCTCGGCTTGCTTGACGCGAGGGTCTTGGGCCCCTTGCCCGATGAGCAACGGGCGCTGGATCTTATCGACAAAATGCAAGGGCGAGCGAGACGTCAGGAATTCACGGCCTTCTTCCGTCGTCCAGTCGCCCACGCGCAGTTTCATGACCGGCATGAACGGCGCCCAGTACGGCGGCGGGTTCTCCATCAGCGTAATCAAGCTCGAAGGCCCCACCAGGTCGATGCCGCACGCAAACACGTCGGGGGTAAACGTCAGACCGACCAGTGTCGCGTAACCGCCGTAGCTGCCGCCCGCGATCGCCACTTTGTCCTTCCGCGCGACGCCGCGCTCCACTGCCCAGTTCACCGCGTCGATGAGATCCTCGTGCATGGCGGCGGCCCATTGGCGGTTGGCGGCGTTGATAAACTCCTTACCAAACCCAGTTGAGCCGCGGTAATTGACGCTGAGCACCGCGTAACCGCGATTGGCCCAAAGCTGGTGTTCGGGGTCGTAGCCCCAATCGTCGCGCGCCCACGGACCGCCGTGAACCGAGAGGACCATGGGCAAGGGTTGTTCCGGCACGCCATCGCCATCGGGATCGCTGTGCTTGGGAAGCGAAAGGTAACTGACCAGCTTCAAGCCGTCGCGGGCTTCGATCTCTAAGGCATGCATCTTGACCAGCGGTAGGTGCTCCAGCGAGGGAGTGCTGGTAAACAGAAACCGCGCCTTCTTGGCGTCACGGTCGTAGAGGTAAAAATCCACCGGGCCATCGTCACGAGTATAAGCGACGGTCCACCGGCGGTCGTCCAAGGTGCGGCTGGTGAGTTGAAGCTCCCCATCCTCGACGGTCTCCAAATACTCCAAATCCGCGGCGATTGAATCGTCGAGCACCTGCCACTCGGTGCGCATATACGTGAATGAAACCGCCTGAATATTCTTCTCGGTGGGATGGGCAATCACGCCCGAGATGTCGGCCTTGTCGTTTTCGGCCAGCACCTTTTGCTCGCCGGTTTTCAGGTCAATCGTGGTGAGCGCCGCCGTGTTGCGATTGCGGCTGTCGAGAAAGTACAACAGGTCGCCCGACTTGTCGAACCCCTGGGCGCCGCTGGTCATGGCGTCTTCGGCGTCGATTTCCAAGTAATCCTTCCAGCCCGATTCGGCATCCTTGTCGGGCAGCAAATAGAGTTGACCCGCGTTGGGCGTATACGTGACGGCGAACCGCACGCGGTAATCGTCGTCGGTCAGAAAGCCGGCAAATCCGGGGTTCTTCTGGATTAGCTCCCGTTCGCCGGAAAGAATGTTGATCCGGTAGATGTCGTGCAGTTCGTGATTGTCGCGGTCATTAATGCCGATCAGGACTTCTTCGGGAAACTTTTCGCTTACGCCTTCGATCTGGGCCGAGATGTCTTTCAGGGGCGTAAGGTCGGTAATCTCGTCCGTCGCTAACTCGACGGCGTAGACGTGCCAGTCTTCGTCGCCGTCCTTGTCCTGCAAATAAAGGACGTGCTTGTTCGTGTACGCCCAAAAGAAGTTGGTAACGCCGCGATGATTGTCCTTTGTAATCGGACGCGCCGCCTCCAAATCATCCGCCGGGCAGACCCACACGTTCAACACGCCCTCGACCGGCGCCAAAAAGGCAAGCTGCGAGCCATCGGGGCTGATGCGAGCACGGGCCTTTTCGGGATTGCCAAAGAACTCGCGCCGGGGAATTAACGGTACATCGTTCAGCGAGGATGGCGGTTGTTTTTCGGCCTGGTTGGGTTCGGGTGGCGTCGCGGGAGAGTCATTCACGGGATTGCGGGGTGAGCGGTGAGGGGCGCGTTGCTGCTGCGCGGGGGCTTGGACCAATGCCGGTTGCCGCGCCTCGGTCCCCGGATTTGCGGAGCGCGGAGCGGTTTGCGACGCCGTCCGGGGAGTCGCCGGCTCGTCCTCGCCCAGGCTTGCTTCCGCCTGCTGGTCGCTTTGGTAGCGATGCGAGTATCCCGTGGGGCCACAACCAGCCGCCGCTAAGACCCAAGTCGCCAATGCGGCGCCGAGCACGTATCGCAGTTGCATGAGGATTCTCACTTCCGTGAATGCGGGAGAAAACAACGTTCGCGTCGCCTTCAACATATCGAATGGAACACCCTGCGGCTATCGGAGCCAGTTTTTCGTGAACCGCTCAGAGGTTGTGAATCTTTCTGTAGCGGCGGCGCGAGCGCCGACGAATGCCTCGTTAATTGTCACGATTTTCGGCGGCGCTTGCGCCCCCGCTACGACGACGCGACAAAACATTCAAAAACACTCACGTATGCGCGTGCGTCCCCCAGTCAGCGGGTCCCGAGAGCGACTCCTACGCCTGGGCGCGGGGCTTGGAAAATGGACTGGCAACGGGCGTTTATTGGCTACGTGCGACCACTTTGGGCTTGTCGTGGACTCAGGGACAACCTCGTCCTCAGGCGCAAGCGAAGCTCCGTGGATTCTAAAACGAATGCGATTTTGTTTCGTTATCCAATGCTGTTTCTTACAACGCCTTGGTTTTTCCATTCACCCTGGGCCTCGTAGTTGACGCCTTTATCGAGAAGACAGCCATGTTCGGCACGCATCTTGCGTTGCAAAAGAAATGGATGTGGGCGGCGGGGCGACCACAACCTCGGTTTGCGTAAGGATGCGAGCAATATGTCCTTCTATTCGATCAACTGGCGAGGCGGCCGCCTGTTCGGTTTTTATCTACACGGATCCAGCAGGAGGCATCCCATGAATGAAGCGTATGCACAATTGGAAGCTCCCGTGAATATTCGCCCGGCGCGCACGGAGTATAAGCAATTGAAGGCCGAGAGCGTATTTAAGACCAATGGCCAAGAGGTGGTGCGTTTAATTGTTCCCCGGAACAAAGAAATCCCGCCCCACCGAGCGCCTGGGGAATTGCTTGTGCAGTGCATC
>JAANMT010000053.1_pt1 | contig 99421 bp, 103 predicted proteins | sample 7279711 | NCBI WGS metagenome assembly JAANMT01 (sample SAMN14094538, study PRJNA606508) | bioreactor metagenome | isolation source: A lab-scale SPAN reactor treating ammonium-rich wastewater day 1 | place: Ireland: Galway | collected 2017-01-16
TCAACCGTCGCGGTTATGGTTACCGCAATTTCAATTCCTTTCGTCTACACGTTTTGGTCGCTTTTGACCCGATTTCCCGTTAAAAACGGGAGAGCCAAAAAGGAAACTCCCGGCGTCTTCATCGCATCCCACCCGGCTTCGAAAATTGCAGAGGCTTGATCCGCTTCCATGAAACGGCGGCGAAGAGCAGGATGCTGCACGTTTCCAGAACGCGCCCCGCCAGGGACAACCAGTTCCCGCCGATGAACGGCTGCACGCCGACCATCACGATCCCCGCGTTCAACAGGATCAACGCAAGCCAGGCAAGCCGGACGTTGCCGCGCGGCGCGCCCGTCCCGAAGCGCGGAAAGATCCAAAAGGCGACCCCCATTCCCAGTTGCGCCATCCAGCCGAGGAGCAGGGATTCGATGTGGGCGGGGAGCAGGCTCCAGGTCCACGGCGCGAACGGAACGCCCTTGTTCGCGAGGATGAGTCCGCCGTAGGTCAGCCCCAAAAAGAGGTGGGCGAACGACAGGCGGACGAACCAGACGCTCAGGCGCGGCATTATTTTTCCTTTATGCGTCCCCAGGTGTTCGCAATGAACGCCACCCCCGCCAGCCATTGCAGCGCGGCGGAGACCGCCAGCAACGCGCCGAACACATCGTTCGCTCGCGATGCCTGCATCGGTTCGGCGACGGCGCGCAGGATCAGCCCGGCGTTCATCGCGCCGTACGCGATCCACGCCAGCGCGTCGCGTCCGCGCGGGAGTTGCGTCGAATATTTCGGGAACATCCAATACACCACGCCGAAGATCAATTGCGTCAGCCATCCGAACACGAACAGATGAATGTACACGGGGAACAGGCTGTTCGGGGCGCGCAGCGCCAGCAATATCCCAAACACCAGGGCAAGCGCAAAATATACCAGCGCGGTCTTGACGAAGATGCGGGTGAGCAGCGGCATGGTTACTTTCCCGCGATTCCCTTCCTGACCGAATGGACCGTCATGCCGATGAACATCAGGATTGCGATCACGTTCAACATTCCGCTCCAGGCGCGGAGCGGGTGCAGGTTTGCGTAATCGGCGATCACGCGCGATAACAGCGAGGCGTGCAAGAGAATCAGTTGGACGTAAAACGCGGGCTGGAAGTTGATCGGCGTTCCCAGGATGGCGGGGAAGATGATCGGCGCGTGACCGAAGATCATCGAGATGACGAAACCGACGAAGACGACGTGCAGGACCGCGTCGTATCTTGGACCCGCGACCTGCGCGCCAAACCCCAGGCTCAACGCGCCGCCGACGCCCAGCCACGCCAGCCCCAGCGCGAGGCACCACGCAATGTAACGCGTGAGGGGCAGCCTGTGTTTGAGGTTCCTCCACGCGATGTCGTTGCGCAACGACCAGAGCGCGAGAAGAAGCAGAGCCGCCCCGCTCAGGCGCGCGCCGATCTGCATGTCGAAAACGGCGATGATCGTTCCCGCGAGAAAGAGGAGGACGATCGCGGCAAACAACCCCTGCTGAATGCGCGGCGGACGCAAAACGCGGCTCAACTCCAGCCGTTCGCCCGCGATGGTCAACACCAGAAACGCCTGCCAGAAGAGGATCACTTGAAAGATCTGCCAGCCGAACAGCCAGAGCAGGTTGCCCGCCAACCACGCCAGCGCGCCGAGCAGCATGGTGAACGTGTGAAGCGCGAACTCCCGCCGCGTGATCTCGGCCAGGATGCCGACTCCGCCCAGGCTGGCGAGGGCGAGCAGGATCGGTCCCAGGGGCGGAGTCCGCGCCAGGAGGGTGAGCAGACCTCCCAGTCCCGCGAGAAGCGGAGGGAGGTACATCCATTTTTGTTTCAAAGCGACGGCGCGTTCGAGCGTGATCAGAGTCCCCAAAAATCCAGAGACCATCAGCGGGCCGTGTGCCAATGCCAGCGAAGGGGTCAACGCGGGGATGTTCCAGCCGATCCGCATCAGCCCCGCCCACAGCGCGGCGAGCAGGGCTAGGATGGCAAGGAACAGGAAGGGAATAGGTTTCACTGGATCAGCACAAAGACGGAGATGATCGCCAGTTGCGCCATTGGATAGTAACTGGCGCTGTCGAACAGTCTCGCCGCGAGGCGTCCCTCTTTTTGTTGTTTGTAGAGTTCGTAACCCGGTTTGAGGAGCAGGACGATCCCGGCCGCCGCGCTGGCAAGGAGGAAAGCCCATCCCAGATCGAGCGGCGAGACCCGGGGCAGGAACAGGCTGATCGCCACGGTCAGACCGAGGGTAAGGAGGACGATGACGCCCGCGCTCTGTGTGCCGAGTTGCAGGGGAATGGTCTTGGCGTGGACGCGTTTATCCTCGACCGTGTCGTTCCAGTCCGCGGGGATGTTCTGCCCGCCGATCTCCCAGACGAAGACCCAGGCGAGGACGAGCAAAAGCCTGGCGAGGTCGGGGTTGGGATCCACGACGTAGATGGCGGCGATGGGTCCGCTCGATTTGACCAGCCCGCTGACGAAGGTCCGCAGGTAGGTGACCTTGAGCAGGAGAACGTAGATCGTCTCGAGGATCGCGGCGGAGACCAGGATGACGACGATGAACGGGTCGAGCAGGTACGAGCCGGTGAGCGCCAGGATGAACCACACGGCAAACCACAGGAACCCGCTGCGGTAGGGAAGAATGTTTTGCGCCAATGGGTAGCGCATGTCGGACGCCTCGACCGAATATCCTTCGTTGATCCCGCCCGAAAATTTTTCCCTGTCCACCGCAATGCCGACGAGGTCGTTCAGCGCGTAGATGGCGGTGTACGCGGCGAAGGCGGTGAACGCCGAAAGGAGGATCGTCCCAAGCGGGGGAAACCCTCCCAGCCACAACAGGGCGACGAAGCCGGGCATGGCAAGGTCTAGAACTCCGTGAGTGGTTCGGGAAAGCGCGAAGAAACGTTTCATAATGAAAATCTCCAAATTTTCAAAGATGCAAATACCAAGGCGGCAGCCCCAGATATCTGCCCCGTGTTTTGTCGGTATGTAATTGTTTTTAAAAAACGATTCTGTCCACAAGGAATTTGTTTACTGTATCGTAATCAAGCATGTGTTTCGGCGGTCGCGGTTTTCCGTTGCTGTTTCGTCGTCATTCAAAGTAGAACGATGGTCGTCAGATTTGATTGCCTTGGCTTTCAAATCCCAATTGATCGAGCCTTTGATGTCGAAGCATGCCGTTCTTGACTTTCCGTATCTGTCGCCCGGAATGGCAAATGAACCTTTTAATCGCTGATAGCATAGATACTCAAAATAAAATCCCCACCATTCCATTTGCCTCCAATTGAAATCGGCTTCTTTTAATTCCAGGATGCTTTTCTTGCCGTCCCAGATCGTGGGCAAATCCAAGAGAAGGCTTTTTGCCGTTTGAACGTCCTTTTTGGGTTTCATGCAGGAATCCTAAAACATTTGTTGCTGTTCGGGTTGATATTCGATTTCGATGCGCCTCCTGGCAATTTCACAATATTCGCCGCTTATTTCGATACCAATATATCTACGACGATTATTGCGCGCCATAACACAGGTTGTTCCGCTTCCGCACGTCGGATCAAGCACAAGATCGTCAGCTTCGGAAAAGCACAAGATGAGATCTTCAGCCAGTTTGTCGGGATAAGTGGCAGGATGTTGAAGCTTCAGCCGATTTCCCTCGGTGTTGCTGGTTGAATAACTCCAAACCGTACCGCGGCATTTCATCGGATTTACGGCTTTCGGTTCGATTGTTTTAAAGCCGCCATTTGTTAGTCTGTCTGTGCCTGAATACACCTTTCCAGCGTGTTTGCTTGGAATCATCAAATGATCTTTATGAAATGTTTTGGGGCGGTTTCCCTTGAAAAACATCAGGATATATTCATGGTCAACCCGGAATCGTTGATTCCACCACGCCCCAGGGTTTCCATCCCGCTTGTAAATTACACTCTCGAAAAGTTTCCAGCCGATTTCATCAACCCAATTAACTGCCAGCCGAAACGATGTGAGAGATTTGGCAAAGTTCTTCGTGCCGTCGCCAATAACAACAACGGCGACCCCGCCATCCTTAGTGACCCGGTAAAGATGTTTGCCCAACGCGGCAAAATCAAACGACCAATTGTTTTTATACTCCCGAATGCCGTCGTAGGGCGGAGAAAATACGGTTAGATCAATCGAACTGTCCGGGAAAATGGACAATTCTTCTAGGCAACCGGCCTGAATGATTCGATTTATTTTCTCTGTCAGTGGATATACTCCATTACCATTGCTCATGTCTTCTCCACATTTTTAATTTGACCTATAAGGATTATACATCTATCAGAGGAGGGCTTGAACGCTGCCTCTTGATGAAATGCGCCATGTAGTTCACGTCTTCCCTGTCCGCGGCGACCTTCCATTTGCGGGTAAGGGGATTGTACATCAGGCTGGCGAGGCGCACAAATTCCAGCCCCGCCTGGTGGTTCCATGCCTTCATCTCGCTCGGGCGGATCAGCTTCGAATAGGTGTGCGTGCCGCGCGGCAGGAGGCGCAAAATGTACTCGCCTCCGACGATGGCAAACAGGAAGGCTTTGGGCGTGCGGTTGATGGTCGAGTAAAAGGCACGTCCGCCGGGCTTCAGGGCTTTGGCGCACGAAGCGACGACCTTCGCCGGTTCGGGGACGTGTTCCAGCATTTCCATGCACGTCACGGCGTCGTAGGTCCCCGCCTCTCTTTCGGCGAGGTCGTGGACGCTTTCGTAGCGATAATCAATTTGCAGACCCTGATCCTGCGCGTGCTGTCTTGCAACGTGGATGGACGCTTCGGACAAATCCAAGCCTGTCACCTGCCCCCCGGCCTTTGCTAACGCCTCGGAGAGGATCCCGCCGCCGCATCCCACATCCAGGATCTTTGGGTTGGACGGAAGTTGTTCCATGATGAAATTCGTCCGCAGCGGGTTGATGACGTGCAGTGTGCCCATCTCGCCCTTGAGGTCCCACCAGATATCGGAGACGCGGTCGAACTTTTCGATCTCGTTGTGGTCTGCGTTCTCAAATGATTTCATGTTCGATGTTTATCCTGTCTTCTAAGGTTTTCACAGCGGACTCGATCTCCTCCGCGCGGACGTCGTTGAGAAAGACGCAGCCTCCGATGCCGCGCGGCATGGGGACGCGCTGCAGTCCGTTGCGGTGGTAGGTGCGCTCCGTCAGCGAAGCCCAGAGCAGGCGCGGGTCGAGGATCGAAGCGTCCAGTTCGAATCCCAGCGCGTCGGTCAGGCGGAAGATGCGATCCGTCTCTTCGTCGGATAAAAGATTGCGTCCGCGCGCGATCAGCGTGGAAATAAGAATGTCCAGCAGAACCGCCTCGCCGTGGAGGAGATGCGCCTCGTGCCGCGTCTCCAGGCCGTAACTGAAGGTGTGACCGAAGTCCACCTTGCGCGCCAAATCCTCCTCGAAGAGATTCGGTTCGAGTTCCTCCAGCATCCCCTCGATGGCGCGGTCGAGGATGACGCCGCCCTGCTCGTCCTGGAAATGCGCCTCCACGCTTTGCGCGCCGTGCGTTTCGAGCATTCGAAACAGACAGGCGTCCTTGATGACGGCGAGTTTGATGATCTCACACACGCCGTTCAGGATGTGGCGGCGCGGCAGGGTCTTGAGGAAGGATTTGTCGAGCAGGACGGTCTGCGGCGCGTGAAACGCCCCGAGTCGGTTTTTGTTGCCGTTGAAATTGAGACCGGTCTTGATGCCAATGGAGGCGTCCACGTAACCCATCAGCGTGGTTGGGACCTTGATGTAAGGCACGCCCCGGCGGTGACTTGCGGCGACGTATCCGACCAGGTCCGTCAGCACGCCGCCGCCGATGGCAATGATCGGCTCGTCGCGGCGGTGGATGGGGAAGGCGTCCAGTTCGCGCGCGAGGGCGAGATAACGGTCGAGGGTCTTGCTTTCCTCGCCGCCGGGAAAGGCGACGATTTTCGCCTCCACGTGATGATAGGCAAAATATTCGCGGATCGCGGCGGCGTGATGTTTTTCCACGTTGCTGTCCACCACCACGAAGCGGCGGGCGTCTTCGATGCGCCCGGCGGAAAGCAACGCCCAGTTCTGCGGGTGGAAGAGGTTCGAAGCGGTGATGACCTCGTATTCGATGGTGTGCCGGTAGGCGACTCGTCGCGCGCTCATTCCATCCCTCATACCACCTGCCGCCAGTTCGCTTTGGCGTCCAGCACCCTTCTGGCGAGCGCCTGCACCATTTCGAGGCTGTGATTTTTGTAATTGCCGCATTGCGCGATGTTGGCATAAGGGACCTCGCCCGCGACCAGGATGTCGTTCAGGATCTTCTCGTACGCGTCCAGGATGACGCCGGCGCGCCCCTCGTTGAAGAGAATGAGGTAAAAGCCGGTCTGGCATCCCATGAGGCCGACGGAAATGAAATTCTGCGGCATGTACTTTTGAAACCCCCACAACAGGAAATGTTCGAAGGAGTGCATTTCCGTGGAAGAAAGGAAGGTCGAGTTGGGCTGGTTGATGCGCAGGTCCACCGCGTAGACCGCGCCGCCGGTGGGTCCCTTTGTAGCCGCGCGCAATTTGACGTGCGGGGCTTTCAACAGGCGATGATCCAATTCCCCAACCGCGCCGGCCTCCCAGCCGAGTTGAGTAACGTCTATCATAACTCTCTCCTGTAAGTTGTTGTATCGCGACACGCTTCGCAGTGTCGCATATTAAGCGCAGAAATTATCTTGCGATACGTTCATACAAACTGCGACAAATGCCTGTAACTATCTGCGAGCGCCTTCTCCCACGAGGCGACGTGATGATACAGTTCGACGGAGGCGTAGCCGGAAAAGCCGTTGTCGGTCAGCGCCTTGAAACTTGCGGCGAAGTCCATCGTCCCTTTGCCGGGGATCTCGTGGAAGTGGACGATGCCGGTCAGCGTGTTCGCCACCATTTTGTCCATCAGCGGTTTGCCGTCCGCGTCCTTCGCGCTGCGCAGGTAAATAACGATGGGACGCGCCCGTTCCAGCACGTCGTAACTCAGCCCCGGCACGGAGATGAGGTAAACGAAGATTTCACTGTCGAAGGGGGACGCGCCCGCGTACAGGCTGTTGTAATCCACGAAGGCGGGCGGCTTGGAAATGTCCGCCGACCCCAGGATGGATTCGATGCGCTTCCTTTGTCCTGCATCCGGCGTCTCGTCGTGGAAATAGATCGGATGGTCGGGGTCAACCAGGAGATATTCGGCGGTCTCGGGGAAGTAGATCAGGTATTTGGCGAAGTTCAAATCCATCCTGAGACCGTCCGCCCATTTGACCAGTTTCAAGTTGTACCCCTCCCGCGAATCGGAAACGTGCAGGAATTTGGCGTGCGGAGCGGCTTTCCCCAGCGCTTCGAGATAATTCTGCTCCGAACAGTAGTTGTGATTCAAATCGAGGTGAAGTTGGAAGCGGGGCGAGCCGATCTCATTGACCAGGCTGATGCCCTGTTCGAGCGTCTCGATGTACATGCCCGGCTCCGGCTCGATCAGCAGGGTGATGTCCTCGTCGCCGCGCAGTTCCTCCAGGCATTGATGGATGCTGTCCACCAGCAGTTCACGCGGGTTGACCGACGGGTTGCTCACGTGTTCGTCGCGGATGAATCCGCTTCCAAACGTGACGAGAGGCACGCCCAGCCTTCGAGCGACCCGGATCCCGCGCTTGACCAGATCAATGCGCCGCTTGCGCCCCGCCAGGTCGGGACTCATCAACGACGGTTCGTGCGGACGCTGGGGCGTGAAGAAATGCGAGGCGGTCGAAACGCAGGCGGCTTTCACCTCGAGCGTATCGAGCCGCTTTTTGACCGCGTCGAGATACTCGTCGGTGATGTCGAACGGATTGAATTGATCCCGGTGAAAGGAGAGTTCGATGCCCGGATACCCCGCCTCGTCCACGACCTCGATGGCGCGTATGAAATCCAGGTTCGTCAAGCCGAACGTGCTGTAACTGAGTTTGATCATCTCTGCCGCTCCAAAAGTCGAAACCTTTCCGCCGCCGGTGTGGAGAAGCAGCCTCGCGCGAGTCGGAATCCATTCGGGTCGTGTTTTCATCGCGTTTGGCGGCTTTCAGGCAAGGATGTTTGCGCCTCCTCCGTTGGCAATTGGCGATTTTACCATGCGGTTGCCGGGATTCTCTTCGACGCCCGGGGCGTCCCGCATCCTGAATATCTTTCCCTTTGACGTTCCCTTGCGGTGTCAATTTACCTTTTTGCCCTTCGCGGTGGAAAAAGACCTTTTGCAGTGGACTCATGCGGTTGAAACGGAGGATTCCCCGGTCGCTTCGCCCCCTCGGAATGACATTCATGCGGATGTGGGTAAACGCCGATGCAAATCACGCTTGCCGATTGATTCCTCCTGTGTCATAATGAATATATGCACTGCCCACGGTGTAAGCATCCCGACTTCGTCTCGAGTGGGACTTGCCCCAAATGCGGCTTCCATGGGGATCCCGATCAGATCGAAGAACTCTCGCGCCTGGAATGGCTTTTGAGGGAAATGGAAACGTGGGTCGGGCAGGGCATCCTCAAACGAAACCCCAAACGACTGCAAGAGCATTACACGACCCGCCGACAGGAACTCCTGACCGACCTGGGCTTATCCTACCTCCCCTTCACGCCTCGTGAAGCCGGGCAGGCATGGCGCGAACTTCGCCAGTATGAACTCCTCTTTGCAGAGATCGAAAAATGGCTGGCGAAGGGTTACGTCAAGACCGGCTTTCTCCCGGAATATCACGCCCGGTTGATCCTGCTGCGCGGTCGCATGGCGGATTATCGTGGTCCCCGGTATCCCGAATCCGATCGCGAAAGGCTGGACGAAATCAACTTCCTGCTGGAAGCCGTCCGGCAACTCGAACGACAAAACGAGTTCACGTCGTCGGATGCCGGATGGAACGTCGCCACTCCTCTTTCGGCTGAAAAAGCCAGACTGGAAAAGGTCCTTGCTCCCCCTCCCGAAATAAAGGAGGAAGTCAAAATCGAAACCGCCCCCGCGCAGGCTCAAGCCGCAGTCGCGCCGGCAGCCGCACCAAAGCCCGCCGAGCCTCCCGCGCCGCGCCCGCCATTCAGGGAGTGGTTATGGCGTTCCATCCTCTCGGAGCGCACGCTCCAGGCGCTGCTCTTCCTCGGCATCTTCCTGCTCTTCGTGGCGGGCATCTCCTTCGTCATCTGGGGCTGGGAGGATTTCTCCGCGCCGGTACGGGTGGCGATCCCGTTTGGGTTCACCGCGCTGTTCTTCGGTCTGGGCTGGATCGTGCGCACCAGGACCCGCCTCTATCGTTCCGCCATCGCGCTCAGCGCCATCGCCGCGCTTTTGATTCCCATCGATTCCTACACCATCTACGCCAACTACGGCTCGCCTCCTCGAGGCTTGCCCGAATTCTGGCTGATCACGTCGCTGGCGTGCCTGATCGCGTACATCCTTGCCGCCCTGCTCATCCAAAGCCGCTTCTTCGGATACATCACCGGCGCGGCGGCTGGCAGTACGATCCTCTCTCTTCTCGAAGTTTTCACGGATGTATCACAGGATTGGTATTCCGCCGCGTTATCCGCGCTTGCAGTCGGGATGATCCTTTTGGGGACGCGGCTCTCGCGTCTGCCCCGACCCGGACGCTGGCGCGTGTTTTCCGAACCTTTTCGCTACCTGGCGCTTTGGATTCCCGCCGCGTCGATGCCTCTTTCGCTGGGACTGCGACTCGTCACGCGCGACGCGTACGATTCCCTGCACTACGCCATGTCGGTGGATTGGTTCCTCGGCGGATTCATCTTCGCCTGGGGCGCGATCCATCATCGCTCGCGCAGTCTGGGGATTTTATCCGCCATGTCTTTGCCGGTATCCGTGTACATGGCGCAGGGCGCGCTCTTTTATCACACAGGGATCAACCCCGCCTGGCACGCCTTCGGGCTGGCATGTCTGACCCCGTTGTACTTGTACGCGGGTCACAGGCTCTTATCGAACAAAGAGGACCCCGTCCTTTCCTCCCACGGACAGACCGCCACGCGCTGGGGCGTTGTGTTGATCGTCGCCGCCGCGCTGCTTTCCCTCACCGACCTGAGAAGCGGAACCGCCGCGGCGGCGTCTCATACCATCCTGATCGGAAGCGCGACCCTGTTCGCCCTGCTTTGGCAGCGACCTCGATCCCTCTACGCCGCGTCCTTCTTCTCGTTCACCGCCTCCACCTTTGCCATGACGGAGTTGAACCTGTCGTTGAATCAACTGGGCGTGGGATGGGCATCTGTGGCAATTCTTCTTATTCTTCTCACGCTGAGACTTTCACGTAATCAGGAACAGATCGAGACGAGAAGACCCTATCTCCTTCCGCTCGTCGCCTCTGCCTACGTTATCGCCGCGCTGGCGACCCTGCCTCCCATATTTATTTATGATGGACATCTGCTTTCTTATGCCCTCGGCAACTGGATCGCCCTCTCGGTGTGGGGGGCGCATCTGTCCCATCGCGGACAGCCCGGCTTTATCCCCATTCTCCAGACTGAATCAGGGAGACTGCGTTTCTTCAAACGCTTATCGAACACGGGGGCGATCTATCATTGGTTCACGACATTGCCCCTTCCCTTCTGGGTGTGGATCGTCACGGAAAACAACGAATTCCCCGATCACGTATTGCCGCTCCTGCTGGTCGCGCTCGCGTGGATCATGGTATTCGTCAGTTACTGGTTGAAGTTTACGAATAAAGATTGCCGCCTCCCCTGGCGATTGACCGGACTGGCGGTCAGTGTTGCTGCGCCGATCGTTGCATTCATCAATGCACCGGATGGATACACCCCGGCGATCACCCTGCTGGGGATCGGCATCCTGCATTTCGCCGACACGCTGGCGTCACGCGCCTCTGCGGAATTCTACCCAGCCGGGCTTGTCACCGCCTGGGGATTGTGGCTCATCCTCGACCGCGCGCGGGTGGATGGCGAAGTCGTCACGTTTGCGTTATGCCTCCTGGCGGCGATCTATTTCCTTGCGGGACTCGAAGCGGAACGCAGAAAAATCCCTATCGCGACTTACAAATTTCTGGCGCCCTTGTATCACACCGCGCACATCGTCTTCGTCGTGATCCTGCTCCGAATCTACATTCGTCCGCTCGAGGAATTTGTCGGTGGATCCACATGGACAGACGCGAGCCAACTCTGGGGCGCGGCGGATCAATTGCTTTTGGCGCTTGTCTATGGCTTGTTTGCCTGGGGACGCTACCAGGAACGCTGGGGACACGTCGCCGCCTGGCTTGGGATGATCGGCGGCGGATTCATCGCCATCGTGTACAGCCGCGGACACGGCTCGCTTGCCGCCAAAGGCGCGATCATCGCCGCGGCGATGGTGCTGGCGGAACGCGGACTGAATTACCTGAAGCAACGCGACACGCTTCGCAGGCGCGTCCGCGCGTTCTTCCGTTTGGCATGGAGTTTGTTCCGGCGTCCATTGCTCGTCGCGGGTTGGACCGCCTCGGTCGGGATCATCATCCTGGCTCTGGTCCGCAACCTGATCCTGCTGGGCGGCGGGCGGATTCAGCAAACCTGGGCGGCAATCGGACTCCTGATCGTCACCGCGCTTTATGCGCTTTCGGCGCGCATGTTCCGCAAGGCGCGCTTCGTCTGGTTCTCGGTCGTCGTCGTCTTTGCCCCGTGGACGATCCTCACCAACCTCGGCTGGTTTACGACGTTCGAACCGACCCTGCCCGATTTCGCCGTCAGTTGGACGGTGCTGGCATGGTTGTTATTCCTCATCGGTTTGTGGGTGGCGCGCCGCGCGCCGCGCGCGTATGCAATCCCTTTGAAGACCGCGACCCACGTTGTGCTTCCCTTCTCGATGCTCTGGGCGGTCGCGAACACGGAAGCGAGTCTCTTTACGGTTGGGCTTTCGATTGCCCTGTACGCCCTCTCCGCGCGGTTCGATCACAACCAGTCCAAACAATTGGGCGTGAAAGTAACCTCGCTTGGCGCGACCAAATTCTTCTATCCCGCGCTGGGATTGATTCCCTTGTGGGCTGTGTATTGGCGGGACTATCTCTCGCCCTCCGCGCGGCACGAACATTTCGGCTTGATGCTTCTGGTCTTCGGCGCGCTGGGGTTGGCAGCCGGTCTCTGGCTGGAACGCATCGCGCCGCGCCCATCCTTGAGACGCGCCTATGGTTTGCCAGCCTATCTCACAGGCTACGTCTCGATCATCGTCGGCACGATGCTGGTTGCCCATCTCTCGAATACACTGGCATGGGCGTTGCTGTACGACGCCGTTCTGATGGTGGCTTCAGCCGTGGTTTTCAGGAACTCATTGTGGCTGTATCCGGGGACCGCGCTTGCGGCGTTATCGTTGTTGATCGCGTTGAACGAAGCGGGCGTTCCCGCCGAACGACAGGGCTGGTGGCTGATCGGCTTGGCGGCGGTCCATCTGCTCACGGCATGGGTCCTGCGCCGCCTTCGATTGAATTCCTACGCTTCGGGCTTGATCGTCGCGGGCTTCGCGTTGACCGCGCTGGGTTTGCCCCCTTCGAGCCTCGATCAGACCGGCGCCATTTGGGGTTACGGCAGCGCCGCCCTTCTTTATGCGGTCAGCGCCTTCTGGCTGCGCCAGCCGCTGCTATTGACTCCCGCCTCTGCATTGATCGTCATTCCGTATGCCAGCCTCATCCAGCGTTCGACGATCCCGCCTGAATATTACGGCTTGAGTCTCTTCCCCGGCGCGTTACTCGCATTGTTCCTCGGCTGGGCGCTGGATCGCCGCTTCGGCGCGTGGACGGGCTTTCCCTGGAGCAAACCCGGCGTCTGGTTCGCGGAATTCGCAAAGAGATTGTTTCACTGGTGGGCGTTTCCGCTTTACGTTTTGGGATTGGGATTGGCGACCGCCGCGCCTTTCTTTGCGGATGTGCGCGAGGACCTGATCGCCCTGAACTTCGTCCTGCTCGCCTCTTTCCACGGGTGGGCTGTGTACCGTTTCAAATTGCGTTTCTGGCTTCTGACGGCGCTCCTCTCCGCGCATTACGCCCTGGGCTTCCTCCTTGAACATCTCGGATTATGGCGAAACGCCGGGGAAGCCTGGCTGCGCTTCCTGCCGTTGACCGTGATCCTGCTGGTCGGCGGATTGATCCTCGAAAGGCGATTGAACGAGGGTTCGCCGCTCCACGCGAAACGATGGTTTTGGGGATGGTCGCGTCCGTTTTATGTTTTCGTGATTCTCGATATTTTGCTCTCGCAGTTTGGCAGTCTGCGCGGGACGTTTGCCGGGGCGGAGGTATCGCTCGTCAACCTGTTGATGATCGCGGTGCTGGCGTCCGCGTGGAGATCGTCGGGGCTAACGTATTTCAGCGCGTTGCTCGGATTGGTCGCGTTGATGCAATGGCGCGCCGCGGCGGATTGGGTGGGCAACAATCTGCCGGCTCATCTCGCGGGGCTGGCTTTGGGGTACGGGGTTTTGGGATTTGGATACAGCCTTTTGAAACAACGGGCAGGTCCGGGGGAGGGCGAAGCGGAGTCCGATCCGAAGGAGAGTTGGCATTCCGTGTGGGAAGTCCCGTTGCAGCGATCCGCGATGCTCCTCTCTTTCCTTTCGCTTGGTCTGGGACTCGTCATGGGCTTTGACCTCGCGGGCTGGAGCGTGCGCGCGCTCTTCGGGTTGCCGTTTCGCCGGATCGTGGACGTGGAAACGGTTTACATGGCAATATGGACGCTGTCGCTGATCGGTCTGCTGTATGCGGCGGCGTCCGCGGTCTACAGGCGGATGAGGCTTGGGTATCTGGCGGTCGGGATGCTGCTGACGGGCTGGTTCCTGTATGCGTTCTACGTCAACGCCTGGGATAACCTCAGGCAGTTGCAGTGGTATGCGCTGCCCGCCGGGTTGTATCTATTGGGGATCGGTTTTCTCGAATGGCAAAGAGGCAACAAGACGCTGGCGCGCTGGCTGGATTACGTTGCGATCCTGCTGTTGCTGGGTTCGCTCTTCTGGCAGACGCTCGTCTTTGGATGGGGGTTCGCGTTGATACTGGGCGGCGAAGGGCTTGCGGCGTTCTGGTGGGGGAGCGCGCGGCGGTTGAGGCGATTCTTTTACACGGGCATGTCCGGCGTGATCCTTGCCGCGCTGGGGCAATTGCTCAACGCGCTGCAGGAGGTGAACCAGTGGATCACGTTCGGTTTGATCGGCTTGATCCTGGTCGTGGCGGCAATCATCGTGGAGCGTAAACTCGAAGCGATCAAAGCCTGGCAGCAGGTATTGGAGACGTGGGAATGAGCGATAACGCGCAGAGCATGATGGCTGATATGAATCAAGTGAACTCCGCGAACGGCGCGCCGCGCTGGTTCAAGCGCGCCGTGATGATCGCCGGCTTGCTCGCCATGATCGTCGGGACTCCGCTTGCGATCAACCTCTTTTGCATCCTCCCGATGGCGCTGCTGAGTTCCGGCGGGACGGAGACCGCCATCTTTGGCGTGGTCAGCCTGACCATGGCGTTGCTCACGCTGGGCGCGGGCGTTGCCGCGTTCTGGCACGCCAATCGCTCTTTGCAAAACAAACCCTCGAATCCATTGCGGCTTCCTTCGCCTGTGGCGTTGGTGGGCGTCTTCCTGCTTCTGATCGGGTTGGGATTGTCCATCACAGCGGGTAATATCGGAGCCGGGCTGTTCTTCCCGCCCGTTCTGTTGACCGCCGCGACCCTGCCTGCGTTATGGGCGGTCGCGTGGATGATGCCGCGCGCGCCCGTTCCGCAGGCTGGCGATCAAAAGAAAGAGGAAGCGACTACTGATGAAGAACAACGCGCAACGATCACGGGCGCCCTGACCTGGAGGCGCGGTCTGCTTTCGTTCGCGGGCGGCGCGACGGTCGGCGTCTTCATCGCCATCGTGTTGGAAATTCTTTTGCCGGTCATTGCGCTGTCGTTGGTCTTCAACCTGGCGGATACGCTGTCGGGGAATCTCCGCGATCTGTTCCGCGCCTTATCGAGCGACGAAGTGGCGGACGCGTTGACCAACCCCTTCTTCATTTTCCTCTTCGTGCAGATCGCGATCATTGCGCCGCTCGCAGAGGAGATCGCAAAGCCACTGATCACGTTACCGTTGCTGCGTCGCCTCGGCAGGCGGGAGGCGTTCTGGGTCGGCGCGATGGCGGGCGCGGGATTCGCCGCGCTGGAAAACGTGATCTACGCCACGGTCGGCTTTTCGATCTGGGGAGGCATCCTGCTCGTGCGCGCGATTGGAAGCGCATTGCATCCTCTCGGGTCGGGATTGGTGGCGCAGGGCTGGCGGGACGTGCTGCGCGGCGAAAAGGACGCGGGCAAAAACTGGTTGAAGCGATACGGGATCGCGGTGGCGGTCCACGCCGCGTGGAACGGAGGCTCGCTGCTCGTCATCACCTTGGGCGGGGCGCGCTTCTTCGGGGACCTGCCTCCCGAACTGGATGTGCTGGGTCTTTCCGCGGCGGGGACCACGCTGGCATTCCTCATTGTGTTGGGATTATCCGCTTTGTGGATCGGGCGCGCCTACGGACACGACAAACCGATCCTTCCGACGGAGGAGGCTGCCTCCACGGACGCCCGCTTCGTCCCCTCCGACCGGGCGGCTGCGATCTGGGCGCTTGCCTGTCTCATCGCCATCGTGCCGGCCGGCATCGCAGGATTGAAACTATGGCTGCGATAAGGTCGCGTTGGAATCTGTGGTTCGCGTTGGGGCTGGTCGCCGCCAACCTGTTCACCTGGGGACAGTTGCTGTTGGCGGCTTCCAACCCGTACGTGGTGGAACCGATCATGGACCCGGAGATACGGGCTTTGCTGGATTACATTCGTTCGGGGGAACATTCCGGCGAAACCTGGGAGGTGACGTTGACCGAACTCGAAGCGGAGCAGACCATCACGTGGTATTTGAATCGCTATCCGCAGATTCCCTTTGCGTATCCAAAGATCCGCATCACGCCCGATTCCATTTCAGGCGAGGGGGACGTCATCCTCACAGGTTTGCATTTTCACGTCAGCGGGGAGGCGCGCGTCACATTGGAAGATGGATTGCCGGTGGTGGAGATATTGGATTTGAACCTGCCGCTTCCAACCTCGATGAGGGAGGCGATCGAACGCGAGATCCAGGTCCAATTGCAGCGCGCGGAACGGCTGCCGGTGCGCTTCACCTCTGCGGAATGGGGCGACGGCGTGGTGGTGGTCAGGGGGGTGATCCGCTGAAGCGGCGATTACCACGGGAAGAATCAGGGTGAGTTCTGGATGCGCCGGAGTTCATCGCCGGCCGGCGTGGAATTGGGGTTGAGATCGAACGCCCGCGTCAAATCCTCGATCGCGCCTGCACGGTCGCCCAAAGCCTCTTTCGCCATCCCGCGCCAATAGTAGGTCTCCTCGAGCACCGGTTTATCCACGTTGACCAGCGTAGCGTGCGCCAGGTTGATCACGTCCTGATAACGTCCCGTGTGAAAGTAGGCGGCGTACGGACCATCCTGATACCACAACAGCCGCCAGGGACGTTCCTCGAGGGGCAGCGCCGCATACAAGGCGAAGGCGTTATCGTACGCCTGCGCGGCGGAGACGTAATCTCCAAGATGGACAAGGTTCGCGCCGAGGTTGAACCAGGCGAAGAATTGTTCCCGTCCGCTCAAACTATTCGCCTCTCTTAATGCCAGTTCCGCTGCGGATTGGAAGTTCGCTTGCGGGTCGCTGTGCAGACCAAGGATCGAATGAACTTCCTCGGCGCGCTCCGGGGGAAAGACGACGATGTAGGCGAAATTGAAGTGCCGCCAGAACTGCCCCACGAGATCGTACGACACGCCATACGCCTCCGGCGGACCTTCGTACGAATCGTACACGAGGAACTGGTGGGCGTCGTCCCGGTATCCGCTGACGGTTTGGTAGTGACCGAGCCACGCGTCGTCGGAGGGGTCCAATCCCTTTTCGATCAACACGGGGAAGCCGGCCGCGACCAGTCGTTTGAGCAGTTCGAGGTCCCCGCCGACGCGCCACAAGGCGTCGAATTCGGTGAATTGCTCCACGTAATTCACGAGTTCGAAGGGGTTGACGTTCTTGTCGTCAATCTCATAACCGGGGCGCAGGTAGGCGCGCGTCTCGAACTGGCTTCCCTTCCAGCCCCAATAGGACATCGCCATCGAAAGATTGGCGGGCGCGCAGTTGTTGAATTGCTGGTATTCGTGGCGGATGCCGCTCAGGGCGACGCGTTCCGGTATGGGCGTTGGAGTCAGGCTGGGGGTTGGGGTCGGAAGCGGGGTTTCAGTCAGGAGGGGAGGAGGGGGCGAAGCGGTCGGCGAGGGCGCGAGCGCCGTCAGCGTCGCATTGACGATGGCTTGCACTTGTTCCTGCGGCGTGAAAACCACCTCTTCCGGCGGGTTGAAGTATCGTTTGATCTGGACGAGCAGGGTTTCCACCCGCCAAGCCAGCCGGTCGTGGATCGGCGGCAGGTTGTACGCGAACGCCGCCAGCAGGCAGAGGGCGAGCATCCCTGCGACGAGGAGCGCGACGGGTCGTCTTTGCATTTTGGGATTATAACATCCGGGGAGATCCGGCTTGTTTGGCGAATTGCTGCTGAAAAAAACAACCTGTCAATCACGAAGACACGGAGTCACGGAGTTTTTTCCTTCTGGATTTTTCCGTGTCTCCGTATCTCTGTAGTTTGTTCCCGGCTTTTTTTCAGCGGAAGCCTCCACGTCCAGAATCACGGGAATTCTCAGGGAGCCGATTTTCCAGGATCGTCATTTTCCCGTCAATGACGGTGGAGCCGAAATTTTCTATTTTCCGTACCACATGCGCGCCAGCAATTTGTCTTTCAGTAACAGTTGGTGATAGAATGCCCCGCCGACGTGCAAAAGGACGAGTACCAGCAGCGCGGGCGCGATGAATCCGTGCAGGAGGCGCGCCGCAAAGTCGTAAAAATCCGCAGGCAGGGGCGCGCCCGATCCGCCGAAGACGATGGATGCCAGCCCCGATTGCAGGGAAAGCGACAAGCCGCTGACCGCCATCAGCAGAACGACCAGGTACAACATGCCATGCACCGCCTTGCCGAGCCAATCGAGGAAGGCGCTGCCTGTCGAAGCGTAGGCGGGTTTGGGAAGTTTCATCCGCGCGATAATGCGAACGACGATCACGACCAGCGTGAGGATGCCGATGCTCATGTGGATCGTCAGCGGGACCAGTTTGGCGGAGTCGTCATTGGGCAGGCGGGTCATGGATTTGCCGATGAGGAACGCCGCGAAGACGAGCAGAACGATCAGCCAGTGCAGTGTGACCTGCAGGGGATGGTAACGGGAGGGGGCATTTTTTGTCATGGGGTTTTCCTTGAGATATGCGCCTCGCGGCCTAGCGTAGTTGGCGTTCTCTGCCTCGCGTAATCGGCGTTCTCTAACGCCAACGGGCGCGTTTTTATTTTCTGAAAAACCATCATCTTGCAAGCGCGGCTGTTTGATTCCTGCGCGATCCGAAATACATCAGCGCGAGGATGACGATCCATGCCGCCATACGGACGGTCATCGCCACCACGCTGTCCACCGCCACCACGTCGCGGTAGGCGGTTTGCAGGACGAGCATGACCAGCGTGTGAACCCCGAACGTGACGACGGCGATTGGCATGGCAAGTTTATGGTTGATCCAAATCAGGACGCTCGTGACCAGGACGGTCAGGACGCCGACGGTGTAGTTGTACACGGGGAGCCAGTTGATCACGTAGTAATCGGGGAGGATGCCAAGCAGGACCTTTCCGCCCGCAACGACAGCCATCGCGCCGATGACGAACGCGAGAACGGATGCGATTTTTTGCAACATTATTTTGACCTCTTTCGAAGTGACTGTCACTTCATTATGCCAATTCGACTTTCTTCAATCCATCCCGCACGATCTCGAAGAGTTCCTTCACGGGTTGGATCAACGACAGCGCGTAGAGCGCGAAACCGATTCCGTACAGCACGCCTCTTGCCGGGACGAGGAAAATGCTCACCCACACGAACAGACTCCCCGCTGTGACCGCCGCGAGGGTCAGCCAGGAGCCGCCCAATTGCGGATTCTTTTCCTTGAGGAAGAATCGCCGCGCAATGTAGGGGATGAGGGCAATGCCGAATTGCAGCACCCAGCCATAGATCAAGGCTTGAGGCGCAGTGGATTCGACGGGTCCGCCCGGGATGTATCCGAGCAGGATCAACGGCGCGACCAGCACGGGGAGCAAAATCCATGAATACGAGGCGAGCAGATGCCAGCCGCCCGCGCTGTTGAGTCGCCCATCCGCTTTGAGGGCGCGTCCCATCAGGACCATCAGCCAGATCGTCGCTCCGAGGTGCAGGATCAAACCTGATACGGTGGGAGGCAGACTTCCGCCCAGCCACGGACCTAGCACGAGACCGAACGCGCCGAGCGTCATACCCCAGTAGATCAGCGAAACGTCTCTCGCGCTTCCGAGCGCGCGTTTCGTGATCATCGGGATGAAGTCCACGAGCAGACCCGCGAAGACCAGCGACATGAAGCCCCACGAATTGGCGTGGATGTGCACTTCGAGCGGGACTTTGATGCGGAGGGCTTCGCTCCAGTTGAGCCACAAGCCCGTGCCGACGATGATGCCGAGCAACAAATAGGCAATGCCTGTGATGTAGAACTTAAGGCTGGCAGGCGTATCGCCTCCGCGTATGTTCCACAGTTGGAGGAGCAGGAGAGTCGCCGCGATGAAGATGAGCGTGCCGCCCGCAAGGATCATCGGATGGTTGACGCCCGCGAATCCCGCCACCAGCGCGACGAAACCGACGTTGAGCGTCAGCCAGATGTCCCAGCGAAAGGCGGGTTTTGGTTTTTTAGCCAGCGACGCAACGAGGAGGGGAAGCAAACCGAACACAACCTGCGAGACGATTCCCAGCGTGATGAAATGGACGCGCACCCAACGCAGCGCGGGAAACGCGGCGATGAAGTTGACGCTGACGAGCGAGGCGTCCGCCGCGGCGAATAGGGCGACGAAGGCGTAAAGCAGGGCTGTGAGAAGGTAGGGAATGGGCATGGTCGTTCCTTTATGACTGTTCTATGCCGCGAAATTCATTTCGCAATTTTGCGCAGGGCGAAATTCATTTCGCAATTTTGCGCAGGGCGAAATAAATTCCGCAATTTTGCGCAGGGCGAAATGAATTTCGCGTTACGACTCGCCTTTCGAGCCGAGAAAGACAATGCGCGTCTTCGCGTTCATGCCGCGCTTCGAACCGCTGGGCGCGACGACGGTCACGCCGGGTTTGATGGCAAAGATTTCCTCGTCAACGGTCATCAGCCCTTCGCCTTCGAGGAAATGATACATCGCCGCTTCGCCGGGGTGGATGGGAATTTGCTGTCCCGCATCCAGACCGACCACCAGCGCCTTGAACTGCGACGTCTCGATCAGGAATTGCGGCTTGGGTCCGTCCGCCGCGAAGACGGCTTTCGATTTTGTTTCGGGAAAATAGATATCGGGCATGCTGCTCCTTTCTGACATGCCTCGACTTTACTTCTCTCCCCCATTCCGCGCCCCGACTTTTGTCGGGTCTTTACATCCAATCCTCGCCTGCCGCGCAAACCACCGGGACACGGGGAACATAAATTCTCCAATTCTGGATGTGGAAAACGCCGCGATCGTTTGTCCCTTATTCACCTTGAGCCATCGCCCGCGCCGATAATCCCGCGCGATCCAGAATGCGGATGTGTTGTTTGTCCATTTCGATGAGACCCGCCTTCGTCAACTCGCGGATGACGCGGCTCAACACGTCCGGGACGGTGCCGAGGCGCGCGGCGAGTTCAGTCTGGTTCGTCCAGCGACGGCGTTCGATCACATCCCCCTCGGCTTGCTCCAGCAGCAATTTGGCGAACCGCGCCTCGACCGTCTTCAACGACAGGTCCGCGGCGAGCGCGACCAGACCGATGATCTTGTCCGCCATGTTTTGGATGATCTGCATGGCGGTATGTGGATGCGCTTGGACGATCTCTTCGAGCGCGTGGCGCGGAATCAACCATATCCCCGATTCCTCCAATGCCATGGCGGTCGCGGGATTGGGTTTCTTCGCCAGCACGCCGATCTCATTGAAGATCTCGCCCGCGCCGATGAACCGCAGCACCTGTTCGCGTCCGTCGGGCGAAGCCTTCAACACCTTGAGCGAGCCGTATTGCAGGTAGAACAGATTCGATTCCACGTCCCCCTCCCAGAACACCACCGCGTTGGGCGCGAACACTTTCCACGTTGCGCTGTCCGCAAGGCGCGCGAGGGTCGCGTCGTCCAGTCCGCGCAGGAAGTCGAAGGCTTTCAGGCGTTTGAGAAGGACGTCGGTTTGCATGATTCAAGCCTGCGCGGAGGGAAGGAGGCGATCCCAGGATATGTTCATGCCTCCATTTTATAGACGATTTCGATATTGCACAACCTTTACGCGGGGTTCTCTACCGTACATGGAAACCCTAAAGGTCCCCTTGCCCTTCGCAACCCCCCAATTTACAGGAAAGACCTTTAGGGTTTTTACGAGAGGTTCGTACGGTAGCAAAACGCGGGGAAACCTCTCAAGAATGATGGAAGGGCGCGTCCGCGCTGGCGCGGAGGGTAAACCGGTCGGCCGGTTCGATGCGGAAACCGAGTTTTTGAAAGATGTGCTGCATGACCTGATTATCGCTTGTCAGAACGGCGCTGAGGTGCTGGAGTCCCTCGCGTCCGGCCACCTCCATGGCGCGGCGGACCAACTCACCGCCAAGCCCGATACCCTGGTATGGATCGGCGATCAGGATGCTCAGGCGCGCCTCGTCCGTGCCGTGCAGTTTGCTCAAACGAACCACTCCCAGGATGTTGCGTTCCCCTTCGTCGTTCCTGCTTTCGGCAACCAGGGTGATCTCGCGCTCGTAATCGCAATGGCAGATGCGCGCCAGGCGTTCATGCACAACGCGTTCCTGGAACATCATGGGTTGCAGATAACGCAGGAAGACGCTGCGGTCCGATAACGCGGCGTGGAACTTCACCAGCAGCGCCTCATCCTCGGGCAGGATGGGACGAATGGTCACCTCGGTTTTGTCTTTGGCGACCCACGTCCCAGCGTATTGAATGGGATAGGGACGGATGGCAAGTTTGGGCAATTGGTCCTCCTCGACATCCGGGTCATAAAGCACGACGCGGGCATCCAGGGCAAGCAGGTTTTCGGGCGAAGCCGTCAGCGGATTGATGTCCAGTTCCTTGATCCAGCGCTGCTCCGTGACCAGTTGCGAGAAGCGGACGAGCAGGCGTTCGAGCGCGGCGAGATCCACCGGCTCGCGGCCGCGGACCCCCTTCAGGGCGGTGTAGATGCGGGTCTGTTCCATCATCCGCCGCGCCAGCGTGGTGGTCAGGGGCGGGAGTCCCAGCGCGCGGTCCTTGAAAACCTCCACCAGCTGACCTCCCAACCCAAACAGCAGCACCGGACCGAATTGCGGATCAATGCTGCTGCCCAGAATCAATTCGTACCCTTCGACCTTCGCCATCGGCTGAACGGTTACTCCCAGAAAATGCCCGGCTCCAGCCTTTTCCGTGACCGATTGCCGAATGCCCGCGTAAGCGTTTCTCACAGCCTGCGCGTCGGTCAGGTCCAATTGCACGCCGCCGACATCGGTCTTGTGGGTGATCGTTTCCGAATGAAGTTTGAGGACGACAGGATAGCCGATATCCTCCGCAACCTCCACAGCCTCCTGCTCGGTCTTCGCGATGCGCGTCTCCACGGTGGGAATGCCGTAGGAAGCCAGAAGAAGTTTGGACTCGTATTCGGTCAGGATCGTGCGACCCGCATCGCGCGCGGACTTGACGATCTGCGCGGCGCCTTCGCGGTCGAGCGGATCTTGCACCTCGTCCCCGATCGGCATCGGCGTTTCGTACAAACTTCGCAGGTTTTCCGCGTAGTGCGCCATGTAATCGAAAACGCGCGCCGCCGTGTCGGGATAGGGGAAGGTCGGGACATTGGCTTTGTTGAGGATGGCTTCCCCCGGGGCGACTTCATCCCCGCCCATCCAGGAGGCGATCACCGGCTTGCCGAGCGATTGCGCGTACGGCTCCAATTCCTCCGCAGTTTTGGTGGGATCCGTCATCGCCTGGGGGGTGAGGATCACGAGGATACCGTCGCTGTTGGGGTCTTTGGCTGCGATTTCGAGCGCCTTGCCGTAACGCTCCGGGCTGGCGTCTCCCAAAATGTCCACCGGATTGTTGTGACTCCAGGCTGCCGGGAGCAGTTGGTCGAAGGCTTCCATCGTCTCTTCGGAAAGTTGAGCCAGTTCGCCGCCATTGGTGATCAGCGCATCGGTTGCCAGCACGCCTGGTCCGCCGGCGTTGGTGAGGATCGTCAGGCGACGACCCTTCGGGCGCGGCTGTTTCCCAAGCACCTCCGCCATGTAGAATAGTTCGGCGATCCTGCTGACGCGCAGCACGCCGCTTCGACGGAAGGCGACCTCCAGAACTTCATCGCTGCCGGTCAGTGAGCCGGTATGGGAGGCGGCGGCTTTTGCGGCTCCCTCCGTGCGGCCGGGCTTGATGACGATGATCGGTTTTGCCAGAGCCACCTCACGGGCGGCGGAGAGAAACGCCCTGGCGTTCCCGATGGTCTCCATGTAAATGACGATGCTCTTGGTGTGCGGATCGTCGCCGAGATAATAGATCAGATCGCTCCAATCCACGTCCAGCATCGAGCCGATGGACACGAACGCGCTGAACCCGACGTTCTCGCTCAAACTCCAGTCGAGGATGGCGGTGCATAACGCGCCGCTCTGGCTGATGAACCCGACGCTGCCGCGCCGCGCCATCGCACTGGCAAAGGTGGCGTTCAATCCGCTGACAGGACTCATCACACCCAGGCAATTCGGCCCGATGATACGCATGTTTCCGCGGCGCGCATGTTCCATGATCTGGCGTTCCAACTCCGCGCCTTCGGGACCCGTCTCCTTGAACCCGGCGGAAATAATGATGGCGCCTTTTACATCCAGTTCCACGGCTTCCTTGATGATGTCTGGCACGGTTGCGGCGGGGGTGACCACTACGACCAAATCCACCGCCTCCGGCACGGCGGAGAGATTGGGATAGGCTTTGATGCCCAGCACGCTCGAACGCTTCGGGTTTACGGGATAGATGGTCCCGCCAAAGGAACTGCTGATCAAATTCCAGACGATGGTGCGCCCGACGCTGCCGGGCGTTTCCGTCGCGCCGACCACCGCCACGCTTTTCGGCGCAAAGATGGCGTCCAGAGGCTGGCGTCCATAATGCAACACGTCGTGCGCGGGATCGAAACCGGGAGTGACAGGTGTATCCATCTTTTCTTCCTTTCGTGACATATTCGCTTTGATTCTTCACAACGTTTTTTGCAGGGATCGTCACGAATTATATATCACAAAAAATGCGAGTCGCTTTTCCGGCGATCGCCCGCAAATTACCATCCCTCCGGCAGGCTCAGGGTAAACGCCGGGACTCTGTTATAGCTTTTCGAACTTTCGATATATAATGATTCCAATGGAAAATCGAAATAAAGGCTGGAGGCGCCATGACCGAATGGCATACCCTTGATACGCAGGAAGCCGTCCGCAAAGTTGACAGCGACCTCGAAAACGGCTTGAGCGCGGCGGAGGCGGAACGGCGGCTCGCGGAACACGGACCGAACGAACTGGTCGAACGCGCAGGCAAAAGCCCCTGGGTGATCCTGCTGGAACAGTTCACGGGCGTGATGATCGTCATGCTCATCATCTCCGCCATTGTCTCCGCGTTCCTCGGCGAGACCACGGACGCGATCGTCATCATGATCATCGTCGTCCTGAACGGCGCGCTTGGCTTTTTTCAGGAGTACCGCGCCGAACAGGCGATGGCGGCTCTCAAGCGCATGGCGGTCCCGCACGTGCGCGTCCGACGCGACGGGCGCTTGCAGGAAGTCACCGCCCGCTCGCTGGTCCCCGGCGACGTCATCCAGTTGGAGACGGGAAACACCGTCCCGGCGGACGCGCGGTTGGTGGAGGCGGTCAATTTGAAGGCGCAGGAGGCAGTTTTGACCGGGGAGTCGGAGGCGGTCGAAAAGCACACCGATCCGCTCGCGGAGGAGAATCTGGCTCTGGGCGACCGCGTCAATTTGGTCTACATGGGGACGATCGTCACGTATGGGCATGGTCTGGCGCTGGTGACGGGTACGGGAATGAACACCCAGTTGGGCAGGATCGCCGACATGCTCCAGTCGGTTGGCGAGGAGAAAACTCCCCTTCAGCGGCGTCTCGATCAACTGGCAAAGGGGCTGGCGCTCGCCGCGCTGGCGGTGGTCGCGATCGTCTTTGTCCTCGGCTTGTTGCGCGGCGAAAACTGGATCGAGATGTTCAAGGTCTCGGTGGCGATGGCGGTGGCGGCTGTCCCCGAAGGTCTGCCCGCTGTGGTGACGATCGCGCTGGCGCTCGGCGCGCAACGCATGTTGAAACGCAACGCCCTGATCCGAAAGTTGCCGGCCGTCGAAACGCTCGGCTCGGTGACGGTCATCTGCTCCGACAAAACCGGCACCCTCACCCAGAATCAGATGACCGTCACCTTCGTGGACGTGGCGGAGAACACACTCAATTTGCAGGCGCGCCTGCGCAGTTTCAGCCCGACGGTCAACGCCAACGATGCGCCCGAACCCCTGTTGCAGGAAAGCCCGCCCATTGTGCTGACCCTGGCTGGAGGCGCGTTATGCAACGATGCCGTGCTGGAAGCCGTCCCCGGCGAAGCGGGCGCGTTTTCGACCATCGGCGACCCGACCGAAGGCGCGCTGGTGATCGCCAGCGCAAAGGCGGGGTTGTGGAAAGCAGATTTGGAAAAGGCGTTCCCGCGCGTCGCCGAACTGCCGTTCGATTCCGATCGCAAACGGATGACGACCGTTCACCGCCCCGAGCCGGACCTGGTGCCTGCCCTGCTGAATCCCTATCAGGATTCCCGCCCGGACTTTTTCCAGCCGGGTCATTACCTCGTGATCACCAAAGGCGCGGTGGACAGCCTGATGGAAGTCTCGAACCGGGTCTGGGCGGACGGTCGGACCGTACCGTTGGATGAAGCCTGGCGGGAGCGCATCCTGAAGGCGAACAACGACATGGCGCAAAAAGGGATGCGGGTGCTGGGGCTATCCTTCTGTCAGTGCGATGAGCCCGAACCGCTCGAGCGCGATCTGATCTTCATCGGCATGGTCGGCATGATTGACCCGGCGCGTCCCGAAGTGAAGGGCGCGGTGGCGGAAGCCAGAACGGCGGGCATTCGCACTGTGATGATCACGGGCGATCATCCGCTGACCGCCGCGTACATCGCTTCGGAATTGGGGATCGCCGAAACAAACAAACCGCTCACGGGACGCGACCTGGATGAAATGACCACCGCGCAATTGGAAGCGGCGGTCGAGGAAGTGCCGGTCTATGCCCGCGTCTCTCCCGAACACAAACTCAAACTGGTGCAGGCGCTCCAAACCCGCGGACACATCGTCGCGATGACCGGCGACGGAGTCAACGACGCGCCCGCGCTCAGGAAGGCGGAGATCGGCGTGGCGATGGGGATCACCGGCACGGATGTCACGAAGGAAGCCTCCGATATGATCCTGCTGGACGATAACTTCGCCACCATCGTCGCGGCGGTGAAGGAGGGACGCCGCATCTACGATAACATCCGCAAATTCATCAAGTACACGATGACCTCCAACGCGGGCGAGATCTGGGTGATGTTGCTCGCGCCGTTCATCGGCATGCCGCTGCCGTTGACGTCGCTTCAAATCCTGTGGATCAACCTGGTCACCGACGGGTTGCCCGGTCTGGCGCTGGCGGTGGAGCCTCCCGAACGAAACGTCATGAAGAGACCGCCTTATTCGCCGAGTGAAAACATCTTCGGGCGGGGCATGGGACGCGACATTATTTGGGTCGGCTTGTTGATGGGGTTGGTCTCTCTTGGCGTGGGGTTTCTGTATTACCGGCTCGACCCGTCCGCCTCGCCGGCCGTCTGGCAGACCGTCACCTTCACCACGCTCACCCTGGCTCAGATGGGCAATGCCCTCGCCACCCGTTCGGAGCGGGATACGCTCTGGCGGATCGGCTTGACCTCGAACAAATCCATGCTGGGCGCTGTGTTGTTGACGCTAATCCTTCAACTGGTTGTGATCTACGTTCCCTTTCTCAACAAGGCTTTCGCCACGACCCCGCTCAGCCTGCGCGACCTGCTGATCAGTTTCGGCTTCGGCGCGGTCGTCTTTCTTGCGGTCGAGTTGTTCAAGTGGATTCGGAGGAAATAGCCGTTTGTTTTAATGACCGATGTTACGCAATGATACCCGTAACGCGAGACTGCGTAGCGTCTCGCTTTTCAGGCGTTTCCTGGGCAAGGGCGACATGAATGTCGCATTACGATGACCAAGATGATCTTTTCTGCGTAACGTGAGTTAATGAGTCTCCTGGGAGAACAAAATCCTCGCCGCGAGGAAGCGAAGTGCGCGAAGCGTTTTCCAATGGTGGTCGCCGGACGCGCCTGTTTCGATGCAGGCAGGCGTTTCGATTTTTGCCGCAAAAGGGGATGAATGTCATTTGCCTAACGCCTCCCAAAATGTCATAATCATTGTGAGATCATTCCGACGAATAAATTCAGCGAACCCAACGGGATGGATGACGACATGAACAAATCCGGTTCCGGGGAAAAGATCCGCGTCCTGATCGTGGACGATCACGCCATGGTGCGCCAGGGACTGCGGACGTTTTTGGAGTTGCAGGATGTGTCCACTTTGCCCATTGAAGTGACGGGGGAAGCCGCCAACGGCGTTCAGGCGGTGGAACTGGCGCGCAAGACGCAGCCCGACATCGTCCTGCTCGACCTGGTCATGCCCGAAATGGACGGCATCCAGGCTACGCCGAAGATCATCGAATGTAGTCCGCGCACACGCGTCATCATTCTGACCAGTTTCGGCGAGGAAGATAAAGTGCTGCCAGCCATCCGCGCCGGTGCGCAGGGATATTTGCTCAAGGACATTCCGCCGAATGAACTTGTGCAGGCAGTGCGCGAGGTGCATCTCGGCAAAGTGCAGTTGCATCCCGAAATCGCCAAAAAATTGATGTCGGCGGTGGCGGCAAAAAAGGAGGAACCAGCCGCAAGTCACGCGGCGACGCGTTCAGATGAAGGTTTGACCGAGCGCGAGCAGGAAGTCCTGCATTTGATCGCCGACGGGATGAACAACCGCGAGATCGCTGAAAAACTCTTCATCAGCGAGAAGACCGTCAAGACGCACGTCAGCAACATTCTCGGAAAATTGCACTTGGACGACCGCACGCAAGCCGCCATTTACGCGCTGCGTCACGGGTTGACATCGGACAAAAAATAATGCGCACGATCGGTGTGTATTTGATCTATGCCGCGGTCGTCTTGCGCGGCGCGGTGGTCTCCATTGACGAGACCTACTTCATTGCGGTTCTTGGTTTGCTCGCGGCGTACGGTCTGCTTCTGTTCATCGAAACGTGGCTAACACATTCGGACTCCAAAGTCTCCCGACTTTGGAACTCGCGGCTTCAGGCAAAGTCAGGAGACTTTGCACTCCGATTCAGCGCGGCGATCTATCTTCTTTTACAATCTGCCCTCGTGATCGGGTTGTTGATCGTTTCCGATTACGAGGACTTTTTTGCAAACCTGTTCATCCCGCTCAGCCTCGACGCGGTCGCTTTCTTCGGCAGGCGCGTCGGGTATCTTTGCATCGCGGGCTTTTCGCTGGCTCTCACTGGCGCGCTCTTATTTTCGAGTGAAGGTCAACTTTTCGGGCTGGCGATGGGCGGGTTGTACAGCGGCGTGTGTTTCCTCTTCGGCGGTTATGCCAGCCAGGTGTTGAAAGCCGAAGCCGCGCGCCATGAGAATCAACGCGCCTTCGATGAATTGCAGAGCGCGCATCGTCAACTTCAGGGATACGCCGATCAGGTGGCGAGCCTCGCGGTGGAACGCGAACGAAACCGACTGGCGCGCGAGTTGCACGACTCGGTCACGCAGACGGTCTTCAGCATGAACCTGACTGCCCAATCCTCGCGTTTGTTATTGGATAAAGAGCCGCCCCTCGATACGGCTTCGCCACTCGGGACAGCGCTTCGCGCGTCGGGACAGTTGCTCCGCCTCGAGGAACTTGCCGCGCACGCTTTGAGCGAGATCCAATCCCTCGTCTCGCAGTTGAAGCCGCGCTCGATCACGGAAGAGGGATTACCCGCCGCCATCCGCCGCTTAGCCGACGAACGCGGCTCGCGCGATGGCTTGCAGGTCTCGCTGGAAATTCACGGGGAGAAGAGTCTATCCGAAGCGGAAACGCTGGGACTATATTCCATCGTCCACGAGGCGTTGACCAATATCGTCAAACACAGCGGAGTGAACGAGGCAACTGTGCGTTTGAATTTGAGCGAGGATGTTTCCTGTCTTGAAATCGAGGATCGTGGACGCGGTTTCGATCCGCAAACGATATCAAATCAACACGGACATCTGGGTCTGGCTGGCATGTCCGAGCGGGCGCGTGAGATCGGGTGGAGTCTGTCGGTGGAGTCGAGTCCGCACGAGGGGACGCGGATTCTTGTTAGGCGGAATCAGGCTGAGGCGTCGGAATGAAGCGGACGCGTGGTTATCAGGGCAGTTATCTGATCGGTTTCATCGTCATCGGCGCGGTGGCGCTGCGCGCGATCCTTTTTTATCGGGATCAATCGAATCTCCTCCCTGTCGTTTTTCTCCTCGCCATTTATGCGCTGTTGTATGCTTTGGAGCCTGCGCTCTCGAGCCGTTTTTCCTGGCATAAATTTTTCTACTTTCCATTGCAAACCGCGCTTGCTGCGATGCTCTCCAACCTGCGCCCATTCCTGGATTTTCAAACCCTTTTGTACATCCCGCTTTCCATGCAGGCATTTCATTTGTTATCGCGCCGAGCCGCGGCGATCTGGGCGATCCTGTATGCGGCATTGCTCAGCGTGACCCTGATGCTCGGAATGACTTTTCTGGAAGGCTTGGCGTTCATCCTGCTTTACCTGGCTGTCGGCGCGTTTCTGATCTCGTACGATTTCATTTATGCGCGCACGCAAGCCGACGAAGCGGAAAGCCAGCGCCTGCTCGCGGACTTGCAATCCGCGCACGCGAAGTTGCAGGAGTACGCCGCGCAAGCCGAGGAACTGGCGGCGGCGCGTGAACGCAATCGCCTGGCGCGCGAACTGCATGATTCAGTCAGCCAGGCGATCTTCAGCATCACGCTGACTTCGCAATCCGCCCGCCTCCTGCTCGACCGTGAGCCTGCGCGCGTCCCCGAACAATTGGATCGCCTGCAAACAATGACCTCGGACGCGCTCGCCCAACTGCGCTCGTTGATCGCGCAGTTGAGACCGCCGCAAAATACTTGAATTAAGTCCCCATCCCTTTTCTCGCCGCATGATTTCAGGAAGAATTTGTCGAAGATGGCAACGATGGGTTGAAGTTGCCTGTATCGTTGTATAATAAAGAAAATTCGCTATGCAAACATTTCCATGCCCCTACTTGAACGGCGAGGTTGAATTGACGGATGAACGCGAAGCGCATATTTCTGAGACTCATCCCGATTTACTTCCAGAGTACCTGCCACAACTGAAACAAACCCTGGCAGACCCCGATCAAGTACGGCGCAGTATTCGCATGAGCGCGGCTCGCATCTTTTATCGTTGGTTCGATGATGTCCGTCAAGGCAAGTACGTAGTTGTGGTGGTTGTAAGCGAAACTGCTCCTGCCGAGCGGAATTGGATCATCACCGCCTACATCACCCGCCGTTTGATTAATGGAGAGATGGAATGGCAGAAAAGTTAACTTTCCAATATGACCGTGATGCAGATATTCTGTATATAAACACCGTCACGCCCTACCCTGAACAGGAATCTGAGGAATTGGGCGACGAAATCATTGCGCGTCTCAACCCGAAAACAGGCAAGATCGAGAACTTTGAAGTTCTGTTCTTTACCAGCCGCCTGTTGAGGAGGGAATTGTTCTCCCTGCCTGTGGTCGCAGATTTGCGGCAGGTTACGGCAACATAAAGGACCAAACAAGATGACAGCGAATCGAAACTGTCATCTTGTTGCTTTATAGCCAGATACCAATGTAAGGTTTGGTTGGAATCGCAAAAGATTCTCCTCCCTGGGGGAGATGGGAGAGGAGTTCTTCTCTATTTCCCGAGGAATTTGTCCAAGACGCTGACGGTGGATTAATTGTAGACGCGAACGCCTTCTATCCCCCCATTCCCTTTTCCCGCGCGCGCACGATGGCTTGGGCGCGGTCGGCGACTTGCAGTTTGTTGAAGATGTTCGAGACATGGTTGCGGACGGTCTTCGGGCTGAGCGTGAAGGCGTTGGCGATTTCGACGTTGTTCATGCCTTTGGCGATCATGTCGAGGATTTCGCGTTCGCGGTCGGTGAGTTCGGGGAAGGGATTCGACGGCTGGACCTGGTTGAAGAAGTTGATCAATTTTCGGGCGATGGCTGGACCGAACATCGCTTCGCCGCTCCTGACCGAGTGGATGGCGCGCAAAATTTCGGCTTGGTCCGCGCCTTTGAGCAGGTAGCCGCGCGCGCCCGCGCGCATGGCGGCAAAGACCGAGTCGTCGTCTTCGAACATGGTCAGCACGATGACGCCGATGTGCGGGCTGGATTGATGGATTTGGCGCGTGGCTTCGATGCCGTTCACGCCAGGCATTTGGATGTCCATGAGAATCACGTCGGGTTGGAGTTTGGCGGCTTGACGAATCGCTTCATCTCCGTCTTCGGCTTCGCCCGCGACGGTCATGTCGGGCATGGAGGTCAACAGCGCGCGCAGACCTTCGCGGAAGGGCGCGTGGTCGTCGGCGATGAGGATACGGATGGGGTCAGGGGTCATGGGTTGCCTTTTATCGTGTGCAGCCCGACGCTAGAGAGCGTCTCTTACGCGGGCAGGGTGCGTAGCGGACGTTCTCTAACGTCCGCATTTTTTACAGATGAGCCAACTGGCGTTAGAGAACGCCAATTACGCGGTTACTTTGCACGCCATCGGGCGCGTGAGAGAACGCGCCCTACGCGCTACGCGTCGTCATCTCCACATGGCAAAAGCGCGGTGATGTGAACGCCGTTGGAGGATTCGACGGTGAAGGTTCCGCCCAGTTCGGCGGCGCGTTCGCGCATGGAGACCATGCCGACGCCCGCGTGAGTCTCTTTGGGCAAGCCTGCGCCGTTGTCTTGCGCTTCGATGCGCAATCCGCCGTCGAATTTCAAGCGGACGCGGCACTCCGTTCCCCGCGAATGTTTCGAGGCGTTGACAATCGCTTCACAGGCGATGCGATACGCGGCGACTTCCACCGCGGCGGAGAGTTTGGGTAATTCCCCTTCACATTCGACATGCACAGAAAAATCAGCGCGGTTGTGATTGGCGGCAAATTCCCGAAGGGCGGAGAACAAGCCGAGTTCGTCCAGCGCGGGCGGACGGAGGTTGTAGGCGATGCGGCGGATATCGGCAAGGGCGGATTGAGTCTGCGATTTCAACTCGACCAGAAGCGACTCGGCTTGCGCGGGATTGTGATTCAATTGATTGCGCGCCGCGTCGAGTTTGAGGGTCAGGCTGGCGAGGCTGGGACCGAGTCCATCGTGGAGGTCGCGGCGCAGGCGGCGGCGTTCTTCTTCGCGGGCGGTGACGATGCGTTCGCGCGAGCGTTGCAGGTCGCGGGTCAGTTGCACGGCGTAGGCGGCGACCCCGACCTGCCGCGCGATGTTTTGCAGGAGGGATTTCTCGTCGGCGTTGAAAGAGTCTTCGCCTGCGCGGCGCGAGAGGAGAATCTGCCCGACGGGTAGATTCTGATAATTAAGCGGGAGCCGCTCACAGGTCAAGAAAGAAGCGGGGCTCGTCCCATATTCTGCCGCGAGGGAAAAGTCATTCCCCTCTTTCAACATGATCCCCACGTAGGGAAGTCGCAGGGCTTGTGAAATGGATTCGGCGAGAGTCGGAAGAATCGCTTCGGGCGCGACCGCCGCTTCGAGTCGTTTGCCGAGTTGGGTCAGCACTGAAACGGGATCGTCGCGCTCGCCGTACATCAGGCGGTTGACGAATTGTTGCAGGCGCAAGCGCAGGGGATTGATGACCATCGCGATCGCGCCAGTGGCGATGAGGGAGGGAAAGAAGTTGCCGCTCGATTGAAACAGCGCGCCCAATCCGCCCACCACGATGACGTAGGTGAGAATCACGAAAGCGGTGAGCGCGCCATAGACGAGGGCGCGGTTGATGAGGAGGTTAATATCCCAGAGGCGATGACGCATGATGGAAAAGGCGATGGCGATGGGCAGGGCTGACACGACGGGCGTGAAAAGCATTTGCCAGAACATATACGCGAACGCCTGCGGATTCGGCTGTTCCAGACCCATCAAGTCGTAGCCTGGCACGAACGCGCCGATGATCGAGATAAGCAACATCACGATGATGATGAGCGTCACAGCAAACACGACCCATTTGGTCTGCTGGCGTTCGATGGCATTTGAGCGCCGATAACGATAGACCTGACTGAATATCCACGTTGCCCAAAAGGAACCGACAAACAGCGCAAATAACCCCGAGTTCCAGTTGAGCGGGTTCCACGGAGAGTCTGGCAGGAAGTTCCAGACGATGCAAATGGGCGTCCAGAGGAGCGCCAGCCAGCGCGTCCAACTGGGAACGAATCGCCCGTTGGGAAACAGGTAGAAGAACAGGGCAAACGTTATCCACGATGTTGCGCCAAATGTGTGTTGGAGAAAATCAAATACAGGGTGTTTGCCAAGCAGAGCCGTAATCGTCGGCGTGATGGTGCCGCTCCCGACGCCGAAGACGATCAGGAAGAGCGAGGTGAGCAGGGCGATGCGCTCATCGCCGCAACGCCTGAAGATAAGGAAGCCGACGATGGCGTATGGCGCGGCGATGACGATTTCCCAGAATAGCGTATACGCGGCGAAGGCTGTTGGCGCGATGCCGAGCGCGTTCAGGTTGGCGAGGTTCGTCGGCGACGGGTGCGTTAATTGCGCCCAGCGGAACGGCAAGGCGAACAGAAAAGTGAGCGCGGCAGTTACACAGACGAACAGCCACACGGAGCGGGCGAGCGCGAGGGTTCGCCCGCTCAGGCGGATCACATTGGCGGGAGGGCTGTGTGTGAGAGGCAGGCTGTCCATTGTGTCAAGACCGTTCATTCAAGTCTGCCTGCGATTATACGTGAAATAGGATTTCCGTTTCTCAACAGCCCAACTTGATCGCCAAATAATCTGGTTACGCTGTCGCCATGACTGATTTGGTGAAGAAGCGCCAAATCCCTATGGACCACGCAATCCACGCGACGAACAACACCATTGGGACGGCGCTCGCCACGCCGACCTGACCAAGCGCGCTGGCGCCCGCTGTGGCGAGGCTGGCAAACCCGACCACATACGCGCAGATCGCCAGCCAGCGCGGCATTTGCGCGTTGCCGTAGCCGAGGTAGCCGACCAGCAGGAAGGTTGTTCCATAGATCACGCTCGTGACCATGCCCATTGGAGTGTCTGGTCCCATGCCGAGATTTTCAAGTGTCAATCCGACGGCGGCGCACACCAACATTGCCAGACTCAAGGCGGGGGCTTGCGGACGATGAAAGACATAGACTCCGTAGAGCGCGATGAGGGTGAACAATGAGGCGGTGATGGACACGACCATGAAGACTACGCCCCGTCCGCCCCCGATCAGGGCAAACATCCCAAAACTGACCAGGATGCTCAGGATGGCGGACCATCCCGCAAAACGATACAAGTTTGTGTTTGACATTTCGTTTCTCCTTTTGAAGATTTTGCGCAGTACTACAACCCTTCGGCGAACTCAGGGCAAGACTTCAGTTTGCGCCTGCGTAAAACGCAAACTGAAGTTTGCGGTATAACCGCGCTATGAATATTGAGCCTAACTGCCCGAAGACATGTTCGCGCGCCCAGCCACGAAGAACCAGACCGCCAACCCCAGATAGACCAATCCAGGGATATAGCCAACGGCGGTGTCCATGTACGTGCCGCTATACTGACCGTACAAGCCGACAATGCCTCCGCCGAGCGTCGCGATAAAGCCTGTGACCATCACCGCATTCAAAGCCTTCGACGCGGGGATGTCGCGCGCGAGCCAAAACAGGACGCCCAGCGAAAGGTAGGCGACGGCGCCCCCATACGCGAAATAGTCATAGCCGCCAGCCATGAAGAAGCCTGCGATGCCGCCCAGAATGTAAAGGACACTGGCGATTGTGAGCAAAAGTTTCGGTTTCATTTTGAAATCTCCTTTTGAGTTGAGTTTGTTGTTGTCAGTATAGAGGAGGAGTTGTCCCGTTGTCATGGGACGGGTGTCCCGATTGGGTCGGGATGTTTTTGGGGGGCACGCATCGAAGGGAAAGAGCCCTTCGACCTGACCTTGATTGGCGTGAGCAACAGGCATGTCCGTTTGAGCCCTCTCCTCTCCCATCCCCTCCCTTCCCAGGTGGGAAAGGGGGGAGAGGGGTTCGATCCCGATTTCCCGAGGAAATTGTACGGGACGCGGGCGGTGGATCGAGGGGGCAATTCGAGTAAAACAGAAAAAGTCGGCTTGACAGTTCGCTATTTCTGGCGATAATAGAGGCATATCCCCCAGTAGTAGCTTCGGCGAACCTGGTGCGAGACCGCCTCACGGCGGTCTCTGTGTTTAAGGGCTTATGAAAACAAACATCTACATTGACGGCTTCAACCTGTACTATGGCTGCATCAAAGACACGCCCTATCATTGGCTGGATGTGGGGAAGATGTGCCGTTTGCTTCTTCCCAATGACAAAATTCACAGAATCAAGTATTTCACAGCCCTTGTTTCGGCACGCCCAAATGATCCCGAACAACCTGTCCGCCAGCAACTTTTCCTGCGAGCCCTGCAAACCATTCCAAATCTCGAGATCATTTTAGGCACGTTTCTTTCACACGAAGTAAAAATGCCGCTCTCCCCAATTGGAAGCGGATATGCCAAGGTCATCAAAACTGAAGAAAAGGGTTCAGATGTCAATATTGCCACCCACTTGTTGGTGGACGGTTTTAAAAACGATTATGAACTTGCCGTGGTCGTTTCGAATGATTCAGATTTGCTCCTGCCAATTCGGGTCGTCACACAGCAATTCGGAAAACCCGTCGGTTTGCTCAATCCGCAAAAGCACACGAGCGTTGCGCTATTGCCACACGTTCAATTTGTAAAGAAAGTTCGCGGTTCGGTTCTGAAAAACAGCCTGTTTCCAGACGTGATGAGCGATAAGAACGGGCAGTTTTCGAAACCCGCCGATTGGTGATTCCACGGGGAAATTATCCAGGATGTATCCGCGTCCCATTGAACTTCTACATCCCCCGACCTACTCCTACATCCCCAGTCGTAGACCATGAATCCGCCCTCCCGATGAGGGCGGATTCATTCTCGCGCCAGATGCGCTTTTTTCCCTCTGCGCGTATAGTGGGGGCGAAGTTACAAAAAGGAATTTCCCATGAACGCCCAAACCCTGATCACTCCCGCAAAAACCTGCAACTTCGTTGTCGCCGTCGAAGAACCGATCATCGCTTCCCCCCGCGATTACGGCTTCGACTTCGCCGAAGAGGAATTGGGGAACGAATTGCTCGCTCCGCTTCCCGCCGGTCTTGCCGACCAGCCGATCCCTGAAGTGGACGCGGACGAGTTCGAGAAGATCTTCCAATCTTTCCTCTCGTGAGAGGCGAAACAATGACTCCCACCCGCGTACTGATCGTGGACGACGTAGAGCAGGTCCGACGCGACCTGTTCACGGCGTTGTCCCTCTCAGGCGAACTCGAAATCGTCGGCGAAGCCGCGAACGGACTCGAAGCGATCCGCCTGACCGAGTCGCTGGGACCCGACGTGGTTTTGATGGATCTGGAAATGCCAATCATGGATGGGTACGAAGCGACGCGCAGGATCAAGTCGCTTTGTCCATCGCGCCGGGTGATCGCGCTCACAGTGCATGATTACGAGTCGGCGCGGGAAAAAGCAAATGCGTCAGGCGTGGACGCGTTCCTCGTCAAGGGCGCGTCCGTGGAAAGTATCGTTCGAGCCATTTTGAATTCAGCGCCTGCCGCGTAGGCGGCGCGCTCTTGCGCCGGTATTGCGTTAGAGAACGCAACCTACGCGAGACAATTTTGAAAAAGGAGTAAGCCATGGACACAAAATCTTCTCAACGACGCTACGACCTCGACTGGCTGCGCGTGTCTGTCATCTTTGCCATCTTCGCCCTCCACCACGCGGCGCGCTTTTTCGATACCGATGATTGGTTCATCAAGAACGCGACCACCTACCTGTCCATGCAGGTCTGGCTGGAGTTCTGCACCAGTTGGGGCATGCCGCTCATCCTGATCATCTCGGGCGCCAGCGCCTTCCTGGCATTGGACAAGTACCGACCCGGAAAATATGCGGGAGGCTTGGTTCTGCGCCTGTTCATCCCACTGATCGTCGGCATGTTCACCCACGTTGCCCTCCACATTTACCTGTGGAACCTGCATACAGGCAGATTCAGCGGCTCGTTCTTCGCCTTCTATCCGCATTACTTCGAGGGCATGTACGGCTTCGGCGGCAACTTCGCCTGGATGGGTTCGCATCTGTGGTACCTGGAACTGCTCTTCATCCTGTCCCTGTTCTTCCTGCCGCTCTTCATCTGGTTCAAGCGGACTTCCATTGGTCAGCGCGTCCTGCGAGGCATGGGTGATCTGCTGGTAAACCCTTTCGCGGTTCTGCTCCTGGCTCTGCCCGCCATCCTGTTGATCCTGAACCTGGACGAGGCGGGTCCCGGCAACACATCGCTGGGAGGTTGGAGTCTCTTCATCTACCCGCTGTTCTACATTGCCGGATTTGTGATCCTCTCCAACGAGCGCCTGCAACGCCACATCATGCGGATGCGTTGGATTCACCTAGGGATGGGCGTGGTCTTCTCCATCGCATACCTGTTCGTCGAATTCCAGACAGTTCTTCCCTCCCTCTTCCCGGTGGCGGACCCTCTGGGGAAAGTATTGGACTGCTTCGTGGTGTGGTCGTGGCTGCTGGCGGTGATGGGATTCGGCATGAAACGCCTCAACTTCACCAACCCGGTCCTGAAATACGCCAACGAAGCCGCGCTGCCCTTCTACATTTTGCATCAAACAGTGGTCGTCGTTCTGGGCTTCTTCGTGGTGGAGTGGGCGATCCCCGACCTGCTGAAGTATGCGATCATCCTTGTCGGTTCCTTCGCGGCGATCATGGGATTGTACGAATTCGGCGTGCGGCGCTTCAACCCGATGCGCTTCCTGTTCGGGATGAAATTGCTCGCCAAGCCAGTTGACCTTCGGACAAAAGAAACACAACTCAGGGAAGTTGCGAGGACGTCATGAATGTCATTGCGAGCGAAGCGAAGCAATCCCCTCTTGCCAGGGAGAGACTCCCAAAATAAAGGGATTGCTTCGCCCTCCTTCGTCTGCGCCGCCAACGAACGGCGGCTCCGCTCAGGACGGCTCGCAATGACATAACAAAAAAGGAGATAAAAATGAACGCCAAAACAATTCAACGCAGATACGATCTCGACTGGCTGAGGGTGCTGGGCATACTGCTCGTGTTTTTCTTTCACTCCAGCCGCTTCTACAACGTGGAAGATTGGAACATCAAGAATAATATCTGGTACCCCTCGGTGGAGGTGTGGGTCGGGTTCTCTTCCTCCTTTATGATGCCGTTGATGTTCGCCATTTCGGGCGCCAGCCTGTTCTACGCGCTGGGGAAGGGCGGGTTCGGAAAGTTCGTCAAGGACAAAGTCCTGCGCCTGTTGGTCCCATTGCTCGTGGGCGCGCTGACCCACCTATCCTTGCAGTCCTATCAGTGGGACAAAACGCACGGGCTGTTCAGCGGCAACTACTTCCAGTATCTGCCGCACTATTACCCCAATTCCATTAATTGGTTCGGCGGACACCTGTGGTACCTGTGGTATCTGTTCCTGTTCAGTCTCATCCTCTATCCCCTCATGCGCTGGATGAAGGGGGACGGTCTCCGCTTCCTTTCCCGACTGGATGGCTGGCTCAGCAAAACCGGAGTGTTATACACCCTGATGCTTCCGCCGTTCCTGCTGTTTGTGGTTGTAGGCGCAGACAGCCCGCTGATGGAAGGGAACGGAGGCTATCCATACATCGCCTATTTGTGGATCCTCCTGCTTGGTTTCCTCATTGTCTCTGGCGAGCGGGTGCAGGAGAAAATTCGGACGTTGCGCTGGGTCTCCACCCTGGTCGGTCTGGCGATGGTCATCGGTTTCTGCGTCCTGTACACGCTGACAGCGGATAAAGATACCGTTTCATTGAACCTGATCCTGGCGGTCGTGCTGCGCGTCTTCGGCGGCTGGATCTGCATTCTGGGATTCTTTGGTCTGGCTGCGCAGTATCTGACCGCCCCGAAACCCGGACTGAATTATGCCAACGAAGCCGTCCTGCCGTTCTACATCTTCCACCAAACCGTCCTGCTGGCGGTCGGGTACTTCGTTTTGCAGTGGGGCTTGCCCGACGTGTTGGAGTGGGCAATCATCGCGGTGATCTCGTTTGCCATCATCATGGCGTTGTATGAGTTCGCCGTGCGCCGCTTCAACGTGATGCGCTTCCTGTTCGGGATGAAGTTGCTGGACAGGGCTTCAATCGCTCGAGCCATGAACGTGAAAGTCACCAGGACGGCTCGACCTTGAGAATCCGCCGTATGACTCCGCTCCCGATCGTCTTCGATCGGGAGCGGAGTTCGTTTTGTCCGCCCAATGCGCGGTTGAAAACGCGCTGCTCAAGCGACAGACGGCATGGCGCCCAACTCAGACCGCTCGTTTGTCGAGAGCGTTTTATCGAGATCGAGCAGGATCACCAGCCGCTCGGCGACCCTGGCAATGCCGCGGATGAACGACGAGTCCACCGTGGTCACGATGGGCGGCGGCGGCTCGATGTTCGCGGGGTTCACTCGCAGCACCTCGTTCACCTCGTCCACCACGATGCCCACTGCGACTTCGTTCATTTCCACTACAACGATACGGGTATCCTTTGTGATTTCTTCGAGTGGGAAACCAAAACGCTTCCGCAGGTCAATCACAGGGAGGATCTTGCCGCGCAAGTTGGTGACGCCTTCCACAAAAGCCGGGGCGCGCGGGATGGCGGTGATGGCTTGCATCTTGATGATGCTTTCCACCATGGCGATATCAATGCCGTAGAGTTCCTCCGCCAGTTCGAAGATCACCAATTGTTGTTCCATTGTTCGTCTCCGTCGGATGCGCGGTTACCGCGCCTGCGCTTCTTCGCGTTCGAGTCCGTTGCCATTATCGCCGCCAACCTTGACCGGCGCGCGGCGATCAGCCACGTACACTGTTTTCGGTTGATCGCCGCTGGTCGGGATTCGCCTGGCGTCGAATTTGAACTGCCTGACCAAGTCCTGTAACGCCTGCGCCATCTCGTTCAGGGATTGGGCGCTGGCGGTCACTTCCTCCACCTGCGCGCTCATTTCCTCCGCGCTGGCGCTCACTTCCTCCACCGCGGCGCTGTTCTCCTCCGAGACGCTGGCGATGTTCTCGATTGCCTGAGTCACTTCCGTGGAACCGGCCGCCAATTCCTCGGTCGCTGCCGTGTTCTCTTCCACCACCGCGTTCACGCTGTCCATGGCGCCCACCAACTCATTGGCGGATGCGGTTATCTTCTGCACCGTCGCCGCCGCTTCCGCCGCTCCCTTCTGCACTGCCTCCACGGCGCTCAGGATGCTCGTCAATGCCTGACCCGACTCGTTTGCCTTGCCCACGCCGGTTTCGACTTCCACCGCGCTTTCATTCATCGCCGCCACCGCTTCGTTGACGGTGACCTGAATCCCCTTGATGAGCGCGGCGATCTCTTTGGTCGCCCTCGCGCTCTTTTCAGCCAGTTTGCGGACCTCATCCGCCACCACCGCAAAGCCTTTGCCGTGCTCGCCCGCCCGCGCGGCTTCGATGGCGGCGTTCAGCGCCAGCAGGTTGGTCTGGGAGGCGATGTCGTCAATCGTCTCCACGATCGCGCCGATCTGGTCGGAACGCTGACCCATCTCCTTGACCTTTTCGACTGAGACCCCCACCTTGGAGCGGATGGTTTCCATACCTTTGATGGTTTCCGCCACGGTCTGCGCTCCGGCGCGCGCTTCCCGGGCGGCTTGCGCCGACCCCTGCGCGTCCGCCTGCGCGATGACTTGCACTTGTTGAATGGCGGCGGTGATCTGGGAGGTGACGATGGACGCCTTTCCAATGGCGGTTGCCTGTTCCTGTGCGCCCTTTGCCACGCCGTCAATGGCGCGTTTCATCTGTTCGACGGAGGCGGCGGTGCGGGTAATATCGGAGGATTGCTGGGCTGTCCCCGATGCAACCTGTTGGATGGTGGCGGCGATCTGGTTGATAGCCTGGCTGGATTGTTCGGAGGTCGCTGCGAGCTGGGAGACAGCCGCGCCGACGATACCTGCGCTCTCCGTAACCTGACCGACCAGGTTCCGCAGATTCGAATTCATGCGCGCGAATGCGTTGCCCAGCGTGTCCTGTTCGGATACGGGCGTCACATCCTCGGTCAAATCGCCTCTGGATATCTTCTCCGCCGCGCCAGCCATCTTATGGAGATAATCTATCATCTGCGCGAACGCCGCTGCAATTTCGCCCACTTCGTCTTTTGCCGTCGCTTCCAGGCGGATATTCAGATCTCCCCTGGTCAATTGTTGAGCGGCGCGGGTGAGCAGGCGCACCGGTTTGACGACGCGCTGGGAGAATTGCCAGCCCGCTCCAAGCGCAATCAGGCTGACCAGCGCAGCCGCAACGATCATTGCCCACCTCACCTTGACGATGGCAGCCTGCGCCGACTGATTCGACAGATCGGCAAATTGGAGGTTGATGCGTATCAACTTCTCGAAGGCTGTTTCCATTCTGTTCAAATCCGCCTCCACCGATTCGGGGTTGACAGCCGCCCCGGAGAGGAGCGCTTCGCGCTTCGAGGAATAGTCCGCGTACGCCTCGTGAAACTCAGCCAGCGCGTCGGCTTCATCGGTCTGTAAACCCTGCATGCCCAGCGCGGCGAGCGTGGCTGTAAACTCAGGGCTGAGGGTGGTCAGCCATTCCGACTCGTATCGAGCGACGATGCCCGCCATCCTGGCATCCTCGCTCTGGATCGTCCCAGCCAGCCGGGCGCGCTCATCCGGCGGCAGGTTGGGATGGGCAAATTCATGCGTGGCGCCTTCCAGGCTTTCCCGCGCCAGATTGGCTTCATCGAGGTTTACGATGGGGATGAGCATAAAGCCGTACAGATTATCGTATTCGGCTTTCAATTTATCCGTCCCCTTGAAGGCGATCCCGGCGGTCGTGACAACCGCGAACGGGACCATGAATGCCAGTATCATCATCTTCCAGAATAATTTGAGGTTGCGAAACATGGTTCCTGTTACTCCTTTTCGATGCGGCGGGGTTTGGACAAACCTCGTCGTCACAGCGTGATCTGCGCCCTCTGGCGCAAGGGCGACGTTGGAGAACGTCGCCTACGCGTACGTTTTCACACACCCTCCCAGACAATGGCTGCGGGGGATTCAAATCGTTCGGTAATTCCTGCGACGCCGCGCAGGGAATGAAGAAACCGGCGAAGACCGATTTTTTCGAACCGTGTATATTGTAGGGAAAAGCGGAATATCCGTAATAAAAACAGGGATAAAGCATCATAAAGAATGCGTGAAAATCGCCGTTTGCCCCTGCACAGCCGGGGACGATCTTGATAAACTGTTCCGCATGAACGAGAACAAATCCACTTCGGTCGAAACGGATGAAATAAAACGGGAACAGGCGGAGGGGCGGGGACTGCCCGGGATGTGGGAGACAGGCGCAGGTCCAGGGGTGAAGCGGGAGGAGGAACGCCTCTCCCCGGACCCGGGGCTTGGCGCGCCGTCCCCGGCCGAATCCATCCCTCAAATCTCCTCCGAAATGTCGTTCGCCTGCATCCTGATCCCGCGCTTCAGCGACCATTACCTGGCGGGCGATATCGTCGAACGCCTGACGGAATGGATGAAGCAGGTTTGCGTTTCCTACGGCTGGCGGCTGGAGGCGCTTTCGATCCGCCCCGGTTACATGCAGTGGGTGATGCGCGTGCCGTTGAACGCGAACCCGGCCCAATTCATGCGGCTGACGCGGCGGCACACCTCCGGGAAGATCTTCGAAGAGTTCCCTCGTTTCAGGCGGGAAAATGTTTCGGGCGAATTTTGGGCGCCCGGAAACTTCGTCTTCCCCGGCGATCAATTGCAAGCGCCCGAAACGATCAATACCATGATCCTGCAAACGCGCAGGGGACAGGGGCTCGTTTGAGTTGATCGAACCTTCGGGACGTTTTGGGTTCCGGCGCGCGCCGTCCAATGCAGAACGGCGCGCGTTTTGTTTTGAAGCGGGGAAACGCCGACGCGCGTAAAAAAGATTTAGCGAATATTTACATCGCCTTCACGGTCAATTTACAGAAAAAAAGGCGCCCTTGCGCTAAAGTTGTGCGTGGAAACAACCCGGCTGAAAACCCAATTTGTCGAACGCACAAGGAAGAACGCTGTGATCTTTGTCACCCGCACGAACGGCTCGAAACTATATCTCAACCCTGAATTGATCCAGTCTGTGGAGGCGACCCCCGATACGGTCGTCACGCTGATGGATAACAAAAAGTTGATCGTAAAGGATACGCCCCGGGAAATTGCGGAACGGTTCATCGAATACCGGCGGAAGACCCTGGCGTCGCCGTTCTCCGCTTCAGCCGATCAATAATCCTCGAAGAAGGTCGTCATTTGGAGTAACTTATGGATCTTGCAACCATTCTGGGTCTCATCGCGGGACTTGTGATCGTTGTCGTGGTTTTGATCATGGACGGCGGCACGCCGGCCGAATTATTCGCCCACCCCTCCGCGATCCTGCTGATCGTCGGCGGGTCGTTGAGCGCCACGATCATTACAACGCCGCTGAAGATCGCGATGCAACTTCCCAAATTCATCCTTCAGGCGTTCACGACCAAAAGCCACGACGCCGGGGCAACCATTGAACTGCTGACGAAACTGGCGGACCGCGCCCGCCGCGAAGGCTTGCTGGCGCTCGAGGAAGACAGCAAAAAGATCAAGGATAAGTTCCTTCAAAAGGGGATCATGATGGTGGTGGACGGCGTGGACTCGGAACAGGTCGCGGCGATCCTCGAGACCAGCATCGAGCAAATGCGCGCGCGCCACAAACACGGGATCGGGTTCTTTGCGGCGGCGGGCGCCTTCGCCCCCACCTTTGGCATCATCGGCACGGTGATGGGACTCATCAGCGTGTTGAAGCAATTGGATAATCCGAGCGTGCTGGGCGAATCCATCGCGGGGGCTTTCCTCGCGACGCTGTGGGGTCTGTTCATGGCAAACCTGATCTACCTGCCGATTTCCGGCAAGTTGAAATCCAGGAGCGAGGAGGAAGCCCGCAACCGCTACATGCAATTGGAAGGCATCCTCGCCATCCAGGCGGGTGAGAACCCCCGCATCGTGCGCGACAAACTGAACGCCTTCCTTGCCCCGGGAGAGATCCGGGAGGGAAGGGAATCGGGCAAGTCCGATCGTAAGGCTCCGGCCGGCAAACCTGAGAAGGCGCAGGCGTAACCATGTCACGCCGCAGGCGGCACGAAGAACACGAAGAACATCACGACGAGCGCTGGCTGGTCAGTTATGCGGATTTCATCACGTTGTTGATGGTCTTGTTCGTCGTCCTGTATTCGATGTCGCAGGTGGATATCGAAAAATACCGCCGCCTGGCGGATAGTATGCGCACCGCGTTCTCGGTGGGCGGACCTTCGCAGGTGGTGGACAGCCAGATCAATCAGGCTGGAGGCTCGAAGGAGGACGGCACCGCAAAACCGATCGTCGTGCCGGGCATTCCCGAGGGTCCCACGCAATCGGAGGAGGTTGCCGGGCAGTTGACGAACATGCTTGCTTCGCAGCATCTGGGAAACGCCGTCAGCGTCCAGACCAACATCGAAGGCGTATTGATCTCGCTCAGCGAGCGCCTGATCTTCGGCGAGAGCCAGGCAGACCTGCCCGCCGAGGCGTATCCGGTTCTCGATACGATCGTCGAGATGCTGCGCCCGATTGACAACAAGGTCCGCCTGGTGGGGCATACCAACGATATTCCCTCCTCCAATCCGCTCTACCCGACCAACTGGGAATTGTCGCTGGGACGCGCCTTGTCGGTGGCGAGGTACATGATGAACGCCGGCATTGCCTCCGAGCGTTTCATCATCGCCGGCTCGGGCGAATACGCGCCCTTGTTCCCGAACGACACGCAACAACACAGGGAATTGAACGCCCGCGTGGAGATCATCATCGTTTACCCCGTGGAAAGCAACCTGATCAACCCCGGCATCCCCACCCTCGCGCCGTGATCGTTCCCAACGCAAGGTTGCCATGCCTCGTAAATTCATTGTTCGAAGGTGAAATTATATGCTCAGTAAAATCCTGAAAGTTCTCAATGCCGTCACACAAACGATTTTGATCCTCACGTCGTTGATAGCGCTCTTCACGGCGTATATTGTTTTCGCGCCGGGTAACCTGCCCAAGCCTTTCCGACTCGTCTACGATTATTCGGGCGACGCGCCGGTTGCCCCGATCGAGGCGGCCGTCAGCCAGCCGACTCCGGCGCCGGAACCGCATGCGTATCTGCCCGGGGAAGGCGTCATGGTCAATTTGTCCACCAAGATCATTAACCTGGTTGACCCAGGCGGGCGGCGATACATCCGACTCACCGTAGTGGTGGAGTTCGCGCCGGACAACGAGGAATACGCCTCGATGCCGGAGGAGGAAAAGACAGCCTACCTGACCCAGTTCGAGGACAAACTCAACTCCCGCCTGCCCATCATGGACGACGCCGTGATCACGCTCCTCTCCACCAAAACGTACGAAGACCTCTATACAGCCGACGGGAAGGAAAGACTGCGCGCGGAGATCATGGATGCCCTCTCCAGCAAACTCCCCGACCTGCAGGTCATCTCCATCTATTTCACGGAATTCGTGGTTCAGTAACCCATGTTGGCGCAATCTGAAATTGACGCTTTGTTGTCCGGAGCGATCGAAATGGACCAGAAGAACGGCGAGGATCGCGTCAACCTGGCTGGGATGATGAACCAGCAGGGCGAGCATCCGAAGGGCGAGGGCGAGGAAAACAGGCGCGTCCAGACCTATAACTTCTGGTCGCCCGCCCGCTTTTCCAAGGAGCAGATGCGCGCGGTCGAACTGGTCCACGAGGATCTGTGCGAGCGTCTGACGACCTCCCTGCCCACCTTTTTGCGAACCAACGTCCGCCCGCACCTGATCCACATGGAGCAGGGGCGCTTCCACGATTTCGTCAAGGACTTTCCTCCCAACACGCTCTTTCACCTGATTTCCCTGTCGCCCCTGCCCGGTCACATGGTCCTCACCATGAGCCTCAACGTCAGTTATTTGATCCTGGAACAGCGCCTCGGCGGGAAGATCGAGGGTCGTTTCACGGAACACGCGCTGACCGAGATTGATCAATCCCTGCTGCGCGGACTCGTCGAGCACATGTTTGGCGACATCAAAGGCGCCTGGAGCAAGGTCGTGTCGCTTGAACCCTCCCTCGAGGACAGCACGGTCAACCAGCATTGGGTCCAGATGATGATGGGCAACGAGCGGGTGGTGCTTTTGACCGTCGAACTGGTCATCCAGGGCGTGACCGGCACGTTGAGCATTTTCATCCCGTTCAACACGCTGAAACCGATCACCAACGTGCTGAACCCGCACATCTGGATCGCCGGGCGCAAGGAACAGCAACAGGACCCGGCGGCGCGCCAGACCGCCCTCCAAACCATGATGAAGGCGGTTGTCCCGATCAAAGTGTTGTTGGGAAACGCCGACGTCTCCATGAAGGACCTGATGAGCCTGACCGTTGGAGATGTGATCGAACTGGAGAACAGCGTCGCCGATCCCCTCGTGGTGCAGGTGGCGAACAAGAAACAATTCTACGCCCGGGTCGGGAAATCCCGTAAACAACTTGGGATTCAAATCTGCGGCGTCTATCGCGATGAGTCAACCCACCCCGAATGTTGATGGAGGCGAATCAAATGGAAAATACGGACCTGGAAATCAAGGAAACGACCGCCGGCGAACGAAACGAGACCCCGATTCGGAGTCCCCTCGAGGCGCAAAGCCCGTCCCCTTCCAATAATATTGACCTGCTGCTGGACGTTTCCATGCGCGTTACGGTCGAACTGGGACGGACGCGCATGCAACTGGCTCAGGTTTTGGAACTGCAGCACGGCTCCGTCGTGGAACTGGACCGGCTCGCCGGAGACCCGGTGGACGTTTTCGTGAACGACTGCATGGTGGCGCACGGCGAAGTGGTGGTCGTGGACGATAAATTCGGCGTCCGCATCACCGAGATGGTCTCGTCGAAGAACGGAAAGGGGATGGCTTCCTGATGGATCCATTCATTGCCCGCCTGCGGCGCCGGTTCGAGACGAGCAGCCGAAAGCAAAAACTGACCGCGGCGTTATTTGCGTTCAGCCTGTTCTCCACGGCCGCCCTGCTCGCCATGAACGGAACGTCGAATCCGGCCGACGATCCCCTCGGTTCGACGCCGCTTTATTTTGCGGGCGTCTTTGCGAAACTCATCGGCGTACTGCTGTTGATCGTCGTCTGCGCCGTCCTCTTCCGCCGCTGGATGCAGCCCGGCGCCGGTCGAAGATCCACCCGACAGTTGCAACTGCTCGAAACAGTGCGCCTCTCCCCGAAACAGACTCTCCATCTGATCTCCGTAGGCGGCAGGCGGCTGCTGATCGGCGCGACCGACCAGAACGTTTCCCTGATCGCGCCGGTCGAAACCGACCCGAACGCCGCCGAGGCGGGGACGCCGGAGCCTCAGCCAGCCCTGGACTTCGGTTCACTGCTTCGAACCTTTGAGTCCCCATCGCCCGCCGGACCTTCGAAATGAGAAGACAGCGTATGACCATGACCCACAGGTTATCTTCCAAATCTTCGCAGGGCGTAAAGGCTCTTTTCCGCAATCCGCGCTCGAGAGTCTTCCTTTACCTGGGCGCGCTGCTCGTTCTATCGGTTTTGTTGAGCGGATGTTCAGCCGCGCCGGGCGTCTCGTTGACCATTGACCCGCAGGCGTCCGAACCGCAACAGGTCACCTCGGGGGTGAAACTGCTGGAGCTGATGACGGTGCTTTCGCTTGCCCCGGCGGTCCTGATCCTGGCGACCTCGTTCACGCGCATCGTCATCGTATTGTCCATGCTGCGAAGCGCGATCGGGACCCCGTCTGCGCCCCCGAATCAGGTGATCGTCGGGTTGTCCCTGCTGCTGACGTTTTTCATCATGGCGCCGGTCTACAAACAAATGGACGAACGAGCCATCCAACCGTTCCTCGCCGGTCGAATGGACCAGGACGCCGCCTTCACGCAGGCGCAAAAACCCGTCCGGGAATTCATGTTCCGGCAGACCCGCGAGAAGGACATTCAATTGTTCCTCGATTTGGGACGCGAGCCCCAACCCGCCACGCTCGACGACATCCCCACCGTCACGCTCTTTCCCGCCTTCGTCATCAGCGAACTACGCACCGCCTTCACCATGGGATTCGTGATCTACCTGCCCTTCCTGGTGATTGACCTGGTGGTGTCGAGCATCCTGCTTTCGATGGGCATGATGATGCTCCCGCCGTCGCTCATTTCATTGCCCTTCAAGTTACTGCTCTTTGTGATGGTGGACGGCTGGTATCTGATCGCCCGCAGCCTGGTTTTGAGTTTCATGGGAAGTTAGCGAGGTCAACGACAATGACGGAAGCCTATGTTCTTACCCTGGGACGGGATGCCATAATGCTTGCCCTTACCCTCTCCGGTCCCATCCTGTTGATCAGCCTCGTCTTTGGCAGCCTGGTGAGTCTCGTGCAAGCCGCCACGCAGATCAACGAATCCACGCTGATCTTCATCCCGAAATTGATCGGCGTCGTATTGGTCCTGCTTCTGCTCGGTTCGTGGATGCTGCAACAGGCAATGACCTACGCCTACGGGCTTTTCACGAGCCTGCCCAACCTGGTGCATTGATCGGGAACGTTATGCTGGCGCAAAAGGTCGAAGGTATCCTCCAATCGGTGTCGGGACTCAAGCCCATGCCCGCCAACGTGACGCGCATCCTGAGGGAGATCGAAAAACCGGATGTCAGCATCGGCATGCTTTCGGACTTCATCAGCCTCGACCAGGCTCTGACCGCCCAGGTGTTGCAGATGTCCAACTCCGCCTCGCTCGGCTACGCTCGAACCTGCTCCACCCTCTACGAGGCGATCATGCAGGTCGGCTTGGGACGCCTCAAAACCATCCTGTTGACCTCTCCCGCCGCCGACATGCTGAAGCGCAGTTTGAGCGGCTACCGGTTCGGGGAAGGCGAATTGTGGCGTCACTCGCTGGTCGTCGCCGTCGCCTCGGAATGGCTGGCACAGGCGCTGCGCTATCCCAACCCGGAAGAGGCGTACGTCTCGGGGCTGCTGCACGACATCGGAAAATTATTCCTCGACCAGTTCGTGTTGAGCAACTACGGTCGGATCGTCGAATATGTGGAGCGGTATCGGGCGCAACTCTGGCAGGTGGAGGAAAAACTGCTCGGCATTGACCATGCCAAAGTCGGCGGGCTGATCGCCGAACGCTGGAACTTCCCGGTTCCGCTTGCGGACGCGATCCGCTTCCATCATTATCCCTCGTTTGCCCGCGTCGACCCGCGCCTGCCCGCCATCGTAAACCTCGCCAATTCTTTTGCGGCGGAGTACCAGCCCCTCGACGCCAGCCTGGGATTGTTCGGTTTTCAACTCCACCCCGAATCCCTGAACATCCTCAGGCTCGACGCCGCAAAAATGAACGAACTCAAAACGGGATTGAAAACCTCGGGCTTGCTCCCGGATCATGCCATGAGCGAGAAAAAAACATGAAGCGCGAAACGCCCACCGTCCTCATCCTCGAACCGAACGCCCTGCAATGTGACCTCATCAGGATGGCGCTCCTGCGCGGCGGGATGAATCCCATCCTCTGCAGCCAGCCCGCCGACCTCCGCCGCCAATTGCTCGAGCGCGCGCCGGACGCGCTGTTAATTGACACCTACCTGCCCGGCCGGAACGGCTTGGAGTTGATCGGCGAACTGAACTCGGAAACGCTCCTCGAACGGACGAAGGTTTTCTTCCTCTCCTCGCTGGGATTCCCGGAGATCGTCCAGAAAGCGGCGCAAATCGGCGCCAGCGGATTCTTCGTCAAACCCCTCGACCCCGACCTTCTAGTGTCGCGCATCCAAAAATGTCTCGTATGACACGGACTCGAAAGTCTTCCGACTTTCAAGTCCAATGCCGGGGACGGTTGGGAGTCCGTATTGCCCTCAAGTTCCAAACAAACCCGCCGATAATATGCTTTTGCCGTTGAATAATTTACGCCGTCTTTAGTTTGGCTTCACTTCGCTTTTACAGACGCATGGGGGCATATCCAGTATCATCCTTCGAAGAAATCGGAAATTATTTTTTATATGACGATCTCGGTCCCTCAGGCGCAACTCTTCTTTCTGGCGTTCACCCGCATCATGGCGATCATCATTCACATCCCGGCGCTGGGCGGTCAGAACATTCCGAACCAGGTTCGCATCGGGCTGGGTTTCATCCTGGCGATGGTCCTGATCCCGTGGCAGCCGTTACCAGCGGACGCCGCCGAAATGGGATTCATCGCGTACGGCATTGCGATCGGCAAAGAGATCCTCATCGGCACGCTGGTCGGGTACGCGGCGGACCTGGCTTTCGGCGCGATCCAAACGGCGGGAGCCGCCATGGGTTTGGGCAGCGGATTCGAATCCAGCCGCATCTTCAACCCCGCCATGGGCGAGGCGGGATCGCCGTACGACCAGATCTTTGTGATGACCGCGGCGATGATCTTCCTCATGATTGACGGACACCATCTCGTCCTCACGGCTCTCCAGCGGACCTTCGACCTGGTCCCGTTAAACGGACCTTTGCCTCTCGACAGCCTGGAAAACGTGATGACCGCCACCTCCGCCTTTATCGTCGCCGGAATTCACCTGGCGCTTCCGGTAATGACCGCCCTCATCCTCGCCGATCTCGTACTTGGATTGCTGGCGCGCATCGCCCCGCAGGTGCAGGTCTACTTTTTGGGTCTGCCCGTCAAGGTGGCGGCGGCGTTGCTGGCGATGAGCCTGATGTTCGCCAGCGCCCTTCCGTATCTGTCTTCGTTGTTCGAAACGATGACCGAGAACATGCTTTTATTTTTGAAATCGTAACGCCACTTTCAAGTCGCGACCCTGCGTACTCCCACCGCCGTCTCGAAGACGCTGCAAAGCGGTACCGGCGGCGGGGAAACCAGTGAGCGATCATTATCAAAAACCTTATGGCAGAAAAAACCGAAGCCCCCACCAGTTATCGCCTGCAGGAAGCCCGCAAGGAGGGACAGGTCGTCCGCAGCCAGGAGTTGAACACGGCGGTCGTCATCCTGATGAGCGTCTTCCTTCTGCGCGGACCGGGCAAACAACTTGTGACCTCCTTCCGGGACGTGATGACCGCCGCGCTCATTGACATTCCACGCGCCGACATGTCGGTCGAATGGCTGAGGCAGACCGCCTTTGCCTTCGGCGGGAAACTCCTGCCCTCGTTTGCGTTCCTGCTCGTCGGTCTGATGTTGACCGGCGCGGCGATCACGCTGGCGCAGACCCAGTTCCTGTGGGCGGGCAAGAGGATCGGGTTCGATTTCAAACGCCTGAATCCGCTCGACGGCTTCAAAAGGATTTTCTCGACGCACGGATTGATCGAGTTATTGCGTTCGCTCCTGAAACTGGGATTGGTCTCGTGGGCTGCGTACGGTTTTTTGCGCTCGCATTACCACGACCTGTTCGCCTACACCCAATATGACCTGGTCACGGCGATCGGCATGTTCGGCAACCTGTCCATCTCGCTCATCATCCGCATCGGCGGGGTCTACCTCGCGCTTGCCGCCGCCGATTACGCCTACCAGCGCTGGGACCTTTACAAACAACTACGCATGAGCAGGGAGGAGATCAAGGAGGAACTCAAACGCGCCGAAGGCGACCCGCTGCTGAAACAGCGCGTGCGCGGCATGATGCGGCAAATGGCGCGCGGGCGCATGATGGCGAACGTCCCCAAAGCGACCGTGGTCGTCACCAACCCGACCCACCTCGCCTGCGCCATCGAATACCAGGATGGGATGCGGGCGCCAAAACTGCTGGCAAAGGGACCCTATCGCGTCGCCGAGCGCATCGTCAAAATTGCGAAGGAGCATAACGTCCCGGTCGTCCAGAACGTCCCGTTGGCGCGCGCCATTTACAAGACCATTGACATCGGGCAGGAAATCTCGCCCGACCTGTACCTTGCGATGGCGGAAGTTCTCGCCTACGTTTACAAACTGCGCGGCAAATTTTCCGCCCGCCCGCAGACAGCCGTTTCTTAATCGAATGGGAATGACTCGATGACGATCACCACAACCGCAACCCCTTCACGCAACCCGGTCCTGGCTGCTTTGGAAAACCTCCTGCGTTCCAGGGACATCGTGATGGCGTTCAGCCTCGTCATCCTGGTTGGGATGTTGTTGATCCCACTTCCCGCCTTTGTGATAGACCTGGCGGTGGCGCTCAGCATCGCGATTTCCATCGGCATCCTGCTCCTGACCATGTTCATCAACCAGCCGATGGAGTTTTCGGTCTTTCCGACGGTGCTGCTGCTGGTCACGCTGTTCCGCCTGGGAATCAACGTCGCGGTCAGCCGCCTGATCCTGTTGAGCGGCGAGGCGGGAGGGATCATTACGACGTTCGGCAACCTGATCGTCGGCGGCAATTACGTGGTGGGCGTGGTCATCTTCCTTATCCTGATGGTCATCCAGTTCGCGGTCATCAACAGCGGCGCGGGGCGCGTGGCGGAAGTGGCTGCCCGCTTCACGCTGGACGCCATGCCCGGCAAACAACTCGCCATTGACGCCGACCTCAACGCCGGTCTCATTGACGAAACCCAGGCGCGTCAGCGCCGCAAAGCCATCGAATCGGAGGCGGATTTCTACGGCGCCATGGACGGCGCCAGCAAATTCGTCAAAGGCGACGCCATCGCCGCCATCATCATCATGCTGGTCAACATCCTCGGCGGCTTCGTCATCGGCGTGGTGCAGCGCGGCATGCCGTTGACCACAGCGCTGCAAACCTACGTCCTGTTGACCATCGGCGCGGGGCTGGCGGTGCAGGTTCCTTCGCTGCTGGTCTCCGCCGCGGCGGGCTTGATCGTCACGCGCTCCACCTCCGAGACATCGCTCGGCACGGAGGTCTCCAACCAGATCTCCAACTTCAATGTGCTGGCGGTGGGCGCGGTGATCGTCGCGTTGATGTCGCTGGCGCCGGGGCTGCCGAAGATTCCGTTTGCGCTCGTCAGCATTGGCTTGGGTGTGGGGGCGTTCTTCGTCAACCGCGCGCAAACCGCCGCGCTGGAGCGCGAAGCCGTCGCCGCACAGCCCGCCCTTCCCGTCGAGCCGGAAACCCCCGAACAGATGCTGGAGATGGTGGTCGTTGACCCCATCGAACTGGAGATCGGCTACAGCCTCATCCCGATGATTGACGAGGACAGCCAGGACAATTTACTGCGACGCATCACCGGCATCCGCCGGCAGTTGATGAGCGAACTGGGACTCATCCTGCCCGTCGTCCGCATCCGCGACAACCTGCGCCTGACCCCGCAATCCTATCGCATCAAAATCCGCGCACAGGAGGTTGCCTCCGGCGAAATCATGCCGGATCGCCTCCTCGCCATCCCCGGCTCCGACGTGGAGGAAACCCTGCAAGGCGCGCCGACCACCGAACCTGCCTTTGGCCTGCCCGCCTTGTGGATCAACGAGCCGGACCAAAATCAAGCCGAACTCAAAGGCTATACGGTCGTCACGCCGCTCTCGGTGTTATGCACACACTTAACTGAAGTCGTGCGCGCCCATTCCTCCGAACTGTTGAGTCGTCAACTCGTGCAGGAGATGTTGAATCAACTGCGCCAAAAGACCCCCGCTTCGGTGGAAGGCGTCGTGCCTGAAATGCTCAATCTCGGAGAAATTCAAAGCGTGCTTCGCAACCTGTTGCGCGAGCGAATTCCGATTCGCGATCTGAGCGGGATCCTCGAAGTGCTGGCGAACAACGCCGCCATGACGCGCGACCCGAACATCCTCGCGGAAGCCGTGCGGCAGAACATGGCAAACACGATCTCGAGTCAATACAAGGACGAAGCCAACATGCTGCACGTCTTCACCCTCGCGCCGCAACTCGAAGCCGCGCTGCGTTCCGCGTTGGTTTCCGCCGAGGGCGGTCCCGGGCTTCAGTTGGACGCCGGGCTGGCTCAGAAGATTCTGATCAAGACCGGCGAACAGATGGAGGCGCTGGCGCAACTGGGACATTACCCGATCCTGCTTTGCCCGCGCGAGTTGCGCCTGGCGTTTCGCCGCCTCGTGGAACAATCGCTGCCAAACCTGATCGTCATGGCTTTCTCCGAGGTGGGGCAGGGCGTCAAGGTCAAAGCGCATGGCATGGTGAAGATGGAGTAAAGGACTTATGCTCACGAAAACCTTTCAAGCCGATACCCCGCTCGAAACGCTGCAACTGGTCCAGGCGGAACTGGGCGCGGACGCCATCGTGGTTTCCATGCGCGACGTACCGGGAGGACCTCCGTGGAGTCCGTGGAAGAAAACGGCGGTGGAGATCGTGGCGGCGCTGCCCGAACCGCAGACTTCACAAACCGTATTACGGCAATCCGCCAACCCGTCCGGCGTCGAGTTCATCGAAGAGAGACCGGAGATCGAATGGGACTCTGAATCGGATCGTCAACTGGCGGAACTGCGCGCGAAACCGCATCCCAGGCTGAGGCTGAATCTCAATTCCGGGACGCAGAATCCGCTTCCGGCTTCGTCCGAGGCGGCTTCTCCTCCCAAAGCAAAATCCAACGCCCGGGCAGACGACAAATACATCCCGCCCGTCCTCAAGAAGATCCAGGGTCAATTGCTGGCTCAGGGCGTGGAAGCGGACCTGGTCGGGAATTTGGTGAGCCTGGCGCTCGAAACGCTCAGCCCTGCCACGCTCGGAGACGGCGAGGCGTGCCGGAAGTCCATCATTCAACTGCTCGGCGCGGAGTTGCCCGTACAGCGCGGCGCGGGGAAATTTTTATCGGGCAACGTGGTATGTGTGATCGGCGGAAGCGGAGGCGGCAAGACGAGTTCGGTCGCGAAACTGGCGCTGTTCTTCAGCCGGACGATGAATAAAAATATTACCTGGGTGTGCGCCGATACGATTCGCTCGGGCGCGGTGGCGGAGGCGCGCGCCTACACCGACGCGCTGGGGTTCGATTTGAAGTTGGTTTACGCGCCGGAGGATTTGAAGGATTTGACGCTCGGCGCCGGCCCCGACGATCTGTTTTTGGTGGATACGCCCGGCTACAACCCGTGCAGCGAAAGCCAGATGGTCGAGCTGGGCGAGTTGCTCTCGGAATTGCCCAAGCGCATCACGTACCTGGTAGCCCCGGCGACCATCAAAGAGTCGGACCTGTTCCAACTTTCGGCGTCGCTCGGCGTGTTCAATATTGACGGCGTGATCCTCACGAAACTGGACGAGACGCGCAGTTTCGGCGGCGTGTATAACTTCGCGCGCAGGAACAGAATCCCGCTGGGGTATTTCGCCGCCGGCCGGGACGCGGCTCGCGAGCTCGAAGCGGCTGACCCCCTCCGGCTGGCTGCGGCGCTGTTCGGAAAGGAGTGGAATAAATGAAGAACGAAACTCCCGAAGAACTGGAAGGTCAGCCCAAGCCTTCCGATGAATCGAAGAAAAAGCCCGCCGAGGCGCAGAAGAAAAAAAAGGACCTGGATGGCGCGCGCCTGCCTGTGCTGGTCGAGTTCACCTATACCTTTTCCACTTTGGTCCTGCTGTTCATCGGACTGACGGTTGCCGTCACTTCCTTCTTGAATGGCGCAGGTTTGTTCGCCATCGTCCTGCGGACGGGCGTCGCAGTGGCGGTGATGGGCGGCTTGTTGATGCTGATCGCCTCGCAGGTCTCGTCCGGCATGTTGTTCGCGCAGACGGTCGAGCAGGAGGAATATCAACAGGCGGCGCGGGAAAGAGTCGAAGAACCCTCCAGCGCCGGGACTCGGGACAATACGGAGGCGTCGTAACCCATGGTCATGCAAGCGGAAGCGGTGGACGTTTTGAGCGAATTCCTCCTGACGCGTTCGCCGGAAGCGCGCGAGAGGGCGGTATTGCAATCCGTACCGTTGGTGCATTACCTGTTGGCGCGGATGGGAATCACCCGGGAGATGGGCGGCGACTACGAAGACCTGGCGCATCAGGGTTTGATGGGCTTGATCGAAGCCGTGGATCAGTTCGACCCGGATTTCAGCGCGCGCTTCAGCACCTACGCCAGCCTGCGCATCCGCGGCAAGATCCTGGATTACCTCCGCGCCTCCGATTGGATGCCGCGCGCCGCGCGCAAGCGGACGCGGCAGATCCAGAAGAGCATCGCTGCGCTGTGGTCCGGGAATCTGCGCGAACCGACGGAAGAGGAGATCGCGAAACACCTTGGGACAACGGTCGAGGATGTCCAGCAGGGGCTGGCGGATTCCAACCGCGTGCTGGTCTCACTCGATACGATCATGGAGTCGGACCACAAGGATGACGGTTCCCTGCACGAATACCTGCGCGACGAGAATCAGGACGATCCCTCCGACATCGTGGAAGAGGAAAGCCTGATCGGCGAAATGACGGATGCGATTCAAAACCTGTCCGAGCGCGAGCGCCTGATCCTGTCCCTGTATTACAACGACGAACTGACGTTCAAGGAAATTGGAAAGGTCCTCGACCTGACCGAGTCGCGGGTCTGTCAATTGCACGCCCGCGCCATCCTCAACCTGAAAGCGATGATGACCGATGAGCAATAACATCCCGAAAGTATCCCTCGAAGATTCGTTATACGTTTTGCAACTGGCGCGCGAGACGGCGCTTGCCAGGAATCGTCAGGCGCAAGCGGAGCGGATGAATCCGGTCGTGGAGCAAATGCGCGGGCTGGTCGCGAACGCGAACCAGTCGCCGACGACCGCGCCTTCCACCGGCGTGATGGGGCAGTCCGATTTCAAGGCGTTGTTGAACGTCGCCGCCTCGCGGACGAATGAAGAGCGCGCGACCGAATCGACTTCGTCGGTCGCGGAGCGCAACCGGCTCGTCGGCGCAATGGCGCAAGCCAATATGTCGGAGGTGGACATCGCCCGTCAGTTTGGCATGAGCCGCGAGGAAGTCCGCTTGATCTTGAACGTGCAGCAGAGGAACAGGAGATAAACCGCGATGATCAAAGGTCTTTATTCAGCCGTTTCGGCGATGGTGATGAACGCTGCCCGTCAGCAGGCGCTCAGTCACAACATCGCCAACATGCAGACGCCCGGCTTCAAGCAGATTTTCACCTCCGCCGGCGACTTCATGCAGGAGCAGGCGGTGTACGTCAACGGCAAGCCCGGGACGAACTCCGTCAGGTACGTCGGCAATCTGGGGTTGGGCACGCAGATCGGTCTCGAATTTGTGGACTTCACCGAAGGCGGTTTCCAGCAGACCGATAATCCGCTCGACTTCGCGTTGCAGGGCAATGGTTTCTTCCGCGTGGAAACCCCCGACGGCGAACGCTACACGCGCGATGGACGCTTCCTGCGCGACGCGGATAACAATCTCGTCACGGTGGAAGGTTTCAGCGTGCTGGATGACGCGGGTCAGCCGATCCAATTACCGGACGGGGAGGTTGCGGCGGCGTCCGATGGGACGATCTTTGTCAACGGGGAGGAAGTCGCCCAATTGGGAATCGGCGTGTTCGCCAATCCCGAAACGGAGTTGCAGCACACCGAAGGGAATCTGTTCACGGGGCCCGCGGCGTCCACCGGCGAGGACGTTCCGCGCGTGGCGCAGGGCTATCTCGAAATGTCCAACGCCAACCCGTCGCAGGTGATGACGCAATTGGTGGAAGTGGCGCGCTCGTATGAAGCCGCGCAAAAACTGGTGCAAAACCAGGATGAATTACTGGGCAAAGCCATCGCCTCGCTCGGGCGCATCGGATAAGGAGTTTAACATGCCGTACTCATTGTCAGGCACTTTGAATATTTCCAGGCAGGACATGCTCAACCGCCTGCGCGACCTGGACGTGACCAGCAACAACCTGGCGAACGTCAACACGGCCGGATACAAGGCGAACCGTTCCAACTTTCAGGAGATGCTGAACCAGCGCCTCGAAGACGGGACGCGCCTGGTCGCCACCCAGTTGATGCCGATGCAGGGCTCCCTGCGAAATTCCGACAAGCCGCTCGATTGGGCGATCCAGGGCGAGGGCTTTTTCAGCGTGACCCTCCCGAACGGCGACACCGGCTACACGCGCGACGGACAGTTCACGCTGGACGCGGAACGGAATATCGTCAACGCGAACGGGTATCCGCTCGTTTGGGAGGGCGAGATTCCCGAGGACACGACCGACATCATCATCCAACCCGATGGGACGGTCATTGCGTTGAATGCCGATGGCGAGAGCGCGGACATCGGCGCGATTCAACTCACGCGTTTCCCCAACCCCAGCGGACTGACCGGGTACGGAGACAACGTCTGGCTGGAGTCCGATGCGTCCGGCGCGGCGCAGGGGGGCGACCCGGGAACGGAAAACTTCGGGATCATCGCCTCGCACAAGGTGGAGGAGTCCAATGTGGACCTTTCACGGGAACTGACGCATTTGATCACCCTGCAGCGCTCCTTTGGCATGTCGCTCGCCGCCTTCCAGCAGACGGATATGATGATTTCCCAGGCAATCAACCTGCGCAAGGCGTAATGTTTTCACAAAACCTGCCGATAATAGGATTGTGAAACCATCTACCTTGCAGGAGGATCCGCGTATGAAAATCGAGAATGCCAATTTATCGCCCCTTTCTTCCAAACCCGCCGACGCCGCCCGCCGCGTGGAAAGGAAGGATTCCCCGAAGGACGTCTCCTCCTCCGTCCGCGCCGGGCAGGACACAGCCGAAATGTCCGAGGAGGCGCGCCTGTTAGCCAAAGCCCGCGCCGCCCTCGGCAGCGTGGAGGAGACCGACGCCGAACGCCTCGCCGCACTCCGCAAGCAGATCGAGAGCGGCGATTACACCGTGCAGGTCAGCGAACTTGCCCGCAAACTGATCGCGCGGCTGTATCCCAAATAACCGGACAAGGACGCCGCGATGGCAGACGACACATTCACGAACGACCTCTTCGAACTTGAAAAAACGCTGGTGCGGCAGTTCAAGATTCTGAAGGACATGCTCGCCCTCACCAAAAAGGAACGCGAGTCTTTATTGAACGATCCCGGCTCGGTTCTTCGCGTGGTCGAGGAAAAGGAGGCGCTGCTCGATGAGATGACCCTGCTGGAAGACCAATGCCGCAGGATCGTCCAGGGACTTTCCCTTTCGATGAAACTTCGCTCGGAAGTCACCTCCATTCAGGAATTATTGCCGCACCTCCAACCCGAGGAGGCGCGCCGCATCCACACTTTATCGGAGGGGATCTCCAGCCTCGCCAGCCAGGCGCGCGAACTGAACCGCGCCAACCAGGCGATTGCCCTCACCAAACTGGATTGGCTCAAAGCCACGCAATCATTCCTGCTTAGCGTCTTTCTGCCCGACCCCGGCTACCGTCCGCCGCAAAGCGCGTCGCCGCGCCAGGATGCCGCAGGTCTCGGCGTCGAGTTTCGGGCGTAGGAGAGTCCGATGCCAACGATCTCATCCGGTATCTCCATCGCGCTGCAGGCGGTCCTTGCGCACTCGCAGGCGTTGGAAATCGTCGAGCACAACGTCGCCAACGCCAGCACGCCCGGTTATCGCAGGCAAAAGGCTTTGCTGGGGACCGCGGCGCCGTCGCCGATCGTCGCTTCAGAGCATGGGATCGGAGCGGGACAACGCGGCGGAGGCGTGATCGTCGAAAAGATCCAACGCTTCAATTTGGAATTCTTCGACGCGCGATTCCGCTCCGTCTCTTCCGAAGCCGGTAACTGGTCGGCGCAGAGCGAGGTTTTGTCTCAGCTCGAGCCGCTCCTCGCCGAAACCACCGAAGACGGCTTGCTCCCCAAACTGGACCAGTTCTGGGCGGGTTGGCAAAAACTATCCGCCGACCCGACGGACACGAGTCTGCGAACCGTCCTTCTCGACGACGCCGGTTCATTGGCAAACGCCCTGAACCGCCGCGCGACCCAGATCAGGCAATTACACGCCGAACAGAATCTCGTAGTCGCCGACCGGGTCAACATCATCAATTCACTGGCTGACCAGATCGCGCAACTCAACGCAGAGATTTCCCGCGTCCTTTCCGTCGGCGAGCAACCCAACGATCTGATGGACAAACGCGACCTCGCCCTCGATCAACTGGCTGAACTGACCGGCTCGGTCTCATTCAATCAAAAGAATGGCGAAGTGATGGTCTCTGTTGGCGGGCACGTGCTGGTGATGGGACACGACACCTTCAAACTACACACCCAGCCCAACGCCGTAGATTCCAGCGTGGTGGACGTGTATTGGAGCGACGGTCAAAAGTTGAATCCGCCCGGCGGAAAATTGAAAGGCACGCTGGAAGTTCGCGACGATGTTTTGGTGAATCAACTTGCGAGGTTGAACGCCTTGGCAAGCGGACTCATCAATCAAGTCAACGCCATTCACCGTACAGGCTATGGCTTGAACAACGCGACGAACATGGATTTCTTCTCAGGCACGAATGCCGGCGACATTGTTGTCAATCCGTTGCTCGATAACGCCAGTATCGCTACATCGAGCGGAGCGAGTCAAGCCGGGAATAGCGACATCGCCCTGCAAATCGCTAATCTGAAAACCGTCAAAGCGATGAAGGCTGGGACCGCGACACTCAATGAGTTTTATAACTCGCAGGTCACTGACCTTGGCGTCGTCACGAAACGCGCCGCCGATAATTCCTACCAGCACGGACTGGTGGCAAAAGCCCTGGGCGACCAGCGCGAGTCGGCGGTGGGCGTCAATTTGGATGAGGAAGCCGCGGAGATGGCAAAGGCGCAGAAGGCGTATCAAGCCGCGGCGCGCGTCCTGACCGCCTACGACGACCTGCTCGATCTGGTCATCAATCGCATGGGCTTGGTCGGGCGCTAAGGAGTTCGAGATGAGGATCACGCATCGCATGATGGTGGATAACGCCATCCAGAACATGTCGGAGAATTTGGAAAAGGTGAGCAAACTACAAGGCAAGTTGTCCACGGGGAAGCAGTTCCAGGTCGCGTCGGAGGACCCGGCGCGGGCTTCTGTCAGCCTGAGTCTGAAGTCGAACCTGCGGACGCTCGAATCCTACGCCGACACCGCCGAGACCGCGAAGAACTGGATGACCGTCACCGACAACGCCCTGGGCGAACTGGGCGATATCGGCATTCGCGCCATGCATCTGATCCTGCGCGGGATCAACGATACTTTCTCCGGCAGCGAGCGCGCCGCGACAATGGCTGTCGAGATGCAGGATTTATTGAACCAGGCGGTCGAACTCGGCAACACCTCTGTGAACGATCAATATATTTTTGCCGGGTATCAGGTGAATGCCAAAGCCTTCGAACTGGTCGCTTCGGCGACCGCGTTATTGGACTATCAGGGTAATCCATTTACTCCGAAAGTCGTGAACTATCTTGGGGATGCGGGCGTCATGCAGCGCACCCTGGGACCCGACCAATCGGTCGCGTTGAACGTGCGCGGCGACCAGGCGATCAACGGGTTGTTGCAGAATTTGATCCTGGCGACCAACGCCCTGAAACAGAACGATACCGTCTCCCTGCAAAACATTTTGACGAACCTGCGTTCCTCGCTCGATATTATGGACCAATACCGCGCCTCCAACGGCGCGCGGCTGAGGCAGGCGGAGTCGGCGGCGGATTTCCTCGAGACGATGAAGATCGAAACGCAAAGCCTGCTCTCCAGGAATGAGGACATCAACATGGCGGAGGGAATCTCCCTGCTTGCCAACCAGCAGACCACATACGAAGCCGTGCTGGAGGTCAGCCGGCGCGCCGTTTCCGCGCTCAGCCTTTTCGATTATTTGAAGTGAGGGTTACAATACTCAGAGTCGTATGGACTCAAGCGTCTCCAGACGTTTGGGCATCGTATGGACTCAAACGTCTCCAGACGTTTGACTTTTCAAAAGTCAGGAGACTTTTGAGTCCGTCTCGAATTAATGGAGTATCGCTATGTTGGTATTGACCCGAAAAGTGGATGAGAGCATCGTGATTGGCGACTCGATCGTCGTCACGGTGCTGGCGATCGAAGGGGAACAGATCAAGATCGGGATCGACGCGCCGCGCGACGTGCCGATCCTGCGGCAGGAAGTTTTCGATGCCGTGCAGGACCAGGCGAAGATCCAGGAATTGATGGCAAAGGAAGCGAAACCGGACGCGTTGGAGCAATTGCGGACTCTGTTGTCTTCTGAAAATGACAAGCATTCGGAGGAGCCAGGCAGGAAAAACGATGCTCCTTGAGTGAACTTGCCGCCTGACTCTATCGAGCGCTTCTTTCCCTACGAAAGAGGCGCTTTTGTTTTTCCCGAATATACGTCATTGCGAGACCTGCGGAGCAGGTCGAAGCAATCTCCTCCTTTTCCAAATGACTCTATGCAACAGGAGATTGCTTCGAGCGGACGAACACCGCTCTCGCAATGACATTGACAAAGTGAAATAAAATTTATTCCTTTTTTCGTTTCTCTTTACGGGCGTTTTACCGGATAAACGAAGACCCTGTGCTATCTTTCAGGCGGGAAAAGGGCAGCCGCGCCGTTCCAACCATTATGCAAACGGACAAACCGATGGAGATCACTTTCGATATCGGCAGGGACGAACTGCCGATCTTCCTGGCGGAGGCGGATGAGCACCTGCTGGCGCTGGATAATAATTTGTTGCGCCTGCAGAAGGAGGGGGCGGATTCCGGGATCGTTCAGGAGGCGTTTCGTTCCGCCCATACCCTCAAGGGCATGGCGGGCATGATCGGGCATCGCCGCATGACGGAGGCGACGCACGCGCTGGAAAACGCGCTGGACGGCGTCCGCAGGAACAGCATCCCGGTTTCGACCCGCCTGATCAATCTATGTTTGCAGGCGGTGGATTGTTTGCGGGCGCTGCGCAACGAAGTGGAGACTTCACGGGTGAGCGAGGCGGATGTCGAAGAGATCGTCTCTGCGCTCAAACAACTGGTTGACGAAAGGAAGGCGGAGTCGACGGGGGAGACGACTGACGCCCCGGCGATGCAAGTGGAAGATGGTTTGCCCGGCGGTTCATTTCGCATCCACGCGAAGATGGATACGAACGCCATGGCTTCGGCAGCGCGCGCCTTTCAGTTGATGCTTGCGCTGCAGGAGTTGGGCGAGATCGAAACGATGAGTCCCAGCCAGCAGGAGATCGAATCAGCCTCCTCGGTCGGGGAATTCGAGGCGCTCCTCGTCACGAGCCAGCCGTTCGAAAAGATCGGCGCGGCGTTGACGCGCATCTCCGGTGTGGATGAAATTTCCGTCAACGGGAAGGTCGTCCTATCGAGAGGAGTCCCCAGCCCGCAGGCGGAGGAAAGGAAAGGGAACGCGGACCAGCCTCAAGCCGGGAGCGATGCGGGTTCGGATCGCCGCTCCCGCGAAAGGCGCAGCGCCGATCCTGCCGGCAGGCGCATCACCGACCTGACCCTCCGCATGAACGTGGAGCATCTGAACAACCTGATGAACCTGGTGGGGGAACTGATCATTGACCGCAATCATTTGAGACAGATCCACAGCCAGTTGCAGAGGCTCAACAGCAATTACGATGAGATCTTCGAGACCATCATGCACCTGGGGCAGATCGCGGATCAACTCCAGGAGGAGATCATGAACATCCGCATGTTGCCGCTCGGCAGCGTTTTCGGCCGGTTCCCGCGCATGGCGCATGACATGTCGCAGAAGGTCGGCAAACTCGTCAACGTCGTCATCCAGGGTGAGGAGACCAGAATGGATCGTTCGTTGATTGACGAGATCTACGATCCGCTCATTCATTTGATTCGAAATTCGGTGGATCACGGGATCGAATCGCCGGAGGAACGCCTCGCCGCCGGGAAGCCGGAGGCTGGCACCCTGACCCTGACCGCCCGCCACGAGCAGGGGCGCGTCATCCTTACGGTTGGCGACGACGGACGCGGCATTGACGGGGAGAAGTTGCGCCGGAAAGCCGTCCAAAAGGGATTGATCCCGGCGGAGGAGGCGGCGGGATTCACCGGGCAGCAATGCGTTAATTTGATGTTTTTGCCGGGTCTTTCCACGGTGGAAAACGTCACCGAATTTTCCGGGCGCGGCGTCGGCCTGGATATCGTCAAGACCAACATCCAGCGCGTGAACGGTTCGATCCAGATTGACACCCGGCGCGGGGTGGGGACGCAGTTTCAGATCGTCCTGCCGCTCACGCTCGCCGTCGTGCCTGCCCTGCTGGTCAGGGCGCAGGGATCGGTCTTTGCCCTGCCGATGGTCACGATCACGGAGACGATGCGGCTGGAGAAATCGGAGATCAAATACGTCAACCGGAAACCCGTCATCCTGTTACGCGAAAAAGCGCTGCCCCTGGTTCCCCTTGCCGAGGTTTTTCGAATTTCCCGGGGAAGCGATGAGAGTCGGCGTCCCTTCGTGGTGGTGATCCAGTCGGGGAATCGACAGGTCGGCTTGGTCGTTGACGCGCTGCTGGGCGAGGAGGAGGTGGTCGTCAAATCGCTGGGCGCGTTCGTCGGCGACATTCCGGGGATTTCCAGCGCGACCATCCTGGGCGACGGCCGGGTGGCGTTGATCGTGGATGTGTTCAATTTGTTCAAGCTGGTCGGAATGTAAGAAGGAGGAATGCCCGATGGAAGAATACGCCCTGTTCGATCGCGAAGCGCTGGAGATGATGAGCGTCATTGCCGGTAAGGGGATCAATCATGCCGCAGACGGTCTTTCGGGGATGATCGGACGCCGGATACAAGTCAACAGCCCCTCGGTGGAGGTGACGCCTGTATTGACCATCCCCGAACTCATCGGCAGGCCGGAGGAGGACGCGGTGGGTATTTACCTGCGCTTCAAAGGCGACCTGGCTGGACAGATCATGATGATCTTTTCCCGCGCAAAGGCGGTGGATCTGGTTGATCTGCTCGTGGGCGTTCCCCGGGGCGCGTCGCAGAACCTGAGTCCATTGGAAAGATCGGCGCTGGGCGAGCTGGGGAATCTATGCGGTTCCTTCTTTTTGAATTTCATCGCGGGGACGCTCGAAATTGCCTTGCAGCCCTCTCCCCCGGTGGTAATGGTGGATATGGTCGGCGCCATGCTGGACGTTATCGTGGCAACGAGCGATAGCGTTGGCGAATACGCCCTGTTGTTCCAGGCGAACTTTACGGATGGCGACCGCTGCGTGGACGCGGTTTTCTGGGTCATCCCCGAGATGAACTCCCTCCGCGCTTTGATAAGGAAGCATTCCGGTTCATGAACGAGACCAACGTTGGGCTGGGCGAACAGGCGATCAGCCGGGACCCGGGGGAGATCCTCGTGGCGTATGGTCTGGGTTCCTGCATCGGCGTGGCAATGACCGACCCGGTGGCGCGGCTTTCGGGCTTGCTCCACGCGGTGCTTCCCCAGGCGCACGGAAAAACGGAGAGCGACGGGTCGAATGCAAGCAAGTACGTCGAAAGCGGGATCGAACGCCTCGTCGCTGCGTTGGTTCGGGAGGGCGCGAACCGTACCAGGCTGGCGGTTCGAATCGTCGGAGGCGCGAACATGCTGACGTCAGGGGTGACGCGCTCCTTTGACATCGGCACGCGCAATATCGAGGCGGCGAAAACGACGTTGAGCCGCCTGAATCTCCCGATCTCCGCTTCGGAGGTCGGCGGAAACACCGGGCGCACCGTTCGCGTGTACGTTGCAAACGGCCGCGTGACCGTCAGGGTCATCGGCGAAAGCGAACGGGAAATATAGAGATGCAAATCGTCCGAAGGTTTCCTCGAAAAACCTTGTTGAGTCTTTCGAGCCTGCGGGACGACGCTTGCATAAAGTTCGTAGTTTGAAAGGATATGCTTATGGCAAAAATACTGATCGTGGACGACGCCGAATTCCTGCGCGTGAGGCTGAATAAAATGCTCGACACGGAAGGTCACGAGGTCTTCCAGGCGGGGAACGGCAATGAGGCTGTTTCCTCCTACAAGGAGATCCATCCCGACGTGGTGCTGATGGACGTGACCATGCCCGAGATGGACGGGCTTGCCGCGCTGAAGGAGATCATCGGTTTCGATGCCAGGGCGCGGGTCATCATGCTGACCGCGCTGGGACAGGAATCGGTGGTGCTGGAAGCGGTCAAATCCGGCGCGCGCGATTTCATCGTCAAGCCGTTCGAGCAGGACCGCGTGATGAAGGCGATCAACAAACTTCTGGGATGACCCCCATGATCGTTGATCTTCCGTCCCAAGCCGGAAAGAAGTCGAACGACCCGGTCAAAGTGTTGATCGTGGACGATTCCGCGTTCGTGCGTTTTTCCGTTTCGAAACAATTGAACGAGCATCCCGAGATCGCGGTCGTCGGCGTTGCGAACCACGGCCGGGACGCCCTGAGAGCCATCCCCGAACTGCAGCCCGACGTTGTGATCCTGGACGTCGAAATGCCGCACATGGACGGACTCACAGCCCTGCGCCGGATCATGGCTGATTTTCCGCGTCCCGTCATCATGTTCAGCAGCCGCACCCGCGAGGGCGCGTCCGAGACCATCCAGGCGCTCATGGCTGGCGCGGTGGACTTCATTACGAAACCGGATAATCGCGCCGACATCAGTGGAGTCATGAAGGAGATGACGTGCAAGATCCTCTCCGCCGCCCGGGCAAAAGTCCGAAGCGTCGCCCCGCGCCGATCCCCGGATTCTGCCCCGAGGCGCGCGAATCGCCCCGAAGGAATGATCCGCCCCTACCAGGGAACGACGCCTGTGGTCCTGATCGGTTCCTCCACCGGGGGACCGGGCGCATTGAATGAAATCGTCCCCGCCCTGCCCGCCGATTTCCCGTCTCCGGTGTTGATCGTCCAACACATGCCCGCCGGTTTCACCCGTTCGTTATCCGAACGCCTCGATTCATTTTCGTCTTTGAGGGTGAGGGAAGCGAAACACAACGACCCGCTCATGGTGGGCCAGGCTTTGATCGCGCCCGGCGGCTTTCACATGACCGTGGACGAAAACGACCGCATCGCCTTGAACCGCAACGCAACGGTCCACGGCGTGCGCCCCGCGGTGGACGTCACGTTGACTTCACTGGTTCAGCGTTTCGGAGGGAACGTGGTCGCGGCGATCCTCACGGGCATGGGCAGCGACGGGCGATATGGCGCGTTCCTTTTGCGCAGCGACGGCGGTTACGTCATTGCCGAACACGAAAGCACCTGCGTGGTCTGGGGGATGCCGCGCAGCGTGGTCGAAGCCGGAGCCGCGAATGCGATTCTTCCCCGGCCCCAAATTGCCCCTGCCATCGAGGAGGCGGTCCGCACGCTGACGAATCGCCGCGTCCCCTCGAAGGGGTGAATCTGCATGGACGCGGAAATCTACACCCAGGTAAAAGCCTCGATCAAACGCAGGCTGAAGATTGATCTCGAGAATTACAAGTCCGAGCAGATGAAGCGCCGCCTGGATTCGTGGCTGGCGCGTTCCCTCTCGCCCGACTGGAACGATTACTTCGACCGGCTTTCGCGCGATGAAACCGAACTGGAGCGATTCCGCAATTACCTGACCATCCACGTCACGGAATTTTTCCGCGATCCCAGCCGCTGGAACGCGCTGCGGGAAACCGTCCTGCCATACCTGATCCGAAACTCATCGGAAGATCACCGGGCTGACGGGTTGAAACTATGGAGCGCGGGTTGTTCCACCGGCGCGGAAGCATACAGCCTGGCGATGCTGATGGCTGAAGCCGCGCCGCTGCAAAAATATTCCCTGCTGGCGACCGACCTGGATCGCGGCGCGTTGCTCAAGGCAAGATCGCGCGGACCCTATACCCAGGAGGATCTTCACAGCCTGGGCGCGGCGCTCAGACGGAAATACGTCACAACGACCGCGCCTTATCACGTCCGCGAGAGTTTGCGGAAGAATATCCGCTTCGAGGAACACGACCTGCTGGCTGACCGCTTCGAAGGCGGCTTCGATCTGATCGTCTGCCGGAACGTCGTCATTTATTTCACGGCGGAAGCGAAAGAATCCCTGTATGCAAAGTTTTCCGCGGCGCTGCGTCCGGGCGGAGCGCTGTTCCTGGGCGGCACGGAGATCATCCCCGGCCCGGCGAAGTACGGCTTTCAAAACTTCGGCGTTTCGTTCTACAATAAAACCTGAATCGTCCCGAAGGTTCGGGCGGATCGAGTCTGTTTTGCCAATGAACCTTCCAGACGTTCTTCACACTTCGGACTTCCTGCGTAAGTCGAACGACGTTGGGGAACGTCTCTTACGCACAGCGCATTGCCCGCTCCCCGGCGCGCTCTTGCGGGAGGTCCATCGAGGCAAACATTCATGGATGCGAAATTATTGAACCCGTTTCTTCAGGCTGCGTTGGAAGTGTTGGAAGTGGAGGTGGACGCCCATGCCTCGCGCGGCGAGATCCGCCTGGAGCGCTCCTCCATGACGTCGGACGATCTCACCGTGTTGATCAACCTGGTGGGGGACGTGTATGGCGTGGTGATGTTTGGGATGAACCTGTCCGCCGGGTTGAACATGGTCTCCAGGATCATGGGGCAGGAGTTCGGAGAGATGACTCCCCTCGCCCAAAGCGGCATTGCGGAACTGGGCAATGTCATCAGCGGGCGCGCCACCATCCGATTTTCGGAGGCGGGTTATCGGTCGAACATTTCCACCCCCACGATTTTGATCGGAAGCGGGGTCCAAATCTCCACCCTCGATTTTCCGCGTATTGTCGTCCCCTTGCGGACCCGGTCGGGAATTTTTACTGTCCACCTTGCGCTGCGCGAAAGGGCGGGAGAAACTTCGCGGGAGCCGGATGAGTTTGCCCCGCGGATCAAGGAATGATGCCGGCGCAGGCGACGCCGTCTTTGGGCGCGGAGGTCGTGGCTGTCTTCCAAACTTTTTTATCGAGAAGGATGGCGCAAGTGAGATCGCCGGTCTGGGTGGGATTGGAGGCGGTGAGATAGACTTCGGTGCCGCTGGGGATTCGCAGGGATTTGCTCCAGGGAACGGAAACAGTTGTCGGCTTGGGGATCGAAGCGCTTCCGGCGTCCAGCGTGATGATCGCCACGCCGCCGCGCGCCTCCACGCGGAATTCCACACGATGGCTGTCCGCGGGAGATTCCATCAACCCCATGGAAACCAGCAAGAGGACCGCCCCCGCGCAAAACGCCAATACGAAAAGCAGTTGCAGGACGACTCTCCATCGGTTGGACAGGCGGGAAACCATGATCTTCTCCTGGGTACGAATTCATTATATCAAGGGGCATCCTTGAAGGAGTTTCCGAAGGATTGCAAAACCGGGAAAATTCACGTTGCATTTACGCAAACTCCCGCCGGTTCGCTCAAGCGCGGCGCGGTTCTGCCGAATATAGGGGTGTAGGAAAGATCACCCTTGTCTTGGAGGCGCCTATCGAACAAATGTAACGTCATCGCCAACCCGCAAGTCCAGTTCGTAACGAAAATCGTGCAAGTAAAAATCACAAATCCAAACTTGGGGAAGGATCCCCAAAAACTATTCAAACATGGAGGTTTGAAATGGCTACCGTAGATATCACTCGAATTGCGTCGAACATCGGCGCTCTCAACGCTCTGAACTCGCTTCAGACGATCAACGCAAAACTCGCGACCCACCAGACCCGTCTTTCCACCGGCAAGCGCATCAACAGCGCGTCGGACGATCCCGCGGGTTTGACCATCGCCACCAAAATGCTCGCCCGCTCGGAAGGTTTGCGGACCGCGCTGGATAACATCAGCGACGCGAAGAACATGCTCTCCGTCGCCGAAGGCGGCTTGAGCAAGATGTCCGACATCATCGTGCAGATGCGCAACAAGGCTGAACAGGCGGCTTCGGATACGCTCGGTTCCTCGGAACGCGCAGCCATCCAGACGCAACTCTCGTCCTATGCCCAGCAATTGCAGGACATCATTGACCAGACCAAGTGGAACAGCGTCAAACTGCTCGACAACAGTTCCGGAAACAAGGTCTTCCAGACCGGTGTGGACGAAGGCGAAACAACCACCTGGACGCTGCCCAACAAACTCGACCCGACCACGCTGGGCTTGTCCGAAGTCGTTTCCGCGGCGACGGCGTCTTTCGTGGACGTGAGCGACTCCTTCACCGGCGGCACGACCAGCAGCCAATTGGGCAACATGTCCGCGCTCTCGACCGGCGATTATTCCTTCGAAGTACTGGATAAAGCCGTCTCCGCCACGCAAGGCAAAGCCTCGCTCGACGTCGCCAGCACGCTGATCAACGGCGTGAACGCGCTCGCCACGCAGGACAGCCCCACCGGGACGGAACTCACCTCGGGCCGCTACAACCTGAAGATCACAGCCGTCGCAGGCGCCGCCGATGTCTCGTACGTGTTGACCAACCTGGACGACTCCACCTGGAACGGCGCCGGCTCGATGACGGTTTCCAACGCCGACATTTCGGCTGGCAACCTGCTGGACGCCGCCAAGACCGGCACGGTCGGCATTGCCCTGACCTTTGCGACGGACCCGAGCGGCTTGGTCGCAGGGCAATCCATGAACTTCGAATATATCCACAGCAACCAGGCAAAGTTCGAATTGAACGACGCTTCGGGCCAGGCTGTGCAGATCGCCCGCAATGCCTCCGGTTCGCTCTCCGGCTCATCCGCCTACGCGACCGCGGGCGCCACATACCAGTCCGGGCGCGGCGTCAGCATCACGATGGGCGCTTTTGCGGACATCGCGGCGGGCGAGACGGAAAACCTCACCTACAAGCCGGCGAACAACTTCTCTGTGGACGTTTCCACCGCCGCCAAGGCCGGCCGTTACATGACCACAGCCAACTACGCCCTGGACAAGGTCACCGGCGCCATTTCTGACCTCGGCTCGTTGATGGCTCGCCTGACCTTCAAAGAGGATGCAGTGACGACCGCGCAGGTGAACGTCGAAGCCGCTTACAACCGCATCATGAACGCGAACATGGCTGAAGAGCAGATGAACGCTTCGAAGTACTTCATCCTGCAACAGACGGGCATCGCCATGCTGGCGCAAGCCAACCAGGCGCCGCAGAACCTGCTGAGCCTCTTCCGCTAGGATCGAACGATACTCATTTACCGGCGGGAATAACTGGAGGAGGCGCCCCGAGCGCCTCCTCCAGATGGCGACTTAATTGCGATGTCATTCTGAGCGAAGGATCCCGGACGCCGAAGTAAAGACCCTTTGCTGCGCCCAGGGCGACATGACCAGGAAAACATCCGCAAGAAGGAAATGAAGCATGGCAAACACAGTTTCATCCATTGACGCCTCTTTGCTGAATTTGGCGCCCACCTTTCAGAAGGCGATCAAGGCGATCATCGAGTCCGAATCCGCTCCATTGAAGCGGACGCAGAACCAGAGGGACCAACTCGATATCCGCCGGGGCGTGTACGCGGACGTCAAATCCAACTTCGATGCGTTGCAAAGCGCGATGCAGGCTTTGATCAGCGCGCAGGCATCCTTCGGGTTGAAACTGGTCTCCAAAGCCGGCGTTACCCCGTCCACTGCCGGGACGACCGTGCTGACCGCAAGCCTTACGGATGACGGTGCGTTGACTGGCGGGTACGATTTTTCCGTCACCCGTCTCGCAAAAGCGGAGAGCCGCGCCGCCGCCCCGGTTGCCAGCCCGGATGTGGCGTTGAATAAAAGCGGCGCGTTTTGGATGGGCGGGACGGGAATCGCCGTCCTTGATTTCACGCCCACCGGCTCCATGATCGCGGGCGCAGCGAGTTCGGCGGCGGGCGGTCAACGGGAGTTGGGGGAGGGAAACTATACGCTTCAATTCCGCGATTTGAACGGGATCCGCCAATTTCGCATGGTGGACGCGGACGGGAACGCGGTCTCGATCCGCAGTACGGACGGGTCGTCCGCTTACACCGCGAACTGGCAGAATGCGATGGACGGCAGTTACGACACCGGGCGCGGACAAATCTTCACGATGAGCAGCTCGGGAAGTCTCGAAAGCGCGACCTTCCATTACACCGCCAAGGGCGTTTCCATATCCATCCGCGCGGCGGACACCCTGAGGACGATTGCCGCGGCGATCAACGCGGCTGCTCAACCGGAGGGGCGCGATTTCAAGGCTTCGATCGTGGCGAACCAACTGGTGTTGACGGGCGCGCAGACCGGCGCGAACCATGCGTTGGTCTTCAACGACGGGGCGAACCTGGGCTTCGATACGTTGCTGCAATCCGCGCAGAACGCGCAGTTCACGGTCAACGGGATGAATGTTTCATCCGCAAAAAATACGAACCTCACGGATATTGTGGACGGCGCGACGATCTCATTGGCTGGCGACGCGGAGGGCAAGAGCGCGCGCCTGAGCGTCAACGCCAGCGCCGATAAAGCCGCCGGTTTGATGAACGCGATGGTGAACAAATTCAACGCCGCGCTGACCCACTTGGCGGATAAACTCGCCTCGACCGCCAAAACAGACGGCGACAAAATCACGTACACGCGCGGACCCCTGACCGGCGACGTGACTTTCAGCGCTCTCCGCGCCGACCTGTTTCACCGCATGACCCGTAGTTACAGCAACAGCGGCAGTTACAGGCGGTTCGAAGAGATCGGTCTGAGCTTCGACAAGGATTTGAAACTGACCTTCGACAGCGCCAAATTCCGCGAGGCGTTCGAGAATCGCACGGCGGACGTCAACGCATTGCTGGACGCGGGCATGGGCGAGATCAACAGCCTGCTCTCGCGCTACACCGGTTCCAACGGCATCCTCTCCCGGTCGCTGAACTCCGTCGAAGACCAGCGCAAGGCGTACGATCAGCGCATCGAAAAATACAACCATTCGCTCACGATGCGCAAGCAGGCGTTGTACACCCAGTATATGGAATACCAGAACCAACTTGCAGACCTGGGACGCACGGCGCAGATGTTCGGCATCAATCTCGGTTCCAACGTGGATGCGTCGGGCTGAGCGGCCGGGCTATCTCGATCCTGCATCCCGCGAGGGTTTGCAGAAAGGCGCGCGATGAACAAGACCTCGATACTTCCAATTGTCGGCGTGCGGTCGGCGGAGTCGGTCCTGCCGTCCAATCCCCGACTTCCCATGCAGGACGGGAACCGCGAGTCCCCTTCCGCCGCGCCGGAGAAACCAGCGCAACCGGCGAGGAATGAAGCCGCTCCTGTGGACAATCTGCTCGATATCTCAATTCACTTCAACGTTGACGATGAGACCGGGCAACTTATTGTCGTGGTGGTCGAGCGCGCGTCCGGGCGCGTCCTGCGCGCCATCCCAGCCAGCGAACTGCAAAAATTGCGGGTGGGCGAACTGTTGAAACGAACCGCTTAGAACCCGGCGAAAAAATTCATGAGGAATTAATGACGGGACGCTCAAGTTCGGGATGGGTTTGTCGAAACTGATTGCAGAAAACAACGCAGATATTTCACAGGAGTCAATCGCATGTACCAGGAAGCGTATAAGAAATACAAACAGCAGGATGTGATGAACGCCAGCCCGCTGCGGCTCGTCATTATGACCTACGACCTCGCCATCCACGCCTGCGAACAACAGGATTTTGCCAAAGCCATCAGGACGATCAGCGCCCTGCGCGACACCCTGGACATGGATTACCCGGACGTTGCCGTCGGATTGTTCCGCCTCTATCAATGGTGCCTGGACTGCATCCGCAAAGGCGATTACGCCTCCGCCGTCGCAACGTTGAAGGAATTGCGCGACGCCTGGGCAACCACCGAGCGAACGATCGCCGCGCGGCATAGCCCTGTCCCCAACGCCCCGGCCTACGCCGCCTCCCTGGGAAACATTCTGACCTGAACTTTAACAACTTCTCTCCGTCATTGCGAGCGCCGCGAAGCAATCCCCACATGATCCCGGAGATTGCTTCACCGCCTGTCGGCTTCCCGCAATGACATGGCTATCAAAGCGCCTTTTCGCAAGGAGAATGGCGCTTTTTTTATTCACACGGATTTTATTTTAAGTTCACACTGGTTTTACTGCGCTTTCCCGCCCGCCCTGCTATTATGCGACCAATCAAGGAGCGAACCATGAGTTTTTGGCAGGCATTACGAATTGGAGCATCCGGGTTGACCGCGCAGCGCCTGCGCCTGGATCTGATTTCGAACAATATTGCCAACGCGCAGACCACCCGCACCGAAAGGGGCGGTCCCTTCCAGCGGCAGGACGTTGTTTTCACGCCGGAGAGCGGCAAAACCTCCGCGCCACAGGTTGCGGCGGCGCGACGCGGCGACCTGGAGGCGGTCCAGGGCGGCGTCAGGGTGGGGGAGATCATCACGGATACCGAGGCAGGTCCTCGGGTGTACGACCCGGCCCATCCCGACGCGGACGCGGAGGGGTACGTCAATTATCCAAACGTGGACATCGTGGTGGAGATGACCAACATGCTCTCCGCCACGCGCTCGTATGAAGCCAATCTCGCTTCGGTGGAAGCCGTCAAACGCATGGCATTGAAAGCCCTGGAGATCGGGAGGTAATCGTGGCGATCCAGCCCATCCACAATAATTCGATCCCCGCCTTGCGCAGGCTCGAACCTTCGCAGAGCTCCCCGGCAGGCGGAAACGCCCGGCAGATCGGGCAGACCTTTGGGGACATGCTCACCTCCCTCAACCAGTCGCAGTTGAACGCGGACGAGCTGGCGCAGAAACTCGCCCAGGGCGAGAACGTTGACCTTCACACGGTCATGATCGGGCTGGAGGAGAACAACGTGAATTTTAACGTGGCGCTCGGCATCCGTGACCGGCTCGTGGAAGCGTATCGTGAAATCATGAGAATGCAGGTTTGATCCATTCGGGAAATATTATGTTTTCATCTTTGCAGCAACAGTTCACAACCTACTGGAAGAGACAAAGCCTCGGCAAACAGATCACCGTGGTCTCGTTGATCCTGGCGGCGTTGATCCTGACGCCCGCGCTGATCAACTGGGCGGGCGCGCCCAATTATGCGATCGCCTACACCGGCTTGAGCGAAGCGGACGCCTCCCAGATCGTGCAGAAACTGGACGAGAACAACGTCCCTTATCAACTCAAGAACAGCGGCACGATCGAAGTTCCGAACGATCAGGTTTATTCCGTGCGCCTGCTCATGGCGCGTGAAGGATTGCCGCAATCCAGCACGGTGGGGTACGAGTTGTTCAGCGGGACCTCGATGCTGGGGATGACCGAGTTCTCCCAGCAGGTCAATTACCAGCGCGCCATCGAAGGGGAATTGCAGCGCACCATCGTCAGCCTCGAAGCGGTGAAAGCCGTCCGCGTACACCTGGTCATCCCGGAGAAGAGCCTGCTTTCGACCGACCAGGCTCCCAGCACGGCGTCTGTGACGATTCAGGTCAACCCCGGCTACTCGCTGGATTCCGACCAGGTGCGTTCGATCACTCATCTGGTCGCCAGCAGTGTGGAAGGGCTCAAACCGGAAAACGTGGTGGTGGTGGATACGAACGGCAACCTGCTGGCGGACGGGACGGGGACCGAAAGCCAGATGAGCATGGCGCAGAAGGACGAACAACGCGCCGCCGAGCAGGCATACGCGGCTGAAGTGCAAAAACGCGTGCAGGGGATTCTCGACAAGATCCTCGGTCCGAATCGTTCCGTGGTGCAAGCCACCGTGGAAATGGACTGGACCCAGCGCGAGATCACCTCCAACACCTACGAACCGACCACCGTCGCGGTGCGCAGTTCGCAGACGATCAATGAATCCTCCACCGATGGAGGCGTTACAGGCGGAGTTCCGGGCGCCCCCTCGAACCTGCCCACGCCGGTCGCCACCACGACGGCGGCGGAGGGCGGCTCTTATCAGCGCACGGAAGAGACCGTCAATTACGAGGTCAGCCAGGTGCAATCGCACGAGATCATCGCGCCGGGAAAGGTCAGCCGCATTTCCGTCTCTGTGATGGTGGACGGGATCAGCGACCAGGCTCAACTGGATACGATCCGGTCGGCGGTGCAGGTTGCCGCGGGTATTGATGCGGCGCGCGGCGACCAGATCGTGGTCGAGTCCTTCGATTTCGATACCACCGCCCTGGAAGCCCTCAGCGCGGAACTGGCGCAGCAGCAGAAACAGCAGCAATACCTCCAGATCGGGTTGATGGCTGGAGCCTTGCTCATCCTGGCGGGATTGTTCTTCTTCGCTTTCCGCGCCGTCAACAGCCTGCGCGCCGCTTCCAGGGAATCGTGGAAGCCGGTCCTGAAACCCGTCGGCGAGATGGTCGCGCTCCAGCAGGGATACGCCGGACCCGCCCTGCAAAATCCCGGCGCCAACGTTCCTGCCATCCCGACGCGAGCGTCGAACGACCAGTCGGCGCCGGCGAAATCCCAGACTGAGGACGTCGTCGTGCAGCTCCGTTCGAAGAGTCAGTCCGGCACCGCTCTCGAGGACGAACAGCGCGCGCGCGTGATCTCCAGGCTGACGGAGGAAAATCCCGCTACCGTGGCTGAGATCATTCAACTCTGGTTGAACGAGGGCAAGAAGTCATGATCTCGGGGACCGAAAAAGCCTCCGCGCTGTTGCTCGGCTTGGGCGTTGATCTTTCGTCCCGCGTCCTCCAATACATGAACGAGGGCGAGATCGAACAGGTCCTGCTGGCGCTCGGCAAGGCGGGACCCGTGCAGCCGGAAGCCCGCCATGAAGCGCTCAAGGAGGCATACGAATTGAGCATGTCCGATACCGCCGAACTGCGCGGCGGCATCGAATACAGCCGTCAGTTGCTGGCGCGGGCGGTGGGACCGCGGCGCGGCACTGAAATTCTGGAACGCATTTCCGTCCACCAGCAGCTCTCCTCGTTCGAAATGTTGAAGAACGCCAATCCCATCGAGGTGGCGGCGTTGTTGCAGGATGAGATGCCGCAGACGATCGCGCTCGTCCTTTCGTACCTCGAAGCGAAGGTCGCGGCGGATATTCTCACGAGCATGTCCAAGGAGAATCAGGTGGAGGTCACGCTGCGCCTCGCCGCGATGGACCGCGTCTCGCCGCAGGTCGTCCAGCAGGTGGAGAAGAACCTCAAGAGCAAACTCTCCAGCGTGATCAACGAAGCCGATTTCCGCGCCACAGGCGGCGTGGCGTTTCTGGTGAAGATGCTCAACCAGGTGGATCGCGGCGTGCAGAAATCCATCTTCGAGGCGCTCGAAACGACCAACCCGAAACTGGTCGAAGAGATCCGCGCCAACATGTTCACCTTCGACGACGTGGCGAAACTCGACGATCGCACCATGCAGCGCGTCCTGCGCGACGTCAACAAGAACGACCTGGCGTTGGCGCTCAAAGGCGCGCCGGAACGCTTGAAGGAAAAGGTGTTCGCCAACCTTTCGGAACGCGCGCGTGAAAACCTGAAGGAAGAGATTGACATCCTCGGTCCGCAGTTGGCGAAGAACGTATATGCCGCGCAGCGCAAGATCGTGGATGTCTGTCGCACGCTCGAAGAATCGGGCGAGATCGTGATCGCCGGCAGCGGAGGAGACGAATATGAAGTCATCCCCTAAAATCCATTCCGCCTCATCGTTCGAAAAGATCAAAGCCTGGGACGTCTCTGAACTGGATCTTGACGCGGACGTCTCCGCCCGCGACGCGCAGCAGGAACAAATTCTGGCTCTCTTCCGCGCGGACGAAAAAACCGCCTCACGCGGACGGGGAGGCGGGTCCCGTTCCAATTTGCATCGCGCCGGGACGGATTTGACTCTTGCGGACTGGCTGCCCGGCGAGATGGATTTTCGATCCTCCCTGGACGACGCCGGCGAATGGACGTTCGTCGAATCGCCGGGAGAATTTTTCAGCGGCGCGCCGCGCTCCGGCGGGAAGGGACAGCCTCCCCGTGAAAAAGAGAACGTGACTGTGCTCGAGCAGGCGCGCGACCGGGCAGAGGAAATCCTGCGCGAGGCTCGATCCGCAGCGGAGCAGGTCGTCCGGGAGGCTCAGGCGGAGATCGAACAGGCGAGAAGGGATGGCTATCAACAGGGACGGAACGACGCGCAAAATGAGATCAAAGAGACCCTGAATGCCGTCCATGCGATGGTCGAAGAGACGCGCGCCTGGCAATCGTCGCTGATCGAACAGGGCGAGCGATTCCTGGCCGAAATGTTGAAGGAGATCGCGCAAACCATGTTCGGCGAAGGCGTCCAGTTGGACCCTCACGCGCTTCAGATCAATTTGAACCGCGCCATGGAACACGCCCAACACCTCGGCGATCTGAACATCCTGCTGAACCCGCGCGACGCCCGTTTGCTCGACCCTTCGTGGAGCGAATATCAATACCTGATCACGGGCAGCAAGGTGCGGATCGTCCCATCCGAAAGGATCGCGCCCGGCGGTTGCGTGGTGAAGGGAAGCACCGGCATGGTGGATGGGCGCGTGGAGACGCAACTCACGGCGGTCCTGAATACGCTTGACGATCTCATGGTCGTGAACGGATAAACATGGAAACCCTCGGACTCGATATAACGCGTTACCGCACAGCCGTCAGCCGCCTCAATCCGTTTGCCGTTTCGGGCCGCGTGGTGCAGGTGGTGGGACTCACCATCGAGATCATGGGCTTGAACTGCCAGATCGGCGAGGTGTGCGAGATCCAGACCCGCGATGGGAATTCCCTGATGGCGGAGGTGATCGGCTTTCGTAACAACCACACCCTGCTCATGCCGTTGGGCAACATGGACGGCATCCAGCCGGACAGCGCGGTGAGATCGATCTCGCGCGCCTTCAAAGCCCCGGTCGGGGCTTCGTTGATCGGACGCGTCCTGAACGGATTGGGCGAACCCATTGACGGCATGGGTCCGCTGGAAAACGTGGAGTGGGTTTCCACGAATCAATCGCCCCCGCATCCGTTACAGCGCTCCGCGATCACCGAGCCCCTCGTCACCGGCGTGCGCGTCATTGACGGGATGTTGACCTGCGGCAAGGGTCAGCGCATGGGCATCTTCGCGGGGAGCGGCGTGGGCAAAAGCACCCTGCTCGGTTCGATCGCCCGCAACTCGGAAAGCGACATCGCGGTCATCGCCCTGATCGGCGAACGCGGGCGCGAAGTGCGCGAGTTCCTCGAACGCGACCTGGGACCCGAAGGATTGGCGCGCTCGGTCATCATCGTCTCCACCTCCGACCAGCCCGCGCTGGTGCGTTTGAAAGCCGCCCTGGTGGCGATGACCATCGCCGAGCGCTTCCGCGATCAGGGCAACGACGTGATGTTCATGATGGATTCGGTCACGCGCTACGCCATGGCGCAGCGCGAGATCGGGCTTTCCATCGGCGAGCCGCCCGCCAGCAAGGGCTATACCCCGTCCGTGTTTGCGATGCTGCCGCGTTTGCTCGAACGCGCCGGGAGAGGGGCGCGCGGTTCGATCACCGGCTTCTTCACCGTGCTGGTCGAAGGCGACGACTTCAACGAGCCGATCTGCGACGCCGTGCGCGGCATCCTCGATGGGCACATCATCCTCAGCCGCACGCTGGCGGCGCGCAATCATTATCCCGCCATTGACGTGTTGAACAGCGTCAGCCGCGTCATGCCCGCGCTGATCGCCAAGGAGCATTTGCAGTTCGCCGCTTTCGCCCGCAGAAACCTGGCGGTCTTCGAGAAGGTGCGCGACCTGGTCAACATCGGCGCCTACGTCAAAGGCTCCGATCCCGAAGTGGACACCGCCCTGTTCGTCATGCCGGTCCTCGAAGACTTCCTGCAGCAGGAGAGTTTCGACGTGACCGCCTTCGATGCCACCGTGGATTATCTGAACGAGATCAGCCGGGTGACGTCCGGCAGCGAAAGGAATTGAAATGTCGCCCAAATTTTCCCTGCAAAACGTGCTGGACTTCCGCCACAGAAGGGTGGAACGCCTCGAGATCGAACTGGGCAGGCTGCTGACCGCCCAACGGGAAACGGAAACGAGACTGCTGTCCCTGCGGGAATTTCAGCATGACCTGATGGAGCGGTTGAAGGACGCGCAACAGGGCGAGATTGATCTTTCGCAGATCGGTCTGCTCCGCCTGAACATCATGCAGGTCAACGCCTACATGGAAGACGTGTCTTTCGAACTGGCGAGGGTGAACCGTGAAGTCGCGGAAAAAAGGGACGAACTGATCAAAGCCAGGCAATCCGAGGAAACGCTGCAAATCCTGAAGAAAAAGCGGCACGAGGCGTATCAGGCGGAGCAGGTTCAGATCGAAGCCCGCGCCCTGGACGACATCTACATCGCCCGCGCATTCCGCAATCAACAACAAGGAGCATGACCAGCCATGAACAGTTCATTCTTTACCGGGCAGATCCAGTCGGTAATGCAGAGACTGATGTTCGCCCTGATCGAAAGATTGCTCGACCGGCTCGAGAGCGGCGGACAGAGCCAGCAGATCAACGCGACCGCCCCTGCATCCCCACCCTCCACCGTCTCATCGGGCGCGCCCATCAGCGGAAATTTCTCCAGCCTCATCAATCAAGCCGCGCAGAAATACGGCGTCAACCCCGCGCTGGTGCAAGCCGTGATCAAAGCCGAATCCAATTTCAACCCCAGCGCGGTTTCCTCCGCCGGAGCGCTCGGCTTGATGCAATTGATGCCCGCCACCGCCCGCGGCCTCGGCGTGACCAACCCGCTCGACCCGGCGCAGAACATCGAAGGCGGGACCAAATTCCTCGGTCAGTTGTTGAACCGCTACGACGGCAATGTCCGTCTGGCTGTGGCGGCGTATAACGCCGGTCCCGGCGCGGTGGATCGCTATGGCGGCATCCCGCCCTACCGGGAAACGCAAACCTACGTCACGCGCGTGCTGGGGTATTACCAGTCCACGAATCAATGGCAGGGATGACGAAATGAACGATTCGCTTTTTTCCGACAATGCCATGCGCGTGGCGCGTGCCGCCCTCGGTGGGTTGAGCATGAAGCAGCAGGTCGTCAGCCGCAACCTGGCGAACGTTGACACGCCCGGCTATCAGGCGCAGACGATTGACTTCGAAGACACCCTGAAACGGCTGATCGGGAACGACGGCTCCCTGCCCATGGTGGTCACGGACGCCTCCCATCGCATCCCCGCTTCACAGAGCCTCGAATTCTCCGCCTCCCTGCGCCCCGGCGGAACCTTCCGCGCCGACCAGAACAACGTGGATATTGACGTCGAAATGATTGACATGTCCGAGACCGGCATCCAATACCAGGCGGTCAGCCAGGCGGTCTCGCAAAAATTATTGCTCCTGAAAAACCTGGCAAGGTAATGATGGTCGTCGGTCTGCATTTATCCGCCCGATCCCTTCCGCTGGATGGAACGCCCGCGGAATCCCAGCCTGTGGATTCCGAAACGCTCCAGCCTGTTTCCTTTGCGGAACTCCTGAAAGCCAGGGAAAGACAACTGCAACAGGAACAGGTCGTCGGCGCGATGTCCATCGCCGCGGCGTTGGCGGCGATGCAGGTTCCGATTGTGACGCTCGCGCCCGAAACGACAACCGGGAGCGAAACGAACGCCCCTCCCGCCCTTATGCAGGATCGGCAAACCGCAGTCATCGGATCGGAACCGGCCGGGACGCAGCTCGACGCCTCAACGCAGACCCCCCAACCTGCCTCTTCCTCCCCGACAAATCGCCTCGCCCCGACCGATCTGCCTGCTCCTGTTTCAGCGGCTTATTCCAACGCCCAAACGACCGACCCTCGACAGCCCGCGGCCCGAGCGGATTTGCCTGAAACAAAAGCGATGCCGATCGCGACCGCCGCCCAACCTCGAGACCCTGAACCGCCCTTCACCCTTACCGCCGAGCCTGCGGCTGTGACCGTAAAGCCCGCCCTGGATACGCGGACGTTCCCTCCAAGCCCGGCGGCGCCCACGCTCGAACCCTCACAGGCGGCGGAGGTTGCGGCGATTTCGACCACCGTGGACGCCCCGAAATCCTCCAGCCCTGTCCTGACGCCGATTGAAGAAACAATCCGTGATTCGAAGAGTCCCGTCGCTTCATCGCCTCCCTCTACAAAAGAAACAGAGACCCGGTCTGTTGCGGACCGAACCGCCTCGGCAACGAACGCGCCTGCTGTCGAGCAAGCCGGACTCCAGGAGTACCTCCTGCCTGTCCAAACCAACGAGGTCGGAGGGAGTAACCAGCCTATCGAAATGAAAGCGGCGGAAATAAAGACCGACGCGGCGCCCGATCAAATTTCGAGGACACAGGCTGCGGAAAAGACCGTCCCATCCGCCGATACGCGGGAAACCGACGCGCCCACGACGATTCCTTCGAGCGACGCGGCCGGGTCCATTCCTGAAGTGAAGATTCAACCGCGCTTCGACATCCCGGATACTGCATCGGCAATCGAGGCATCCGCTTCTCAGCCTGCATTGAATCCCACGCCCAAACCGGTTGAATTTCATCGCAGCGATCCGGTTACTGAAACGAGGCTTCACAGCGCTCCGGAGTCAATGCCGGTTCCGCAATCCGCCGTCGAGCCTGTTGAAGGCAGCGAGTCCGACGACGCTGCCGGGTCAACGCAGATACAACCCGACGAAGCAACTGTGGTTTCAAGAGATCGCCGCGAGGCTGGAAACGTCAATCCGCAGGCTGACCCTCAGGCGGAAACGTCCGTTATCCCGCCGCCTCGAGTTACCCCGGAGGATCCATCGGGGACAACCATTCAAGACGTTGAATCGGCAGGCGTTGATATGGGACAACCCGCGAAGCCCGGCGTCGTTTCTTTTGTACAGCCCGGCGAAGTTGTCGCTGACGTTGAAATGACCGGGAAGCCGGGCCCATCCGCGCGGCAGGTGATTCCGATCGTGAGCAGGCTCGAAGAGACCGCGCCTTCCCATGCTGCCCGTCCCGAAACAACGGTTGTGAATTCCGCCCGACCCGCGCCAGGGGCTGAAATCATCACCGGGACAGTTCAGGAAAAACTCGAGGGTGAACCTGTTGCCGCTCGATTCACCGAGTCGCAGAAACGGATCCGGGACACGGAGGCTCGACCCATTTCAACGACGATGGATACCGCGTCCGTCAGCGTCGAGCCGGGTAAAGCCGCCTTGCAAACTGCCGGCGCTGGATCGTCGAATCCGGTTCCAGCCGAGACGGTTCAGGTAGAAGCGCCGAAGCAAAACGTGGTTGCAGAAGTAAAAGCTCCCGGGAAACAGTCCACCGTTTCGATGGCGATCAATGACGATGTGGAGCCTTTGTCGGATTTCTCCGTTCCTGTCAGGACGCCGAACGATATTGAAGAACCGACCGCGCCTCGAAAGGATTCGCCTGCCGCTGAATCGAGCGATTTGCGCCATTCGACGACAGACGGCGATGACAGGGTCCCCGTTGAAACAAAGACGAGCGCGCCTTCGCCGGTCGAGGTCGAGACCGATCCAGATGTCCCGCAAATTGTCGGTGGAGTTTCCACCGTTGACGAAGGTGAGATGGCAGCCCAAACCGATCACCAGGCTGTTTCGACAAGAACACAAGCAGTCAATCGCGCGGCGGCGGAAATAAAGATTTCTGAAGGTCAGCCAACCGCAGAAACCGTGTCCGTGCAGGCGCCGGTCGAGCCTGGAAAAGTCACGGGTGAGTCAGCGAAGGTCGCGACACAAACAGATGGGACCACGTTGCCGGTTGCCGAACTGCAAACCGCGTCTCCCTCCGTCGCTGCAATGGACGCGGGTATCGAACCTGAGAGGATTTTACAGGAACCCACCATCCAGTTTGAAGCAAACCAGGCGGCGCAGATTCGACCCATCCTTGAGTTTCCACGAGCGCAGAAACCAGCCGATTCAAAAGTCAATTCTGAAGCGGCAAGCGTAAATACGGAGGAGATGCCCCAGACTCAACCACCGGTCGATTCAAAAGTCAATTCTGAAATGAGAAGTGAAAATGCGCCGGCTGCGGAGGCGTCTCGACTGGAATTTCCTGCTTCGGCCTCCCGGTTGGAGGCGGCGCGATGGAAGACGGAAAGCGACGAAAGGCCGATCGCTTTTCCGGCGGCTGTCCCTGCCGGTGAGACAGAACTTCGATCAATCGAGCCTCAGGTTGTCGAGGAACGGGTCGGGGTGGATGCAAAGTTAACCGCGCCTCGACAAAATGAAACGGAAGCGGCTGTAGGCGGCGTAAAGACGACGACCGCGCCGTCGCAGCCTGAATTCGAGCCGGTTGAAAAGGTCGAAGCCAAAAGCGTCGAGGCTGCTGATGCAGCGAATAACAAAGGCGAAGTTTCAGCCTCCCCTGTCGGAAAGCTCGATCACGGTCGGGGAGCGCGGGTGAAAAGATCGGAGACCGTTGATCGCGAAACGAATGTGTCGGTCCCGCCTGTGGGTGAAAAACAAACTCCCGTCGCTTCCCAGGAGGGCGTTTCGATGAAGGCAAAGCCGGAGATGGAGGAAGCGGAAGTCGAGCCTGTCGCCTCCACAGAGGAAACGGCGCGTCCCCTCGAGAAAGAGTCGAGGGCGGGACGAATGCCTGGGGTCGCGGCGGCAACTATCGGCGTGGGAAAAGACGCGAGGGTCGAGACCGGGGGGAAGACGCCTGCTTTTAGTCAGGTCAACATCCCAGCCGCAGAAGTGGTCCAGCAGGTCATCCGTCAATTGAATGGCAGGCTCAAAAGCGGACCGGCGTCCATGCGCCTGCAATTGAATCCCAAAGAGTTGGGCGCGATCGAGGTGGAAATGACCAGCGGTCCGCAGGGCGTGCAAGTGACGTTCTTTGCGGAGCAGGCTGGAACGGGAAGACTGCTGGAGGCGGGGTTGAATCACTTGCGCGACTCGCTCGCGGATTCCGGCGTGCAGCTTTCGGGGTTGAACATCAGCCAGCACAATTCATCCGGACAGAAAGGAGGCGATTTCGATCAGGAGACAGTTTTAGCCCGCCGTCCTGAGCGCGCGGCGATGCCGGCCGAAACCCGGCAGGAAACCGTCCGCGCGGAACGGGTCATCGGGCAGGCAGGCGAAGTTGATTATCGAATCTAAAAATCTCGAAGAAAGGAGAAAGGTATGCAAGTAAACGGAGTTTCGAATGTCAATCAAGTTTTTGCGGGCAGCGCCGCCAACCTGGCGGGCGCGGGGGGCAAGGCGCTCGATTCAGACCAGTTCATGCAGATCCTGTTGGCGCAGATGACCCATCAGAATCCGCTCGAACCGATGGACAACGCCGAGATGCTGACGCAGTTCTCGCAGCTCAATTCGCTCCAGGAGTTGCGCGAGATCCGCTCCGGCATGGATAGACTGGCGGCTTCGAACCAGGTCATCTATCTGGCGAGCCTGATCGGCAAATCGGTCAAAGTGAACCGACCGGATGGAAAGGTTCTGGAAGGCGTGGTGGAGGAGGTCCTCACCGAAAAGGGCAATCCCCAACTGCGTATCGGAAACGAGAAAGCGTCCCTCGACGACGTGATCGAAGTGAAGGCGGAGGACGTATGACCGATCCATTGCGCGTTCAACTCGGACGGGCGCAAGGAACAGGCGAACAGCCTGCGAAAGCGGACCGCGCGGTCAAGCCTGCGCAGGGTCCCTCATTCATCGAAACGCTTGAAAACGTACAGGGCATCCGATTTTCCAACCACGCCCTCAAGCGCCTGCAAAGCCGCGAGATCAATTTGAACAGCGAAAACGTGAACCGGCTTTCGGAGGCGATTGACAAGGCGGAGAAACGCGGCGGAAGATCGTCGCTGGTGATGCTCGATGACCTGGCTTTCATCGTGAACGTGCACGACCGCACCGTAGTCACAGCGTTGGATACGAACCAGCGCGGCGAAGGCGTGTTCACCCAGATTGACAGCGTGGTCTTCGCCGACCCCGCCGCAGCCAAATCGTCCATAGACGTAAAAGGATGATCCTACAAAATCAAATTCAAAATTCGATCAGGCTGGCCCTCTTGGAGGAAAGCCTGAAAACCAACCTACAGGAGATAATAAAATGATCCGCTCGATGTTTACCTCGATCAGCGCTTTGAACATGCACCAGAAATATCTGGACGTTACCGCCAACAACCTCGCCAACGCCAACACCAACGGCTACAAATCCAGCCGCGTCCTCTTCCAGGACCAATTCTCCCAGATGCTTGCCCCCGGCTCCGCGCCCACCGCGACCCTCGGCGGCACCAACCCCACCCAGATCGGTCTGGGTGTCCGCCTCGGCTACGTCTCAGGCAACTTTACGCAAGGCACGCTGCAAAACACGGGCCGCAACATGGACCTCGGCATTCAGGGCGACGGCTTCTTCGTTTATGGACAGGATGCCGCCCGCCGCTTCTCGCGCGAAGGCTCGATGAGCCTCGACGCCGAAGGTTACCTCGTCAATTCGGCGACGGGTCTGCGGACTCAGGGATGGCTGGTCGGCGCCAACGGACAGGCGGATACCAACCTGCCGGTGGACGACATCCAGATCGCCGCCGACAGGACCGTCGCCAAAGCCACCGAAAATGTTTTCCTCGGCGGCAACCTGAACGCGGCGACCGCCTCGGGCGGCGCGGTCAGCGTCTCGATGAGCGCGTATGACTCGCTGGGCGCGCTGCAGACCGGCACGATCAAGTTCACGCGGCAAGCCGCCAACCCGCTCGCGTGGGATTGGGAGATCGTTGATCCCGCCACCGGGCTTCCCAACCCTGCGACCGGCGTCGGAGCCGGAACGATCACCTTCGATTCGAATGGACAGGTGGATGCCGCCATAACGCCCAACCCTGCGGTGACCACCCCGGTTCAAATCCCCGGTTCGAACGGTTCCGCCAACGGCGGACAGGTCGCCCTGAACCTCGACTTCTCCAAACTGACCATGCTGGAGTCCGCCACCAGCACAACCGTCACCAGCCAGGATGGCCTGCCCTCCGGCTCCGTCTCTGACGTGTACATTTCCCCGAACGACGGGACGGTCTCCCTGGTCTACTCGAACGGGATGACCGAGCAAATCGGGCAGGTGGCGCTGGCGCGGTTCACCAATCCCGCCGGGCTGATGCGCGCCGAAGGGACCGCCTTCATCGCCGGACTCAATTCCGGCGAGGCGCAGATCGGCGCCGCCTCCTCAGGCGGGCGCGGCTCCATCGCCTCCGGTTACCTCGAAGCCTCCAACGTGGACATGGCGCAGGAATTCACCAACATGATCCTCGCCCAGCGCGGCTTCCAGGCTTCCTCCCGCGTGATCACCACCTCGGACGAGATCCTGCAGGAACTGGTCAACCTCAAGCGCTAGGAGGAAATAAATTGAAAATCGGGCTGGCATCATTTCGATGCCAGCCCGATCGTTTTCTAAAGTGTGGATGTCGTTGCGAGCGGTCTTTGCGAAGCAATCCCCTGCTTTGAAGAAATTGCTGCAAAAGACAAGAGATCGCTTCGAGCGGCGCTTCGATTGCGGATCTCTACTTGCATTCGATCCTCCGCTCAGCGCGAACGCCGCTCGCAATGACATTTTTTATTTCTTGAGATTCCGCAAACCGTCGGACAATATCCCCAAATCCCGAATGATCTCCGTCTGGCGCTGCGCGATATATTGCAGGATCGCGGCGCGCGACAGGTCCCTGAAATGCAGCCTCATTCCCACGCGGTAACGGCTGAACGGAAAATCGCGATGCACCGAAACGATCTTTCCGCTCGTTGTGATCGCAATCCTTCCGTCCTGTCCCTTTGGCAGTTCGGACTGGATCAGGGGACCGGTAATCCGTCCCTCGCGTAATGGTCGGGTGGAGGGTTTCTTTATTTTTTGCGCGACCGCCTCGGGCAGCGAAAACGTGGCGGAGATCTCATTCCCCCGCTGGCACAACCTCGAAGGAAACATGTAGTCCTCGAAATAAATCCCCGCCCCTTCCGCTGAAACATCCGCCAGCAGGGCATGGAACTCCGAGGAGGCACCCTCGAACCTGACAACGACGACCATTGGTTCTTCGGGTTCCACGCGGATCTGCATCCTGTCCCCGATCCCCCTGCCCGCCTCTTTCAGTTGCGCCAGAGTCGCCTCCTCCCTCCCCAAATGCAGGTTGACGACCTGCGAATGAAAAATGAAGGGCAGTTCCTCCCCCAGCAAATAGGTTTCCCGCTGAAAGTAAAGGCAGGCAATTTGATACATGCTGCTCTGAACTTGAATCTCCGAACCGCCGATGAAATTGATGCGGGTGTCGTAGGAGATGGGCAAGCCCTTGAAAATGTTCAATAGCCTGATCCCGGACCGGTTTCTGACAGCCTGTTCCAATAACAGGTATGGATTCGCACTGGGTATCAAAGGAACCCTCGAAATGAGATTACGGAAAATTCAGCGAGAAGGCAGGTCAAATGCGCTTTAACCTCCGCCCAGGGTGACGGCAGTGGGATCAACGGCGACCTTATTCCTGCGGATCTCATAGTGCAAGTGCGGACCGGTCGAATTTCCGGTATTTCCCGAAAGCCCGATCGTCGTCCCCGCCCGGACGAATTCGCCCACCGAAACCGGGATGCTGGAAAGATGCGCGTAATACGTCCGGTATGCGCCGTTCTCGACGATGACGAGATTCCCGTAGCCCTGGTCGTTCCACCCGGCGTGCACCACCCTGCCGTCCATCGTGGATCGAATAGGCGTCCCCACCGGGATGCCGATATCGAGACCCTTGTGCCTGCCGTGGAATTCCTGGGTCAACCTTCCTCCTGTGACGGGACGACCGGACGGTTCAGGCTTCGACCCGGCAACTGCTCCCGCCGAAATCGGGTTTGACGCGGCGGCTGAAGCGTTTGTGGACTCGTCCCGTTCCAACTGCTGTTCCACCAGCCGTTCGATCAGAAGCAGCATCAGGGGCGCCATCAGGTCGTTCATGCTCATTCCCAAACCGGCGGACATGCCCGTTGACGATACGCCGTTCGCGGCGGTCATCACCGATAGAATTTCCCGGAAGGAAGAGACGATATCGGACGTGGACGACGGCGTATTTACCGCCCGGCTGCCCAGCCCTGTATAAAGACCGGATGCGGACGAGAGGGGGGTGGATATATTTGTCATAATGCCTGTATTTTATAGTTCCTGCCGGGGACGCGCAGTAAACGCGGCATAAAAACCATGTTATTTGCGTCTAAATTGTTTTATCCCGTCTTTACGCAATATTCAGAACGGCTTTATAGGCTAAAACGCCCTTATCCACTATAGTATGGGCGTGACCTTTCGATGGAAGTCGAAGAACACATACCATTGCGCTTCTCAGGTGAACCCATGCAACCAGAACTACAGGTCAGAAAAATACTCGGCAGAACCTATCTCAACGAGAACCGGCTTGCGGAGGCGCTGGATATATTCACGAAGATCCTGGTGGATTATCCGGACGATCTCGAAACCCTCCTCATCCTCGGCGGTTTTTACCTTGCGGGCGGCGATGGAAAGACCGCCAAAAGCATTTATCAGCGCGCGCAGCAATTGGAGCCGCAGAACAAAACCATTCAACGCCAGATCGCGCTGGCGGAGGAGTTGGAAGACGGCAGTTTCGGGGAGTCGCTCCCCACCGACATGGAGGCGGTGACGCGCCTGCTCCAGCGTTTGACGGGCAGAACCAGCGGAATCCAGGAGCGGGACGTGGCGCGCGCCGCGCAGTTGCTCGAAAAGATCGTCAATAGCGAATCCCCTGCCGACCTGGTATCCAGTCGCCTGGATGAGATTGACGATCTTCTTCTGGCGTTGATCGAAGTGAACATCCGCCAGGCGTACGCCGATGGGCGCGCCGACGTGGTGAACGCCCTGCGGAGTCTCCAGTTCAATATAGATTACCAGTTGGACACAAGGGAGACCGGAAACTCCGCTTTCGATGTTCCAGATGCGCGGCAGGCGGCGCGTTTTCGAGGCAGCCTCCTCATGCTGTCCCCGGATCTCGAAAACAAATCGAAGCGCATGTCCCTGTTGAAAGCGGAATTGGAATCCCTGGGATGTCAAATCGTCGAACGGGATGCGTATCTCCCCGGACGCGACCCGAAGCCCGATGTCGTCGTCACCAGCAACCCGCACATAAATCCCCTGCTCATCGGGAGCCTGTCCGCGTTATCGGAGGCGGACATTCCGATCGTTCTCGACCTGGATGCCGATTTCGAAAACCAGCCTGCCTCGCATCAGGACTACGACACAAAGGGATTGGGGACCCACGCGCGCAGCGCCGCCTATACAGCCGCGCTTTCGCTTGCAAACGCGATCACCGTTCCCTCTGAGGAGCAAGCCGCTTCACTGCGGGGGATGACCGCTCAGGTTCGCGTGATCCCCGACGGCTGGTCCCGGCAGAATCGGTTATGGGGGAAGGCTGCGGCTCCTCGTGGCACGATCAATATCGGCTGGGTCGGATCGAGCGGTCAACTCGAAGACCTGATGTTGATCCGCCGATACCTGGTGCGGATCGTCCGCGAATTTCCCGACACGCGGATCGTCATCATCGGGGAGCCGCAAGCCTATCGCCTCTTCGATGGCTTGCCGGAGAACAGGCGCCTGTACCTGCCCATGGTCTCGCACGAGGAATTTCCATACCTCCTCAGCCAGCTCGATATCCTGACCGTTCCCCTTCGCAGTATTCCGTACAACGTCTCCCAGCCGGATACCCTGCTTGTGGAAGCGGGCGCAAAGGGAGTCCCCTGGGTCGCGTCCCCGATTCCCGCCTTTCGCAAGTGGGCGGCTGGGGGAGTCATCCCTGAGTCTTTGGAGGAATGGCACCTTTCCCTGCGACAGTTGGTGATGGATCGGGAGTATTGCAGGGGGCTTGGAAGGAACGGCAGGAACGCCGCCGAGGCGAGGGAGATGAATCGCATGGCGGAATTGTGGCTGGACGTGATCGTCCAGGCAGCCGGGAGCAACAGCCGTTCATCGCGAAGGCTGGAAAGAGTTTGAAGTTGGAGTGGAACAGTGATCGTCACGTATATTCATTCCACCTGCCCGGAAGATGAATTGCGGGTGCGATTGCGATGCCGGAATTTTTCCGATGCGATCAATCGCGTCGGCTGGCACAGCGCCAGCCTGCTCGACCTGGATGCCTTCGTTCGAAATACCCCGCAGGCGCAAAGGGTTTGCGCCGCGTCGGACCTGCTGGTGATCCACCGTTATTTGCACGGGTCGGTCTTCGAGGCGATCGAGTATTGGAAGGCGCGCGACAAAAAGGTGGTCGTTGACTTCGATCAGGCAATTGACCGCCTGACCCCGGACGATCCCGCTTATTCGTTTTGGTCGAATGGCGCTCCGTTGGAGCGGCGCGCAGCCGGGGGTCAGCAAAGCCGAATCAGTTCGACGCCCCTGGAACAATTCAAGTGGGGGCTGGGCATGGTTGACGCGGCGATCGTTTCGTCCGCGCGGCTCGCGGTTGACTGGTCGCAATACACGGACGTTTATGAAATTCCCGATTATCTCAACACCGACCAGTATCCTGGCGCCAGGCAGTCGCACGAGGATGAGATCTGGATCGGAATGGCTGACGGCGCAGGAAGAGCCGGCATGGAAGACAGCGGCATCCTGCGCGCGCTGGGGAACGTTTGCCGAAAACGCCCGCGCGTGAAACTCGTAACGCGCCGAACGGGAAAGCGCGAACGGGAATTATTCCCGGACGTTCCCGCCTCGCGGCAGGTGAATTATTCCCCCAACTCCTTCGAGGAGTGGGTTGGCATTTTGTGTAAATTGGACGTTGGAATTCAGCCGATCGGCAGCGATTACGACTTGCGGCTGGGAAGGATCAACCTGCTCGAGTTCATGATCTCGAAGACCCCCTGGCTTGCCAGCAGCCAGCCCACATTGAGAGAACTTGCCCGTTATGGAAGATTGGTCCAAAATTCGCCCGAAGCCTGGGAATCAGCCATTTTGCGGGCGGTGGATAACATCGCCGCCCTGCAAAAAAGGGCGGCGGGGGAACCGTTCCTGTTTGCGCTCAGCCAGGATATCAATGAAAACATTGACAAGGTGTTGAAACTCTTTGCCCGCATACTCGACCAGAGGAAGCGATCAGGTGCAGGATGACCAGCCCGAATCCAAAACTGAACGCCGAGGGTTGGGAGATCGTTCCCCGCGCCGTGCATACCATAAAGATGCCCGTCATGATCGAAATCCCTGCGGGCGAATTTCTCATGGGTACGAGCGATGAGAATATCACGCTGCTGCAATTGAAAGAGTCGGATTGGGCGTACGAGTGGTCGGACAACGATCTGTTCATTGCCGAACAGCCGCAGCATTTGGTCTCCCTGCCGTCGTTCGAAATCGCCAAATACCCGGTTACGAACGCCGAGTATCAGGTCTTCATTTCGGACGTCGCGCATCGCCTCCCGCGCAGTTGGACAGGGTTCACCTTCCCCGAAGGCTATGACAACCACCCGGTGGCGGGCGTATCCAAAACCGACGCCGAAGCCTACATCGAATGGCTGAACCGGAAGACCGGGATGAATTATGGACTTCCGACCGAGGCGGAATGGGAGCGGGCGGCGCGCGGAAGCGATGGGCGCATCTATCCCTGGGGGAACACGTTCGATCCCTGGCGGTGCAACACGGCGGAGAGCGTCAAAAAAGGGACGACCCCCATTGATTTTTATTCCTCCGGCGGCGATAGTCCATGCGGCGCGGTGGACATGGTGGGGAACGTGTGGGAATGGACTCGATCCCCCTTCCTGCAATATCCCTGTGTTCCCGATGCGGGCGAGGTGGAAATCAAAAAAGCCGGAGGGCGTTACGTCATTCGCGGGGGAGCATGGTATTACAGCCGTAAACTGGCGCGCTGCGCCGCGCGCGAGGGGATATTAGCCGACTACCTTTCCCCGTCCATTGGCTTCCGCCTGGCGCGCCCTCTCGACCGACCGTGAGCGATTCAATACGCGTTGTGGTCAATATCCGGTAATATGACGACGAATTTTGTTCCCTTGCCGGGCGCGGATTCGAACTGAATGTCCCCGTGATGTTCCTTGATCGCCTGGAGGCTGACCGACAATCCCAAACCGGTGCCTTTGCCCGGCTCCTTGGTGGTGTAGAAAGGCTCGAAAACGTGTTCCTGGTGTTCCGGCGACATGCCCCTGCCGTTGTCCGAGACCACAACGACGAAATCCCTGTTTTCATATCGCGTCGAAATCGAGATCCTGCCCCGTTTGGAAGCGATGGCGTCCATGGCGTTATTGACGAGATTGATCCACACGCCCTTCAGTTGATTCTTGTTTGCCAGGATGGGGGGCATCTCCCGCGCCAGGTCGAGTTTTATGGAAATCGAGCGTTTGTTGATCTCATGCCGCAGGAGGGAAATGGCGTCCTCGATCGTTTTGTTGAGCGAGATTTCCTCGAACTCGTAATGTTTTTCCCTGCGCGCGCTGTCCAGGAGATTGTTCACGATCTTCGCGGCGCGGTCCCCGGCGGTTTCGATCAGTTTGAGCGCGTCGATGATATCCTCGTCCGCGTCGGACAGATCCCGCAACAATAACTGGGCGTTGGCGATGATCGCCGCCAGCGGGTTGTTGATCTCGTGAGCCACGTTGGCGGCAAGTTGCCCGATGGAAGCCATTTTCTCCGCATGGATCAGGTTCGCCTCCAGGATCCATTTTTCGGTGACGTCCTCCTCGAACACGATCACCCGGTCAATGCCGTCGTCATCCTCGCGGATCGGGGCGGTTGTGATCTCCCAATGGGTTAGCGTCCCATTGGGACCTACTTCGTTCATCGTGCGTACGGTAGGCATCCCATTCAACGAGTCCATGATGAGGCAGTTCGCGCAGGGGGAGGAGTTTCCCCTGAGTTTTTCGTAACATTTTTCCCCCACCAGTTCCTGGGGTTGTTTGCCAAGCCTCTGGCTGCGGTGTTTGTTTATGGCGACAATGTTATATGAACGGTCAATGATGAACACGCTGGAGGGAATGTTGTCGAAAAACGTCCGAAGCGTATTGCGCGAGTTCAGGATCTGCCACTGGGACGCCTCCAGGTCTGCGTTGTTGACTATCAGTTGCCGGTTCCGCTCCACGGTGAGAATGGCGTTTGCCGTCCCCCTGACGAAGAGTTTCAGGAATTCGTAACGGTCCCCCGCATCGGTTTCGAATCCCGGGTTGGTGAACACGAGGAGCCCCAATTTTGTGTTGTCGCTGATCAGCGGGATGAGGAGGACGTTTCTAACGGGGGCGGTGGAGTCGGCAAATATAACGGGATCGAACCGCGGGTCGGATTCCGAAGCGTATTCGATCGCCGTGATGCGATCCGCGTTGGAACGGCAAAGGACGCTGTCCCTGATGGGAAAGGCGGTCTCGATCTTCCAGGTTCGATCCCTGCCAAGCGTCTTTCTGTTCGCCCATTCGGGTTTTCACGGTCGAACAGGATGAGGATCGCATCGCTGGCTTTGACGTAATCCCTGACGTTGCCGATGGTTTTTACAGGCAGCGCATATTGACCACCGTGCTGGCTTTGCTCTTCCAATAAAGCGTCGAGAAGCAGGAGTTCGGTTGAGGACTTCATTTCGCTTTTGTTTTTCGCGGGGCAGGTTTTACGTCCTGCGTTTCATCCTGCTGAATGGTGTATCCGTACCCTTTGATCGTTTTTATGAACTTTGGGTTTCGAGGGTCCGTTTCGATCGCCTCGCGCAAATTTTTGATGTGAACGCGAACCAGATCCGCGCTGCCGGCTGTATCGGGATAATCCCACACCTCCTCCAGAAGCAATGAAGGCGAAAAGATCTTGTTGGGATGGGACATGAGATGATACAGCAGGGCATACTGGACCGGAGTGACCCGGAACTCCCCCTTGTCGGGACTGGAGAACATGTAGGTGCGCGCGTTCAGCGAATATTCCCCGATCCGAATGATGTGATTGTCCGATGCCTGATTAACCGGAAGGGTCTTTTGAGGCTCGGTTGCAAGGATCCCGCCGCTTCCCTGGTTCGACGTTCCTTTGTTTCCGTTCCTGGTTCGGCGCAGGATGGCGATAACCCTCAGGAGCAGTTCATCCACGTTGAACGGTTTTCGCAGGTAATCGTCCGCGCCCAGGCTCAAACCGAGAATGGCGTCTTCGGGTTTGATCTTCGCAGTCAGGAATAAAATGGGGACTCCCTTCAGGATGGGATCTTCCCTCATTTCCTTGCAGACAGTGTAACCGTCCATGCCGGGCATGATGACGTCCAGGATGACCAGGTCGGGAACTCTGCGATGGGCGGCTTTCAACCCGGCGACGCCGCTGTTCGCCACGTTGACGCGAAATTCCTCCCCGCGCAGGCAGCGTTCGATTGTCCTTGCCACGATCTCGTCGTCTTCGATGACTAGAATATTGGAAGTACTCATCGTAAATCTCCTTGCAATCGCTTTCTGAATACAGTCAGAGTCTTTTTGGTGAGGCTGCCCGATGAAGAGGCGCCGTACAAACATAAAACATTTCGGCGTTCCCGCAATATTTCGACGAATCGGCTTCGTCGTGGAACGTGCCGCCGCGCATGAAGCGGACTGCATACCCCATCGCTTTACCCTCAAAGCCGCTGCCGATCGAATATGTTTGGACGCGCCATTTTTGTGGCGATGTCTCTGTCGCCGCTTTCGTATTATCCGCCCGGATGGGAGAACGCAAATCTGGATCGCGTGATGACGATAAGATTGTTAATGTCCGTGACGGCCTCGCCAACCGATCACGCGCGCCGGGAATACAACCACCCAATCTTTGCTTTGTGTTCCCGGCGATTTCGACTTGACAGGGTGAAAAATATTGTATATCGAATTTTTCGCTGCCGTGAAGGTTTTTATGAAATTGCAACGCCGCCCGGACGATGACGGGCAAGACTTAAAGGGCTTTCCTTATGATTCGAATCCCGCGCGCCATGTTCCCAAAGCGGATGACCCGGTTCTGGTGCAGGTTCGACATCCGATTCGTGAAGGAACGCTCGGAGCGATTTTCCTCCTGAATACGGGCAGCCATACCGTCCAGCGCAGTTATTCCCTTACGGAACTGGGGATAAAAGATTCCGTTTATCTTTATCGCTGGGAGGACGGAGCCGCAAACGAACAGGTCGTGGCAACGATCATCCTGACCCTTGCGGGTCATCAAAGCGCTCTTTACTTTTTCGGTCGCGAGCCGATCAGGGAGGCGCCGGTCCGATTGCCCTCCTAACGCATGGGGAGGGTGAGGGAATCCCTCCGCCTCAAGCCCGACGTTGTCCTCATGGATGTGGAAATGCCCGGCGTGGACGGTCTCGACGCCGCGCGCGTTGAAGACCCTTGCGCCTGAATGTCGGGCGTAACTTTGCGGCTGGAAATTTGTTAATTGAACAAACATTCCCAGGAGGCATCGGATGTCGTCAACGTTGAAATGGTTCAATCTCGCCTTGCGCGCCCTCATGGAGGTGGGCATCGTCGCCGCGCTCGGTTACTGGGGATACAGGACCGGGGATAACAAGGGCGCAAAGAAATGGGCGCCTCAACTTCCGCTTTGGGCGCTCTTCCTCGGCGCTTATCTGCTTGGGATCTAACAGAAACACGCCATGCTCACGATCCGTTTCGAGACCCCCGAAGATATTCCCGCGATCCATCAGGTCAACCGGCTGGCATTCGACCGCGACAATGAAGCCGACCTGGTGGACAGGCTGCGCGGGGAAAACGCCGTCACACTTTCACTGGTCGCCGTGCAGGATGAACGGGTGGTTGGGCATATCCTGTTCACGCCGGTGGCTGTCCATGCGGGCGGCTCGCAATGGGATGCCGTCGCGCTCGGACCGATGGCTGTCCTGCCTTCTCATCAAAAGCGGGGGATCGGTTCTGCCTTGATCCGCGCGGGATTCGATGAATTGAAAAGGAACGGGCATTTCGTCGTCATCGTGCTGGGACACGCGGAGTATTATCCGCGTTTGGGGTTTGTTCCGTCCAAGCCGCTGGGCATCCGCTGGGAAAACGACGTGCCGGAGGAAGTGTTCATGGTGGCGGAATTGAAGGAGGGCGCGCTGAACGGCAGAACCGGGGTCGTCCGATATCATCCCGCGTTCAACGGCGTATGACGCGGAGGCGTTGACATGATCCATCAACTGCGCATCTACGAGATCTTCGAGCATAACAAGGCGGCGTTCCACGCGCGCTTCCGCGATCACGCGGCGCGCATCATGCGGACGTATGGATTCGACATCCTTGCCATGTGGGAGGCGAAGACCAACGCCCGGACGGAATTCGTCTATTTGCTGCAATGGGACGATGAGACAGCCATGCAACGCGCCTGGGAGGGTTTCCGCGCGGACGAAGAATGGAAGGAGATCAAACGCGTCACCGCCGCGCAGCACGGCGACCTGGTCGGTGAGATCGAGGACCGCGTGCTTGTTCTGACAACTTACTCCCCGCCGATGCTTCGAAAATAATCCTTCAATCCAGCGAGCCTGATCGGAGACATTAATGCCCAAACTCAACAAGCAATTCCAACTGCCCGATGGGCGCAAACTCGGCTACGACGAGTACGGCATCCCGAACGGCAAGCCGCTTTTCTATTTTCACGGCTCGCCCGGATCACGCACCGAAGCCATGCTGTATGCAAGTGAAGAACTATTACAGTCGCTCGGCGTCCGCTTGATCGCGATGGATCGCCCCGGCATGGGGCTTTCCGACTTTCAGCCCCATCGCCGCCTGTTGGACTTCCCCAATGACGTCCTCGCGCTGGCAGATCATTTGAACATCGCGCGCTTTTCCGCCCTCTCCTATTCGCTCGGAGGTCCCTATGGTTTTGCCTGCGCATTCGCGCTTCCGCAGCGTCTGCACAAAGTGGGCATCGTCAGCGGCGCGGCGTTGTTCACCGAGCCTGAACTGGTGAAAAATATCAACGCAGGCACGCGCCAATTCCTGACCCTGCCGCGCGAAAGACCGATCCTGGCGAAATTGTTCATCGGGATGATGCTGGGCGTCATGCCGCGCCTTGCGCCCAACCGGTTCGTTGCCCAAGCCAATTCGCTGCTGCCCCAAGCCGACAGTTCTCTGCTCGCCGCGAATCCCGCGCTCCAAAAAGGATTCATCCACACCGTACGCGAAGCGACCAGACAAGGCACGCGCGGCGCCTTCCACGAATCCCTGCTCTCGGTCACGGATTACGGTTTCCGCCTTCAGGAACTTCAAACACCCATCCTCCTCTGGCACGGCGAAGACGATCAAAACATCCCGGTGGCTATGGCGCGTTACGCGGCGGCAGCCATCCCGAAGTGCGAAGCGAAGTTTTATCCCGGCGAAGGGCACCTCTCGCTATTCAAGAAGCACGCGGAAGAGATCGTCCGCTTATTGGTGAATTGAATGAGCCGACTCGTTATTTGGATTTTACTGACCGCTCTCTTCGCCTCATGTGGACGCGCGACGCCGGCGCGGCGCAAGCCAGCCTGATATTTGGGATTGCAGCGCTGGTTCTCTATGCCCTTTCGTATGATCGCGTCATTGGCATGTTGACGCGCAAGATTTGAATTCTCCGCCATCCAACGTAAACAAAAGGAGCAACCATGATCGCGCGAATCTGGCACGGCATTACCCCAGTTGCAAAAGCCGATGAGTACGTCGAATTCCTGAACAAAACCGGCGTGAAGGATTATCGAGCCACTGAGGGAAATCTCGCCGCGTATGTCCTGCGGCGCATCGAGGGAGAACAGGCGCATTTTTTGACGCTCACGTTTTGGGATTCGGTCGAGTCAATCAAGAAGTTCGCGGGCGAGGATTACGAGAAGGCACGCTATTACCCCGAAGATAAGGACTTCCTGCTGGAATTTGAAGAGAATGTCGCGCATTACGAAGTGACGTTCAGCGCGTCATCGTCGGAATCGTAACGCGAATGCGAGTCCCGGCGTCCGGCGCGCTTTCGATGGCAAATTGCCCACTGACTTTCTCGGCGCGTTCCCTTATCGTGTGCATTCCAAGATGACCGGGATAGTTTTGGGAAGTATCGAATCCGGCGCCGTCGTCGGAAAGTTCCAATATCCACTTTCCACTTTCCACTTTCAACAGTATATCCACATGCTGCGCCCGCGCGTGTTTGACAATGTTGTTCATCGCCCGCTTCGAACCTGACTTCGAGTTGATGTCGCGCGCCCAAGGCGTTGACCACTGTGGCAGTTGTAGAGAGCCAGAACCCCAAAAATTGGAACCAGATATGAGTTCGAATCGAAGGCTCTTGTGGGAATCCGCCTGACCCAACCTGGAAAGGGATTGGTGGAAACTTCGTAACTAAAACAAACCTGGCTGGGTGGGTTGCGCGGGCAAACTCGCGGCTTTTTCCTTCAACCACTCAGGCAGCCTCACAGGCTTCTCCCTGAACGGATGAGGAAAAGCCAGCGCGCCTTTCTGCAAAAGCAGCTTGTTCCCCTCGGGCATCTGTCCGTGTTCCAAAACGAAAACGGGAACCCAATTATTTTTCAACGTCTCGGTCGCGCCCGCCCACGTGCCGCCCGTCTCCGCGTCGGAGGCGACGACGATGGCGTAATCTGCGAGCGTGTAAATCAGACGATTGCGACCCATCGCCGCGCCGACGGAGAATCCCGCGTTGGG
>JAANMT010000054.1_pt1 | contig 99398 bp, 87 predicted proteins | sample 7279711 | NCBI WGS metagenome assembly JAANMT01 (sample SAMN14094538, study PRJNA606508) | bioreactor metagenome | isolation source: A lab-scale SPAN reactor treating ammonium-rich wastewater day 1 | place: Ireland: Galway | collected 2017-01-16
TTCCAACTAAAGGTCAGCGGAGTCGGATAAGCTGTTCAAACCTTCGCCCAACACGAGCTATGATGTCATCCAGCCGCGCGATAGCTGATTCCTCCCACATCAAACTCGCAAGCTCTTTTCGGAAGGATTCAATCACGGGGATCGTTTCTCGTTCATAGCTCGCAAATCGCTGCTGAATGACCTCCGCCTTGTCATCCTCCCGCTGGATCAGCTTTTCTCCGCAGCGGTCACATATTCCCGGCTGCTTCGCGGGGTTTGCGTAAATATGGTAAAGACCTCCGCATTGAATGCAGATGCGCCGCCCGCTGAGGCGCTTGATTGCGGTTTGCAAATCCAAAGTTAGAATCAAAACAGCGCACAGATCCAGATGCTGGCTTTTGAGCAACTGAAAAAATGATTCTATTTGCTCCCGACACCGCGGAAATCCATCAAACAGGACGAGATCACCATCAACGCCTTCCACGTGAGCGGAAATGACTCGATTCACCAACTCCAATGACACCAATTCTCCTGAGTCAGTGTAGGGTTTGATTTCTCGGCCGAGCGGAGTTTGGAGCCGAACTTCCCGCTTAAGCAGGTTGCCGGTTTCAACGACGGAGATGCGATTGACTGTCGCCAGCGATCTGACCAGCGTTGTTTTCCCGCTTCCCGGCGGCCCAAGCAGCACGCCTGCGCACCTGTTCTTTCTCATATCTCACCTTTCTTCCTTAGCCCCTGCCAATACATTGACAGGCGAATTCGACCACACACTTAAGCGCGCAGCACTGAAATTGTGGGCCGGTCACGCGTCCACTTATCAGGTGGAAGATTCAAGCCGTTTGACACTGTCTTACCGGAACGGACTCGCCCGCCTTCATTCTCCCAGCGCTCGATGCCCCAGCGGGCATCAGCGTCAGAGTTGAGCGCAAGTGATTTCATGGTTTTGCTTCGTTCAACGAACGACGGCTGCAATTGATTTCTGCTCATGGGAATCCTTTATGGTTTAGCACATTTGTTTTCAGGCCGCTGCGAGGAACTCATCAACCTTTGACCCGGGAACAAGATTGAGCGGCAAGGGAACGCTGAACCTTTCCGAATTGCTTCCGTTCGATACAAATTGTGTCGCTGGAACTGACCGCGCGTCTTGAAGCCAACTTCGTCGGCGGAGCCAATGATTCATTCGCGGTTCCCCGAGCAAGTCCTCAATTGCACGTAGAAGTTCTTCAGGGTTCAGAGGCTTCTCCAGCAGCGCGCCCGCGCCGGCAGCGGAGGCGATGGGAAACTGATCCGGCAAGCCCGTCATGATGATCGTGGGCACGTATGGATTCGTTCGTGTGATGTTCTCACATGTGGCCCAACCGTCTTTGCCTGGCATATTGATGTCCAAAAGCAACAGATCAATCGGCTCCGAGAAGAAGCGATCTACAGCTTCAAAACCGTCAGCGGCGAGAGCCACCTCGTAGTTAGCCATTTTTAGGAGCTTCTTCAGCCCGTTTCGGATGGATGTGTCATCATCGACAATCAGAATGCGCTTTTTCATAATTCGTTTGTGTTGAACAGGGTCCACCCGCGATCGGTCTTCGCCGACTATTCCGCGGGTGGCGCGGGCGTGGTTGCGTCAACCTGGCAGCAGGCCGCTTGTTAGCAGCCTCGACTCAGCCTTGTCGTGGCGGTCGAACGCAATCGCCTCGCGAAATTGTCAGAGCCTTGTCGAACCGCCCTGATTCAGATGCGGAGTCGTCCTGAGAACTCTCTCAAGTCGACGCTTGAGTATTGATGCTTATTTGTCGTCCACGGTTGCACTCGGCTGCTCCGCAACCAATCCATCGACGAGTTCGGCCCTCTCATCCGCTGCCGTCAGCGACAAGGCACTGAAGAAACTTTGATCAATTCAATCGCTCATCATGCGGCAGCGCGAAATGTTGAAGCGAGCGATGTGCTCGTTTCCGTCTTTGAATTCAGTAGATGCTGGATTCGTGCCAAGCATCGAACGGCGAAGTTGCGCCGCGATTACTAGCGATCCCCTCAGAACAGCATCAATCGCGAGTTCGGCGCCGGAGCAATTTGTTTCGAGCACGGTCGTGAAAGTCCCGGCAATCCGCGCGTTGAAGATTGATCGTGTTCGATTCACTGGCGCCGTGACCAACGCGCGGTTTGCTTCGGTGCGACGTGAAAGTCGCTCAAGTAATCAACGGCTCGCACGACAACCTTGTCGGCATCGAGACGCTCTCCGGTTCGGATGACAACAAGACGCCGCAGCACGCCGTGTTGCTCGGAATGAGTGGAGCGGGGAAATCTGTGACTGTGTGCGACCTGCTCACGCAAACCGAAGGCTACTTCGGTTACACCGTCATCATTGAGAAAGGGCTTTCCTGCGGCATCTACACCGCGACGGTTGAAGAAGGTGCGCGGCCCATCATCATCCACCCGGATGGCGACCTGACGATCAATTACCTCGACACGAAGGGGCTGCCACTGACGCCCGACCATCTTTCGGCCGCGACCGCGCTCGTGGCTCGCATGATTGGCACAAACGCGCAGGAGGATAAACAGTTGCTCCGGCAGGCGCAGATCGCCAAATACTTGAACCTGCTCTACGAGGACGCCTTCCAGGACTGGCAGAAGAAACGTCACGACCAACTGCTCGGCATCGCGCGTCACGCGCTCGCGTTGCAGAAATTCCGGGGCGAGCGGATGCCGCCCGGCGCGACGAGCCTTGAAACCTTCGCGGACTTCCGAGATTGGAAATCAGCCCACCCTAGCGAAGCGGAGGAATATCAACGCCATTTCGATGAAGCCGAAGTGCTGAAGTTCCTCAAAGAGCCGAAAACCAGCAAGGAAGCCCGCAACCTCGCCTTTGCCTACTTCACGCCGGACGAGTTCCCGACGCACCGGATGCTTCGAGAGTTGATGCTGCTCGACCCGATGGTGGACCTTCCAGAACGATACAGGTCGCGTGTTTGCCAGCATCCCGAGCCATCACACCTGGACGCTCAACGATCCGTTCTTTCGGCTCATGGTCTTGCGCGGGGTCGCTTGGGCTGCTGGAGTTGGACGCTGCCGAGTTCGAGAAGCTCGTGCCGTCGAGAGTGGGCACAAGATAGCGGCGCTCCGTGTGGAGCGAAAAGGGTATCTTGGTCAGAAGATATCGCGACAGCATGCGGGAAGTTTAGAGAATACGCTATAATTGAAGTGCTATTGAATCGTGAGCGTTTGATTTTTGGCACAGTTTGACCCAGTTCGAATTCGGTTCGGTCCGCTTTGGTGCGAGGTTGGCGTCAAACACAACTTTCAGAATGCGCTATAACAGAGTGAATTGAGAAAATGAGAGTGAACACCGATCAGGATTCAAATCCCTTCGCTCGCTCCAATATTCCACAACCGCCTGCCACCCTGCTATGTTGGGTGATTATGAACGACGATTTACAGAAACGAATTCAAGCGGCGCTCGCCAATCCGCAAAACATGGGCGAACTGGCCAACGCCGACGCCATCGGCACGGTGGGCAATTCAGATTGCGGCGAAATGTTGCGGCTGTGGGTGAAATTCAAACAGCAGGATGGCCGCAAGGTCATTGACCGCGCCACGTTCCAGTCGTTCGGTTGCGAAACGGCGATTGCGGTGGCCAGTCTGGCAACGGAACTGATTCGCGGCAAGACTGCGGAGGAAGCCTTGTCACTCAAGACCGAGGAATTGGCGGGCGAACTTGGCCCGCTACCGCCGATGAAAATTCACTGCGCCCAACTCGTGGAAGGTGCCTTGCGTTCGGCATTGAGTACGCAGTCCGAGGCTTGCCGCAAGCCGACGGCGCCGCCCGAAGTTCCTGCGAACGCCGCCACGCCGACCTTGCTGGATCGGATCGCCAAACCGCAGGCGGGCGGACTGAAGATCACGTTCCTCGACGAAGGCTCGTAAGCTCGCCGACAACTGCGGATTCATATTGGCCAGTTGGGTGAGGCGGCGGATGGTTGGGCTGGGCGCTGGTTTCCGTAGTTCCAAGGAGGAACGCGCTCCCTCCAATCCCTTGTGGTTGCTCACGCGCCCAGCATCTTCGTGGCAGTTTCCAAACTCGCCCGATCCGCCACATTGAGCATCTGTGCCGTCTTATCAATGCGCTTCATGAAGCCAGTCAATGCTGTGCCGGGGCCGAGTTCAATGAATCGTGTGAATCCCTGGGCCAGCAGGTACCGCATGGAAGCCTCCCACCGCACGGACGAAGTGACTTGCTCCACCAACCGCTCGCTGATCTCCGCCGGGCTGCCGTGTGGTTGCGCGGTCACGTTGGAAATCACCGGCACGGACGGCGCGACGAGGCTGGCGGTTGTGAGTTCGGCCCGCAACTTCGGCTGGGCGCTGGCCATGAGCGGCGAGTGATAGGCACCGGCCACCACCAGGGGAATCGCCCGCTTCGCGCCTTTGGCCTTCGCCAGTTCAACGGCTTTCAAAACTCTGTCTGCCTCGCCGGAAATGACGAGTTGGCCCGGACAATTCAGATTCGCCAGCGCCACCCCCGCTTCGGCGCACACTTCGCTCGTCGGGGCTTCGTCCAGCCCAATCACCGCTGCCATGCCGCCCTGGGTGACATCGCAGGCCTCCTGCATAAATCGTCCGCGCTGGCGCACCACGCGCAGGCCATTCTCGAAACTCAGCGCGCCCGCCGCCGTCAGCGCCGTGAATTCGCCCAGCGACAAACCCGCCGTGGCGGCAAACCCCAGCGCCGGCACGCGCTCCTTGAGCAACTGAAACGCGACCCAACTCACGAGAAAGATGCCCGGCTGCGCATTCTCGGTTTTGGTCAATTCCGGTTCGGGGCCATGGAAGCAGATTGCCGCCAAATCGTAGCCCAGCGCGGCATTGGCGCGATCAAACCAGGCCCGGGCTGAGGAAAAGTGCTCCGCCAGATCTTTGCCCATACCTACGACCTGCGCGCCCTGTCCGGCGAAGAGTAGTGCGGTTTTGCTCATTCAGGCCGTCAACTAAACACAAATTATCAAACCAGCGAAAGCGCGAATTGCGGCCCAAGGAGTGATGCCGGCCGATCATTGAAAGCGGTCCTCGGTGAAGCAATCGCCACCATCAGTGGGTAATGGTTTCCGAAAGGAGGGAAGGCGTTTGCACTCGCTGGCTCGAAATTCCAAAAGCCGCTTCAAGTCGGGCGCAAGCGGCCTTTGCTTGTGAACGGTTAGCGGCGTGAACCCGGCAGAGCACATCACGGGATCGGACCCGCTCGCCGGGCTTGACGATTCGATCCAGACCCACGTCATAGTTGACGGTGGATTCCTTCGTAAGTCGTCCGCCCCCGAGATCGCGAATCACTTCGCCAACGAGCCGCGCGTCGCACTTGGTGATGAATCCGTTGCGATGAGCTTTAAGTTCGAGGACCACTGGCGCGGTGTGGTCGAGCGTCAGCTTGTGCTTGAACGTGTCGAGGTCGGCGCCCTGCGCGGCGAGCATTTCATCCCACTTTTTGCGCGGCGCGCCGGAGTTCAGACAGTCCTCGGCTTGCTGGCGGGCCGCGTTGAACGATTTCATCTTGCCGGTCTGGACGAGCAGGTGGGCGGCACACGTGAGGGCGAGTTCGCGCAAGTCGCTCAAGCCCGGGTTGCCGCTCGTCGCTGGTTCAAGGCATCCAACGCTCTCCTTCACTTCCAGCCAGTTGCCAGCCGCGCGGCCGAGCGGCGTGTTCATGTCGGTGAGCATGGCGCGCGTATGCACCCCGCACTTTCTGCCGAGGGCAACCATCGCTTTCGCGAGTCTGCGGGCGTCGGCCTTGGTTTGCATGAACGCGGCGCTGCCGAATTTCACGTCAAGGATGAGCGCGTCCAGACTCTCGGCGAGTTTCTTGGAAAGAATCGAGGCAACGATCAGTGGAATGCTGGGCACGGTGCCGGACACGTCGCGCAGGGCGTAAAGCTTTTTGTCTGCCGGCACCATGCGGTCGGTCTGGCCGCAAATGACGCAGCCGACGCGCTGCACGATTTCCACGATGCGCGCAGCGGGCAGGAGGGTTTTGAATCCGGGGATGGAATCCAGTTTGTCGAGCGTACCGCCGGTGATGCCGAGGCCGCGCCCGGAAATCATCGGCACGCGAAAGCCGAGACACGCCAGCAACGGGGCCAGTGGCAGCGAAACTTTATCGCCGACGCCACCCGTCGAGTGCTTGTCCACGAGCGGACGCGCGTCTTTCGGAAATTTGAGCACGTCGCCGGAATCGCGCATGGCCAGCGTGAGGGCGGTGGTTTCATCCGGGGTCAGGCCGCGAAAAAAGACGGCCATCAAGAAGGCGGCGAGTTGGTAATCAGCAATCCTGTCAGCGACTACTTCGGCGATGAACTCGCGGAGTTGATTGGCCGAAAGAGTGCCGCCGTCGCGTTTGGCTTCGATGAGGGCAAGGAAATTCACCGGTGCAAACTTAACAATGGGGGGTGATAACTCAACCTTGAACCTTGTCCCACACTTGCGAAGCGTGCGGCAGTGGCGTAAAAAAGTCCCATGAAGCAACGCGGCGTCATTGTGGGTTTGGCGTTCTTGAGCCTCAGCCTGGCTGCGGTGGTGGTCTGGCAGGCGCGCCTGCTGCGAGCGCAGCGAACGACGCCGGCGCACGTGGAAGCCGGATATGCCGAACGGGGCGCTTCGGTTGCGTCCAGCTCTTCCGATCCACTGCGAACATCCGAGGATTTGAGGGTTGGACCTGATCACATCTCGCCGGCACGTGACTTCCCGCAGAACGCAACGCTCGCCGATCAAGCCACTTCTGGACAAACGACGAACTGGCCAAAGTTCGATTGGCGATTGGTGGAGTCGGATGACTACCGCACTTACGTGAAGAACTTGCGCGACATTGGCTGCCCGGAAGAGACGGTGCGAGACATAGTGACGGCGGACGTGATGCAAGCCTTCGCGGCCCGGCGCGCAGAAGTGGCCGCCCTCCGCTACGGCGAGTTCAAATTCCATGAGTTCGATGATGGCGCGGATGCAGGGTTCGCGCGAAACCGCCGTGCAGTGGACGAGGCGACGAAGGCGGCGCTGCGTGAATTGATCGGGACAGAGGACCTGCCGGCTTCAACTACCTGGGCATGGAGAGCTGCCGCCCTCGAACAACAACTCGCGTTTCTGCCGGACGACAAGTACCGCGCTGCCCTGGAAATTCTGCTCCGCAACGGCGAATTGGATATCGCCTTGCCGCGTGGCATCAGCGGCAATCGCCTGACCGGAGCGCAAGCGGACGAACTGCAACTTCGTTTGGAGACATTTGACCGCCGCCGAAGTGAGTTGCTGCAGGTGCTTACCCCCGAGGAATACGAGCAGATGGACATGAGGATTTCCTGGACCGGGGACAACCTGCGGCAGGCCATGGCGAAGTTTCATCCGACCGAAGCGGAGTTTACCGCGATCTTCCGGGAATGGCGCGCTCACGATGTGAGAATTGCGGGCCTATGGGCAAGTGGTGAACCGGACCCGGGAAACAAACAGGTGTTTGCCAGTATTGAGCGGTTGCTCGGACCGGAGCGCTACCAGGAGTATCGCGAGATGTGGTGGAAGTAACCTCATGCTGCGACAATGCAGTTTCGTTCCATCCTGCGTGGCGTGGGTAGGGCGCGGCACTCCGTGCGCGCCGTTGGGAAGTCGAGGTGCCGGTTGCGGCGCGCACGGAGTGACACGCCCTACCGCCCTCGAACGCATGCTTCCAAACTTCTGCGGTCCCGCGCTGGGGCAGCCGGTTCAACCGACCGCCTCGTCAGGCTGCCCGCTGGAATGTGAACGGTTCACCAGCGGTGAACTCGGGAACGAACTCGCGAATCCGCCCAGCCTCGAGTGTGCGGCTATCACGCTTGAATTCTATCGGCGGAAGAGAGGATTTATCGCTCAACCACAGAATAAATCCCTGGAACCCATTCCTTGGATCTAAACGCACCACCCGACGACCAGCTAAAGTTAGTTGGACCGATCACGATGAACCAAAGGCCGAACCTCCCCACCGAATCTAACAACCGCGAAGGTGCATTCATGGCTGTGAAACTTCGCATCGCCTTTGGCCTGGCAGAACCAGACGAAATTCATGCTTGGACGAGTGCTTCACAGTCCCGCAGCAAGGACATACGCAAGTGTCGCGAGTAGGCAGATGCATATCACCAACAGGACAACCCAGAGATGATTGAGTGCTTTTGAGAAAAGCCGTTCCAATGACCTTGGCGCAGCGATTCCCCAAATCACGCAGAAAACTCCAAGCATCAAAAGCGCGAACAGAAACTCCAGCCAGACTGCCTTGGCTATCACGAAGATTGTGGTGGTATCATTCTGTGAAGACCCGCTCCTCGCGAAGAATGGCGCCAGGCAAACCAGCGCAAACGCCAACTGCAACGCCCCCATGAAGAATACGAACAAACGATCCAGAACACTTCGTGTCAGTCCAAATCGGCGAAGCCGGGAATCCTCCACAAGATTGGATTCATGCGAAGATGAATGCATGATTTCATCCAAAGAATTTCCTCGCCGCGATGCTTGAGTTATGGCCGCCGAAGCCGAATGAGTTGTTGATGATGGCGTTCACGGGCATTTCCCGCGCGGTGTTGGCCACGTAATCGAGATCGCACTCGGGGTCCGGCACCAGCAGGTTGATCGTGGGCGGAACGACACCGTGCTTGATGGCGAGGGCGCACACGGTCATTTCCACCGCGCCCGCCGCGCCCAGCATGTGGCCGGTGGCGCCCTTGGTGGAGCTCACCGCCAGTTTGCGGGCATGCTCGCCGAACACGGTCTTGATGGCTTGGGTTTCGCAAACGTCGCCCTGTGGCGTCGCCGTGCCGTGGGCATTGATGTAGGAGATATCCGCCGGATTCAGCCCCGCGCCGCGGAGCGCCATCTGCATGCAGCGCGCCGCGCCTTCGCCGTTGGGGGAGGGCGCGGTGAGGTGGTAGGCGTCCGCCGTGTTGCCGTAACCGACAATCTCACAGTAAATCTTCGCGCCGCGTTGCTTCGCGTGTTCCAGTTCCTCCAATACCAGCACGCCCGCGCCTTCACCCATGACGAAGCCGTCGCGTTCCTTGTCAAATGGCCGGGAGGCGCGCTGGGGATCGTCGTTGCGCGTGCTCATGGCGCGCATGGCGCAGAAGCCGCCGATGCCGATGGGGACGATGGTCGCTTCCGCGCCGCCGGCAAACATCATTTGCGCCTCGCCCATTTTGATGGTGCGCCAGGCCTCGCCAATGGCGTGATTGGCCGTGGCGCAAGCGGAGCACGTGGCGAAGTTGGGGCCGCGCAGGTTCTGATACATCGAGAAGAGGCCGGAGGCCATGTTGCCGATGAGCATCGGAATCATGAACGGCGAGAGCCGGCCCGGTCCGCGTTCGAGCAGGATTCTGACTTGGGCGGTAGTGGTTTCCAGACCTCCGATACCGGAGCCGATTATGACGCCGATCTCGTCGCGGTTCAGTTGATTGAAATCCGCCCCGCAATCCTGCATGGCCTGCCAGGCGGCATAAACGCCGAATTGCGAGTATCGGTCGGTGCGGCGGATTTCCTTGGGCGAGGGCAACGCGGGCGTGGGATCGAAGTTTCTGACCTCGCCGGCGATCTGGGTGTCGAAACCCGACGCATCGAACGCAGTAATCCGGTCAATGCCGCACTGGCCGGCCAGCAGGTTCTGCCAGAAGGCCTCGACTTGATGCCCCAGCGGAGTGACCACTCCAAGGCCGGTTACCACCACCCGGCGTTCGGTCCAGTTGCTTGCCATAAAATCAAAGGGGGCAGTTCAGTCCCGCCGCGCGGGACGGCACTGCCCCGGAGTCATTGCACGCGCAATTACTTCTGCTGCAGGTCTTCGATGTATTTGATGACGTCGCCGACACTTTGCAGTTTTTCGGCCTGTTCATCGGGGATTTCGTTGCCGAATTCCTCTTCCAGCGCCATGACCAGTTCGACGGTATCCAGGGAATCCGCGCCCAAGTCCTCGATGAACTTGGCTTCGGGGGTCACTTGGTCCGCGTTCACGCCGAGTTGCTCGACGATGATGTCCTTTACACGTTGCTCAATGCTTTTTTCAGCCATTTGGGTCTCTCCAGTTCTGTTTTTGCCGTGTGTCTATGCCACGGATAGAAGCGCGTCAAGCCCCGAATCGCTCTTTTTTTCTGCTTCGCGCACGTTTGCCACCGCCCACGGTCACATCACCATGCCGCCGTCCACCGCTAGGACTTGACCGGTGATATACCGTGCCCCCGGACTGGCCAAAAACACTGCGGCATGAGCGATATCATCGGCCTGGCCAAAGCTGCCCAGCGGGATCTGCTTCAAAACCTGTTCCTTCAATTCGGGTTTCAACTCCGCCGTCATGTCCGTCTCGGTGAATCCGGGCGCGATGGCATTGACGGTAACGCCGCGCGAGGCAAATTCCCGCGCCGCCGATTGGGTGAAACCGATCAAGCCCGCCTTGCTCGCCGCGTAATTGCACTGGCCTGCATTGCCAATGAGACCGATCACCGACGTGATGTTAATGACACGCCCGGCGCGCTGTTTGAGCATCGCGCGACTGAAGGCCCGCGTGACGTTAAACGCGCCTTTGAGGTTGGTATTCAGCACCGTGTCCCAATCCGCATCCGTCATCCGCATGAGCAGTCCGTCGCGTGTCACCCCGGCGTTGTTGACCAAAATGTCCACGCGGCCCGGATCCGCCAAAATCTTCTCCGCCGCGGCATTGACCGACTCACCTGACGCGACGTCCACGGCATAAGCCCAGGCCTGGCGACCTGCTGCGCGGACTTCGGCGGCGACTTTCTCGGAGTTCTCTGCGGTGCGCGAAACACACACTACATCCGCGCCCTCGCCGGCAAATTTCAACGCGATCGCGCGGCCAATCCCTCGACCGGCGCCGGTCACGACGGCAATCTGGTTCTCAAGTTGTTTCATGCAGCGGATGGTTTAACCGCGAATCGCGCGGAAAGACATGAAAAAGTTCAAGTGCGGGTCGAGTTCCCCCGCTTGAGGCTTCTGCTTGCGGCTGACTGGACCGGGCCATTAGCCTGTCGTGGCCATGCGTTCGGAATTGTTGACCAACGTCTCGCGGATTGTCGTCAAGCTGGGCACCGGCGTGCTCACGGATCGTCGCAAGCAGCCCGACCCGGCGCAACTGGCGCAACTGGTCGAGCAAATCGCCGAGCAACGCCGCACCGGGCGGGAAGTCGTTCTCGTCACCTCGGGTGCGGTGGGCGCGGGCATGGGCGTGCTGGGCTACGACAAACGGCCCGGCGACCTCGCGGAATTGCAGGCGTGCGCCGCCGTCGGCCAGACGCGTTTGATGGCGATCTACGAACAGCTCTTCGCGCAGCACGATTTGCGCGTAGGGCAGGTGTTGCTCACGCACGAGGACCTGGAGCATCACGAACGTCACCTCAACGCCCGCAATACGCTGGTTACCCTGCTCGCCCGCGGTGTCGTGCCCATCATCAACGAGAATGACGCCATCTCGTTTACGGAAATCAAATTTGGGGACAACGATACACTGTCCGCGCTCGTAGCATCGCTGCTGCCGGCGGACTTGCTGGTCATCCTCACGACTGTGGACGGCGTGATTGAAAACTTTGGCAAGGCCGACCCGCGCACGCTGCCGGTGATTGAGCACATTGATGCCATTGTCGAAAAGCTGGCGGGCGGCACGGATAGTGTCACGGCCGTGGGTGGCATGAGTTCCAAAATCCAGGCCGCCAAGATCGTCGTGCGTTCGGGCATTCCGCTGGTCATTGCTTCCGGCCGAAAGAAGAAGGTGCTGAGTCGGATTCTGGCAGGCGAGGAGGAAGGCACCCTGTTCGTGCCCCAACCCACAAAGCTCAAAGGCCGTAAACGCTGGATCGCTTTTTTTCATCATCCGAAAGGCGCGTTGTTCGTGGATGACGGGGCGAAGCAGGCGTTGCGCGAGAACGGCAAGAGCCTGTTGCCGCCCGGCGTGGCGCGCTGCGAAGGTGAGTTCGCCGCGGGCGACGTGGTGCGGATCTGTGACCTGGACGGAATGGAATTCGCCCGCGGCATCGCGCGATTCAATGCCGCGGAGGTGCGCGGTCGAAAGCTCTCCCGCGTGGAACTGGTGCATCGCGATGATTTGGTGATTCTCTAAATGCAAAACCCCACACCCACCACTCATCAACCAGCGCCCAAGGATGGATTCAACGGCACACGACGCCGAGTGTTGGGCGTTCGGAGTCCGAGATTGCTCGTTGGATATTCACCGCCATGAAACGCCGAACCGCCATCAACGACCTGCTTCGCGTCATGGCCCGCCTCCGCGCCCCGGACGGCTGCCCGTGGGATCGTGAGCAAAACCACAAGACCCTGCGCCGCCACGCCATTGAGGAGGTGTATGAGTTGATTGACGCCATCGAGGCGGGCGACGATCACGAGATGGCTGAGGAGCTCGGGGACCTTTTGCTGCAAGTCGTTTTCCACTGTCAGATGGCGAAGGAACGCGGCGCTTTTGACTTCGAGAAAGTCTGCCGCGTGCTCGTGGACAAACTCATCCGCCGGCATCCGCACGTCTTTGGCGATCTGAAGGTCAAGGACGTGGACACCGTCTGGGCGAACTGGGAGAAGATCAAGCACGCCGAAAAGCTGGGCACACGCCACGAACGCCCATCCGCGCTCGATGGCATTCCGAAGCATCTGCCCGCACTGCTGCGTGCCGAGAAGCTGGTGAAGAAGGCGCGGAAAGCACACCTGCTGCCCGAGGGCAAAGCGCGCCGCAAGCCGAACAAGTCCACGATGGCAAAACAACTTTTCGCCCTCACCCAAGAGGCTCAACGGTACGGCTGGTCCGCGGAAGAATTGTTGGGTGACGAGATCAAGCGACAAGAACGGGCGTTGCGCCGCCGCGAGCGCCGTTGATGCGGTTGCCTGCGGGAACTCCCGCTCAACCAGCGCCGCATAATCACCCGTGCCAGCTTTCAGGCCGGATCCGACAAAGGTTTGGACTTGGACGCGCGAAACATCTGTGGCTTTGGTTCGGGCCTTCCGTTCTCCTTAAAAACCAACGCCCCCGTCGGACAATGCTCCACACATTCGGCCGCGACTTTTTGCAGCCCTTCCTCGATCTCGCGATTGAACGGGGCGGCCAGCCGCACATCGAAGCCGCGTCCGATGAACGTCAACCCCAACGGTTCGGCGGCCATCTCGGCCAGCTTCACACAGATGCCGCATACAATGCACTTGCCCGGCTCAAAAATGATCCCGCCGGGCTGAGTCTGTTGTTCAAACTTCTTCCGTTCCGACCGGAAGCGATTGGCGTCCGCCCCATAGACTTGCGCCCAATGCTGAAACACGCAATTGCCCGAGGAACGGCAGTCGCAGTGCAAACAGCGCGAAGACTCCAGCGCCGCTTCCGCAGGGCTGTGACCGAGGCAGCGATCACAGGGAGAGACGCGACCGGCGCTGCTGGCGTGGCGCAGGAACTCGCGCACTTCGCCAGGGTCGAGCCTTCCCATCACGCTCGAAAACACTTTCTCCGGTCGTCGCGGTGTCCGGCCCAGCAGATGGAGATGCACGCACTCCGCCACGGCGCGACCTTCGGTCATCGCTTTGACCAGTTGCTTCACCGGCTTCACGGCGCTGCCGGCGGCAAACACGCCGGTCACACTGGTGCGGCCGGTGTTTGGATCGGCTTCGATCCCCAGCGGCCCCAAACGCACGCCCAACTTGGGCAACTCGCGAGCGGTGATTTCGCCAACCGTCAACAACACTGCATCAAAACCGCGCAACAACCCTTCCAGACTCAATTCACGACCCAACTCGACGCCGGGCTTGAATTGAATTCCCAGCCGTGCGAGTTGCGCCAACTCGGCGTCGAGCACTGCGCGAGGAAGTTGTTCCTCGGTGGTTTTAGTGCGCAGCGTGCCGCCGCCATTCGGCTGCCGATCCGCCACTATCACCGTATGACCTTCCCGGGCGAGATAGTGGGCGGCAGCCAATCCCGCCGGTCCTCCGCCGATGATGGCCACTGATTTACCGCTGGCCGGTTTGCACGGTGGAAGGTAGGGCTCGCCAGACTTGAGGTCTTCGTCGGCCACAAACTTCTCCATCTCGCGAATGGCCGCCGGATCGTCCAGGGAATTCCGTCGGCAACCCTGCTCGCACGGATGATGACACAATCGCCCCAGCACCGCCGGCAGGGCCAGCGCCTGCCGCACACCCGCCGCCGCCTCTTGAATTCGTCCGGCTTGAACGTGGCGCAGCATGACCGGAACGTTGAGTTGGAGCGGACACAACCGGTGACACGGCGAAAGACAATCCCCGACGTGATCGCTGAACAACAATTCCAACGCTGTGCGCCGTGCTTCATGCACTTCCTCTGTCTCGCTTTCAATCACCATGCCCGGCGTTGCCTTCGTCCCGCACGAGGGCACGAGTTTGCCATTGGTCTTCACCAGACAAACCTGACAGGTGTTCAGTGGTCCGCACTTTTCAAGGTAGCAAAGCGTGGGAATCTCCAGGCCGATTTTGCGCGCTGCCGCCAGGACGCTCTCACCGGCCTGAACCTCGACCGGTCGTCCGTCAATCGTGATGGCAAAATTGAGGCTCATTCGGTGTGCTCTGAATTTCCCAACGGATGAAAAGTGCCAACGGATGCAATCACGGCAGTCCAAATCCATTGGGACTTTTCATCCGTTGGCGCGCTTCCGTTCCCAATTTGCTCGCGGTGTTTCATCCCACCTCCACTACGTTATGCGGACACACCTGACGGCAGGTGTCGCACCGCGTGCATTTGGCGTCATCTATCACGTGCGGCGCGTATGGGGTCATTGGAATCGCGTCCACCGGACAATGCTGCGCGCAGATCGTGCAACCAGTGCAATCTCGATTGATCGTGTAGTGAACGAGGGCGGTGCATTTCTTCGCCGGACAACGGCCCTGCAAATGCGCCTCATATTCATCGCGGAAATAGCGCAGCGTCGTGAGCACCGGATTGGGCGCCGTCTTGCCCAAACCGCACAAGCTGCCCGCGCCGACCTGCACGGCCAGACGTTCCAATTCGGCGAGATGCTGGCGCGTTGCCTTGCCGGTGCAGAGGCGTTCGAGGATGTCGAGCATCCGCTTGGTGCCAATGCGGCAGAACGTGCATTTGCCGCACGACTGATCCTGGGTGAATTGCAGGAAGTAGCGTGCGATATCTACCATGCATGTCGAATCGTCGAGCACCACCAAGCCGCCGCTGCCCATGATCGCACCCACTTCACGCAAACTCTCGAAATCCACCGGCGTATCCGCCAGACGCGCCGGGACGCAACCGCCGCTCGGCCCGCCGATTTGCACGGCCTTGAAGCGCCGTCCCTCGCCCGCGCCGCCGCCGATTTCCTCGACGATTTCACGAATCGTTGTGCCCATGGGCACTTCGATCAGCCCGCCGCGCCGGATTTTCCCAGCCAGCGCAAACACTTTCGTCCCCTTGCTCTTCGCGGTGCCGATGGCGGCGAATTTGTCCGCCCCATGGCGCAGAATCCACGGCACCATTGCGAGTGTCTCGACGTTGTTGATCAGCGTGGGCTTGCCCCAAAGACCCTCCTGCGCGGGAAACGGCGGGCGCAATTTCGGCATGCCGCGCTGGCCTTCGATCGAGGCAATCAGCGCCGTCTCCTCCCCGCACACAAACGCGCCGGCGCCTTCAAACACGCTCAACGTGAGGGGTTCGCCCACACCGAGAAGTTTTTCTCCCAGCCACCCGCGCTGTTCCAGTTGCGCGATGGCCGCGCGCACGCGCTTCACCGCTAGCGGATACTCATGCCGGATATAAAAGATGCCTTCGCGTGCCCCGACGGCCACCGCCGCGATCATCAATCCTTCAATCACCCGAAATGGGAAGGACTCCAGAATCATCCGGTCCATGAACGCGCCCGGGTCACCCTCGTCACCGTTGCAGATGACGTATTTGGTTTCACTACTCTGCTGTGAGACCACACGCCATTTTTGCCCCGAAGGAAATCCCGCGCCGCCGCGCCCGCGCAAACCGGACTTTTCGATGGTCGAGATGATTCCTTCTCTTGTAGCCGCGGACGTCAGTCCGCTCTGACTGACTTCGGATTTGTTTCGACGCTCGCCCTCACCCCGGTCCTCTCCCCTGGGGAGAGGGGAAAGCAGTTGATCCCGTTGAAGTTTCCGCGAGGTATTCGAGCCGCTGGTCGCAGTCGCTTCGCCGGAGCGCAGGGAACGTTCCTCCCTCTCCCTCAGGGGGAGGGCCGGGGTGAGGGTGAACGCCGCATCTCCAAGGCATTTCACCAACGCTTGAAATCCTCCATTCGCGATATACTCATCCAAATCCAGCGGATCGAGCTTGCCGAAATGTTCCGTGGCAATGTGAACCTGCTTGTCCAGAAAGGCGCGCACGCTCGGGTCGCGCTTGCTCATCGAGAAACGCTGCACCCCACGCTGTTCACCAGCATCATCCAGCAGCACGCCGTCCAGTACGCGCGTCCACCAACGGCTCACGCGATGCGCCAGGCCGCGCGGTTTGAAATGCCGCTGCACCAATGCCTGTGCCTGCGCAGCCGTCAAATCGGAGTAAAACGTGCCCGGCTTGCCTGCTTCCGCGACCTCAATCATCGGCGTGCGATGGCACATCCCCACGCAACCGGTACGCTTCACCAAAACCTTCGCGCCCGTGGCGACCGCGCTTTCGTGCAGTGCGTGAAACAGCTTGTCGCTGCCCTTGGCCATGCAGCAGGAACCGAGGCCCACGTGGATTTCCGCCATGCCGCCATTGCCGTGACGGGGGCGGAGTTCCTCGGTGGACTGGACCGACTTTGCTTCCCGCTGCAATTCCAAAAACTCCCGCAGCGCTTCCGGTATGCGCTCGGCGGTGGAATGGCCAAAAGTCGTTTCACCAATCTTCACCACCGGCGCGAGCGTACAGGTGCCGAGACAGGCGACTGATTCAATGGTGAACAGCCGGTCGCTATCCGTATCCGCGTGCTCTGGAATCTTCAAATGCCGCCGCAACGCATCCTCAATCCGCTCCGCGCCCGCGACGTGACACGCCGTCCCGCGACAAACGCGCACGATGTGTTTGCCACTCGGTTGCATCCGGAACATGTCGTAGAACGAGGCCACCCCGCTGATGGCCGCCGGTGTGATGTCGGTGGTCTCGGCCACGCGCCGCAATGCTTCTTCCGGCAAATAGCCGTAGCGCTCCTGCAACGACTGCAAGATCGGGATCAACGCTTCGGGCTGGCGCCCGCAACGCACCACCGCTTCATCGGCGTATGTCAGGTCAAGGGACATTCGGGTTTCCCAAACACCACAAATTGGTTGTGCCGCGCAGATAGACGCGTCCATCCACCAACGCCGGACTCGCGTAAAACGCGTCCTCCAACTTGATCCGTGCGGTTTCGTTGAACTCACGCGCCGCCTTGATGAGCAAGACGCTACCCTTGCCGCTGGCCAGCAGCAACTGGTCGCCGGCGAGGCTGGGAGAAGACTGGAACTCCATTTCGAGGTCGTGTTCGTAGAGCAGTTTGCCGTCCTTCACGTCAAAGCAAAGCAATGCGCCCATGGTCAACGCCGTGAAGACCAGTTCGCCGTTGCTGACCGGGCTGGTGATGTCGGGCGCCGGCTCTTCGGAAGCCCAGGCCACGTGCGATTTCGTCACGTCACCCGCCCCGTCGGGACGAATGGCAAACAGACCCGCGGACGGGCTGGCAATGACCACCAAGCCGCCGGCGAAAGTGGGCGACGGCGCAATTTCGCCTTCCATGATTTCTGCGCGCCACAATTCGTTGCCGTCCTCGAACGAATGACTGATGGCCCATTGCATCGCCAGTGTCACAATCTGCAATTTGCCCCCCGCCTCAACAATGATCGGAGAGGCCCACGAATCATAGACGGCTCGTTTTCGTTCCCAGATCAATCGTCCCGTGGCATTGTCGAACGCCAGCAGTTTCGAGCCGCCAGGCGCGCCTTCATCCTGATCCAGTTGCACGATCAATCGTCCCGGCCACACCGCAAGCGACGAGGCGTGACCATACATGTTCTTCGGCACTCCAATGTTCTTCGCCCACGCGATTGATCCGTCGAAGTTGAACGCCGCGAGATCGCCGTTGGCAAAGATGACAAACGCGCGCCGTCCGTCCGTGGCCATCGTGGGTGCGGCGAAGCCGGTCATCTCGGGAATGTCCGGCTGCCGCGCGGGGCTGCCGGGAACTTTCTCCACCACGCGTTGCCAGAGAAGCTGGCCGCTGGTTGCGTCGTAACAAAGCACCTCTCGCCGATCCGCGTCGCCGCCGGAAAGAAACACGCGGTTGCCCCAGACAATGGGGGAATTGAAGCCCCCCACCGGCACGGGCGATTTCCAGAGCACATTCGCGGCGGCGGGTTCGGTGAAACTGAGTTTCCATTCGCCACTCGCCACCCCGTTGCCATCGGCCCCGCGGAAGCGCGGCCAATTGGCGCGAAACTCCGCGAGCGTCGGCAAGTCGGCAACAGCTTCGGCGTCCGGCGCGCGCCCCAGCAGGCGGTCAAGTTCGGCTGCGGACTGCGGCAACGGTGATCGCGCCGTGAATCCGAGCACCGCCAGTCCGACCACGGCAAGCGCGCCGACTCCCGCCACGCCCCAACGGGATTGGGCAGCCAAGGTAAACCAGTGCTGCGGCGACGCGACCCGGCGCTTCGGCAGATAGGGCTGTGCCGTTTGCCGGACGATGGTGCGCGCGGCGATGAGCAGTGTGGCCAGTCCGCCGACCAACAGCCAGCCGCCGGTTTTGTTGAGCGAAAGGCGGCGCACGTAGCGTTGGCGAAACTCCAGATCGAGCCGGCGGATTTCGGCCTTGACCGTTTCATCGGTGGGAGACTCGCGCAGTTGCTCCTTGAGCGCGAGCAGACGGGGCGATTTCCACGGATCGCGCTCGGCGGCAGACCAGTGCTGGTAAAGCATCGTCGCGCTCACGAGCACGCAGAACAATGCGGCAATCCACAGGGTCCGACTCAATGAAGCGCCGAGGCGCCGAAGCGCCAAGGCGCGAGGTGATTCCACCTGTGCGTCCGGGCAACTTTGCGTCCTGGCGTTTGACTCGGTCATATTTTCGCAGTTTGAGGAGCAACCCCGGTCACCGGCAATTCACTGGCCGGCATCTGGCCGATCCTGACCAGTTCCTGCGGACAGGAACGGAAACACCGCGCGCAAGCGAAACATGCGCCGCGGTCCGGCTCGAAATCCGTCCGTCGCGTGCGCAACGACAGACTCACCAATTTGATGCCCAGCACCAATCCCACCCAACCGCCGAACAACAGGCAGGCCAGCTTGAACCGCTCGCGCCAGTTGGCGGCAGCGAGGAGCAACCCTTCCGGGTCGTGCTCGGCGCGTTGCAACGCGAGGGTCTCCGGCGTCATCACGCCGTAGTCCACTGGCGACTTTTGTTGATTGAGGTAACGCTCGGCCAGTTCCACCGTGGGATTCAGCTTCGCCATCGAGACCGCGAGTTGACTGCCAATCCACGCGCCGCCGGCAATCAGCACCGGCATGAGCAACACGAGCCAGCCGAGTCGCCGACGTTCGGGTGCGAGGAATTTTGGCTCGACTGTGCCCGGCGTTGGCTCGCGCATCGCGCCGTAGGGACAGGAATGTTCACAGAGCTGACATTGCGTGCAGACGTCGGGCGTGACGCGCACGCGCCATTTCGAGGCGAGCGAGGTGACTTTCAGCAACGCCCCGTAAGGGCACAGAAAGCGGCAATAGGGACGGCCCACAAACATGCCAATGAGCAGTGTCGCCACCGCCATTGCGACCAGCAGTGACGGCCCGCTGAGCCGGAAGATCGGCACGATGGGATCGTAACGGCAGATTGGGAAGCCCGTGCCCGTGGCGGCGAACGCGAGGCCGAAACCGAGAAACAGAAACGGAATCACTCCCAGCGTGTGCTCCAGCCAGGCTGGGACTTTGAGCGGTTTGATGAGGACTAAATCCTGCAAGGCGCCGTGTGGACAGACGCCCGAACAGAATGCCCGTCCGGCAAACAGCGCGAACACCAGCGGAATGATGAAGAACGCCGTGACCACCAGCGGCACGGTGTAATTGGGATCGAACAAACCGAGAATGACATTTTGCGGCGCGCCGATGGCGCACACGCAGCCCTTCCGCCAGAAGCCGAAATACGCGAGCGAGAAGATTGAGAGCCAGAACAAACCGCGCCGCGAGCGTTTCCGGTAGATGAACCAGACGGCCAGTGACATTGCGCCGACCAGCACCGCGACATCGAGATAATGCAGCCACAACGCCCGCACCGGCGGCGTGGTGGTGGTGGGGAGTTCGTGATTGGTTTCGCTGAAGTCGGGAGGGGGGAAACGTTGTTCGGCGAAGGCGGATAACGCCAGCAGGAGGAAGATTACGATTGCAAACAGCGCACCCGCACCCGTCCCCCTCACCCTGACCCTCCCCCTGAACCTGAAGGTAGGGCGCGTCACTCCGTGCGCGCCGTTTTTGGATTCTGCCAGCCCCGGCGCGCACGGAGTGCCGCGCCCTACCGTACCTGGATTCAGGGGTTCAATGCGCGAATCGTTTCGGGAAATTCTCTCCCCCTCCGAGGGAGAGAGGGGACAGCCGTTGGTCGCTCGCTCATTTTCCTGAAGCCGCCGAGACATCGGCCGCTCCAGGTTTCGCCCGCGATGGCGAAGGATTCTCCCTCTCCCCTTCGGAAGGGGAGAGGGCCGGGGTGAGGGGAAACTCAACGACTCAGATTCCGTCAGAGCCTCCTCACGTCGCCTGCCATGATGAAGGAGACAGTTCATACTCAGTGCGCATGCGTCTCCTGGAGCAAATACGGCTGACTCACCGGCACGCGCACGAAGGCGTCGCCGGGACAGGTGCGGGCGATGGCGCATTCGTTGCAGCGCACGCAGCGGTCGTGGCGGATTTGCAGGAAGAACGAGCCGTTGCCAAACCGATTGCAGCCCTCGACACATTTCGCGCAACCAATGCAGAGGTCTTCGTCAATCGAGTATTCGTAATAGGGATCTTCGATGAACGTGCGTTTGATGGCGGCGGTCGGACAAAGCTGGTTCTCGGCGGCGGTGGTGAGCGCGTTCGGTTCCGGCTCGAAGTAACCGGTGCAAAGATTGCAGTAACCGCACATCGCATACGCGTGAACGCACTTCACGGCGGATTGTTCGAGCACGCATTCGGTGGCGCAGTTGCCGCAACGCACACATTTCTGCGGGTCAATCTGCCAGACCCACGCGTCGGCGTTGCTGCGACCGGCCAGCACGCCCCCCAGCGCGCCCAGACCGGTCATGGCGGCGATGCGCGCGCCATTGCGCAGGAACGTGCGACGGGAGGTGGGATCGTTGGCGGGGTGCTCTTTCATGGCTTAACCGGGAATGACCATTCGTGATTCAGGCTTTTTGTTTCATCACCCGGACCTCCCCGGTGACGTAATCCAAAATGAAAATCCGCCCTTGCGCATCCGCCACCGCGTCCAGACCACCCTGCGTGCAATCGCCCAAACCCCGGCTCGCGCAAGCCTTTGCGTTTTCGGGGAACGATTCGGTGCCGGCCACCACCGACTCGAACTCACCCTGCGAACTGTAAATTTTCACGCGCGGCAAACCTTTCTCGCAAGTGACGAACCGTCCGTCCGGTAACAGCGCGAAGTTGATGGGATTACAGCAGCCGCAAAATGTTCTTATGCCCATGCCCGGCTGACCCCACGCCAGTACGAAGTCGCCGTCCAGTGAGTAGGCTTCCACGCGGTGGCGTCCAGGGTTGTTGACGCGCAACAGTCCGTCCGGCGCGAGTCTCACGATCAGATGCGGGCTTGGTACGGTGAAACCGGGGATGTTGCGTTCGCGGTCACGCGCGCCCAGACGGCCCAAGAGTTTGCCGGCTCGATCATAACGCAGCAGCACCCGATTGCCGGCATCCGCCGCAATCACTTCCTCCTTCACCAGCGCGAGACCGGTGAACCAGGTTTTCTTCGCCGGTGAATCCCACGACGCCTGCCGTTGCCCCTTGGCGTCGAAAACCTCGATGTGATCGCGCAGGCCGATGTAAATCAAACCTTCTTCCGAGACAGCCAAAGCGCGGGGCGGTTCGCTGAGAGCGAACTCCAATCCACGCTCTCCCTCGGCGCTGAAGGTCGTGACGTAATTGCCCGAGGCGACAAGCAGTCGGCCGTCTGGCGCAAGGGCGAGGCGACGGGCTTCAGGGTGGGGCGACCGCCAGCGCCGGATTTCCTCATGCGAGATCAACTTGGGATCGGTCTTCTCCAAATGCGAAACATCGTAGGCGAAGGGATTCGGCCTGGCTTTTTGAGCGGATGCGCTGGCGGCCGCTCCGACGGTAGCAACGACGGCTGCGGCTTTGGCGGCATCGCGGAAAAACTCCCGCCGGTCGAGTAGTTGGAATTCCTTTTTCATGACGACCACCGTTGCGTGGCTTGTTTGAACGAGAGGGCTTGCGGCAAACCGCAACCGGTAACCGCCCCGCAGCCGCGACAGAATCCGCGGTTGACACAGGTCTGGCCCGCCAGCGGTGTGCCTGGCTTTTTCAGCAGCACCGCCGACACCGCCGCCAATCCGGCCAGCAGCGCGTAACGCGCGCCGCCGCGGAAGAACTCACGCCGATTGGGCGGCTCCTGGGTTTGTTTGCTCATCATCGTTGGTCGGTTGATGGTTCAACTCAACACCCAACACCCCTCGCGCTTATGCGAGAAGCATCAGCCCGGACTTCGCTTAAACCTTGCGCCCGCACGCGGCCGGCCGCTTGTGCGGTTTTGGCAAAGGCTAAACCTATTTTGCCCCGGCAACTTTGATTTCGGTCAACCCCGCCGCCAAACTGGCCGGTGAATTCGGAGGGAAATCACCGCCAGTTCTGCTCGCACTTCGAAGCCTTGAATCCCCAGGAGCGTCGTTCAGCAACCGAGGAGTTTCTTGATCCACCACCTGATGCATCGGCAAGGTGGCGCTGCTTGGGCCAGGCACGGGTCGTCACTCCGTGCGGATCAGATCCAGCACATGCCGCGCGGAAACACAGTTCTTGAACACCATCTGGAGGTTCTCCTGATGGCCATCGTCGTCGGTGCCGTAGTAGCTGGAGATGGTGCTGTTGACGCTCGCCACGACGGCGCCGAATTCATTGAAGACCGGTGCGCCGCTCGAACCCTTGGCAAAGTCCGCCGTGACCGCCAGCATCGAAACCGCCTGCCGTCGCCGCGGCAGGGCAAAGTGGCGCGAGACGATGCCCTCGGTGAGCGAGTAGAAGCGGTGGTTCGGGTGGCTGATGATTCGCACGGTGCTGCCAACGGGGGCATGGGTGGCCAGGGGTAACGGTTGATAGCCGGAACCTTCGGCTCGCAGAATCAACAGATCGGTATTGGCATTGGCGGCCAGCACTTCACGCACGGGAACCACGCGGCCATCGCCCGTCAGGATGACCATGGTCTGGGTGGTGCGATTGTTCATGATGTGGTGACTCGTGCAGAATGCGCCATCGCTCGTGAGCATGAAGCCGGAGGCCAGTTGCAGATGCGTGCGGTCGCACTTGCCGCACAGATAGGGCTGCGCCACCACCACGACCCCCGCCCGGTACTTTTCATGGATCTCCGCCGCGGACAACCGCCGCTTCCCGGGGCGCACCAGTTTCAGTTCACATTCCTTGCGGTCCAACTGAGACGCCAGTTCTTCGCGCGTCGTGGTTTGCCCGGCTTGGATCATCTGGTTGATGCGCGCGGTGAGACTGGCCGTGACTTGGCGATCATTGATCTCCCCGGTCACCGGCAGAATGGAGTCGCTGGCAGTCGCCGCCGGGACGATTGCGGGTGTCCCAACAACCAAGGCCGCGAGCAAAGAGCAGCAGAGAATGTGACGCATAGGTTCAGGGGCGGAGTATGAGTGCATGACTAGGACTGTAAACTTCAAAAGCAAAGATGGGCTTGCCAGCGGACGGTACCGGACGAATGATGGCCTTGGCGAAAACTGCTTATGAAAACAATCTTCACCTTTCTGGCGTTGGGTCTGGTGCTCCCCCTGTCCGTCGTCGCGGACGAGGTCCTGTTTCGAGACGACTTTAACGGAAAACTGGGCGCGGGCTGGTCGTGGGTGCGCGAAGACCGCGATGGTTGGCGGGTGTCGGAGCGCGGCTTGGAGGTGCGCGTCCAGCCAGGCAATCTGTGGGGCAAAGCCAACGATGCGAAGAATGTCCTGGTCCGGCCCGCGCCGGACACCACGCTCGGCGAACTTGACATCATCGTCACCGTTGAGAACCGCCCCACCAACCAGTACGAACAGGTCAATCTCTCGTGGTATTACAGCGACAGCTACATGGTGAAACTTGGGCAGGAACTCGTGGACGGAAAACTCTGCATCGTCATGGGCCGGGAAGAAGCGGATCGCACGCGCACCGTGAAGATCCTCCCGCTGGCCAGTGACCGGGTGAAACTCCGTTATCTTGTCAGCGGCAACCGGCTGCGCGGCCAGTTCCAACCGGCAGGTTCGGAAACGTGGCAGGAGGTGGGGGAGTGCGACCTGCCAGCGCCGGAGAACGTCAAACCGCAGATCAGCCTTCAGTTTTACCAAGGACCGGCCGACGCCGAACACTGGGCGCGCGTGACCGATTTCTGCGTGCGCCGGCGGACGGCACATTGAGCGCCGGTTCGTGGCCAGTTCAACGCACGCGCGGCATCAGGCTAGGTCCGGTTTCACCTGTCGAAGTTCCAGTTTCAAGGCCACGAGCGACAGGTGAATGTCGCAAATAAACGCCATCAGGGAGGCAATCAGCGAGGCGAGACAAAGCATGAACAGGACACTTACCAGCAGTCCACCCGCCCATTGCATGAGCGCGGCCAGGAACAGCACGATGATCAACACCGCCGCCAGGAGCACACTCGCCGCCGCCAGCACGATCGTGAGCCGGAGGAGCCGCGCGCGACGATAGATGATCGCGACTTGCGCGAGCAAATGCTGGCGCTCCGCCTCCCGGCTGTCCCGCAGTTCGCCCGCGAGCGACCGCGAGCGGTCAATCGCCCGGCCCAGCCGGTTCGTCATGGTCAGCAACAGCAGGCCAACGCCGGAAATGAGAATGACCGGCCCAATGGCCACCTGAAGTACCGGGATGATTTCCTGAAGTGAAGTTGCCGACATGGGCACAAGGTTATCGGCTGGCCCGCCGGAGGCAATCCGAACCACCGACACTGCTTGCGGGCCTCTGGCTCATTGCGCGCGAAGGCAATGTTGTTTAGAATCTGACGCAAGCCCGTAGCGGTATGGATCGGCAAGTATCAGGATTAACCGAGGTAGATGTCTCAAGCCTATGATCTTTTCGGTCAGGAACAAACTTCTCCTGGGATTTGCGGCTTCCGCCCTGGCGCTGCTGGGGGTCGGCTGGCTTGCCTTGCGCACGACCAACGAACTCATCGAGGCCACCGACAGCGTGGTTCACACGCACAAAGTCATCGCCACGCTTGCCGACGGCCTGGCGTTGTTGACCGAAGCGGAAACCGCCCAGCGCGGCTATTTGTTGACGGGAAAAGAGACGTTCCTGGCCGATTGCCGAACCGCGCAGGCGGAAGTGGGTGAATGGGTGGTCGCCCTCCTGGGCTTGGTTGCTGATAACCCTGACCAACACCAACGCGGCCAACAGTTGGCGGCCTTGATCGAGCAGCGGTTGGCCATCCTGAATCAGCGCATCACCGTTCGCCAGCAGGAAGGCTTGGATCAAGCCGCCGCCGCCGTGGCGCAGCGCGAAGGCAAAGCGGCCATGGACCAGTGCCGCGCGGTGATGTCGCAAATGCAGACCGTGGAAGCACGCCTGCTCGAGGAACGCCAGGTGGCTTCGCGCGCCAGCACCCGGCGCAGTGTGGGCATCATTGCGGCCAGCAGCGTCCTCGCGTGTGCGCTCGGCGTGCTGGCCATCCTGGTCATTCAACGCGACCTCCGGTTGCGCGAAGCGGCGGAGCAGAAATTGCAGGAATCCGCCCGGCAGATTCAGGACCTGTACAACCTGGCCCCCTGCGGCTACCACTCGCTGGATGCCAACGGCGTGTTCCTCGCGGTCAACGACACCGAATTGACCTGGCTGGGCTACAGCCGCGAGGAACTGGTCGGCCGGCGGTCTTTCGCCGATCTGCTCACGCCGGGAAGCGCCCGGGTGTTCGTCGAGAATTTCCCGCGCTTCAAGGCGCGCGGGTCGGTCAAGGACCTGGAGTTTGAAATGGTGCGCAAAGATGGCAGTCTGCTGCCGGTTTTGCTAAATGCCACCGCGATCAATGATGCCGCCGGCGATTACGTGGCGAGCCGCTCCACCATCTTTGACATCACCAGCCGCAAACGAGCGGAAGAGGAACGTGACCGCTTCTTCAATCTATCGCGCGACCTGATGTGCATCGCCGGTTTTGACGGGCGTTTCCGCACGGTGAACCCGGCCTGGGCGCAGACGTTGGGATTTACGACTGCGGAGTTCACAGACCGGCCCTATATTGATTTTGTGCATCCAGATGACCGCGCTGCCACGGTGGCGGAAACGGAGAAGCTGGCCGGAGGCGGCGAAACCGTCCACTTCGAGAATCGCTACCGTTGCCAGGATGGGTCGTATCGCTGGCTGGCGTGGGCGGCCCGCGCCTCGGTGCCGCAGCAGTTGATCTATGCGACGGCGCGCGACATTACCGGAATCAAGCAGACCCAGGAAGAAATCAACCGACTCCACGCGGACTTGCAACAGCGCGCGGACCTGCTGGAAACCGCCAACCAGGAGCTCGAAGCCTTCTCGTATTCGGTTTCGCACGACCTGCGCGCGCCGTTGCGGCACATTGACGGATTCGTGGATTTGCTCGGCCGGAAATGCGCCGCGCAACTGGACGACGACGGGCGCCGTTACCTGAAGATCATTGCCGAAGCCGCGCGGCAGATGGGCACCTTGATTGACGACTTGCTGGTGTTCTCGCGCATGGGGCGGGCGGAGCTGCGCTGGCAGGAAGTGGACTTGAAGTCGCTCGTGCATGAAGCCGTGGCCGGGTTGGAAATGGAGTTGGATGGTCGCAACGTGGAGTGGCAGGTGGGCGCGCTGCCACGCGTGCGGGCGGACGCGGCCATGCTGCGCCAGGTGCTCGTCAACCTCATTGGCAACGCCATCAAATACACCCGACCCCGCAACCCGGCGCGCATTGAAATTGGCTGCGCGCAAGAAACGGCCACGGAGCAGGTGTTCTTCGTGCGGGACAACGGCGTGGGCTTCGACATGCAGTATGTCGGGAAACTTTTTGGCGTGTTTCAGCGGCTGCATCGTCCGGAGGAGTATGAAGGCACCGGCATTGGCCTGGCCAACGTCCGGCGCATCATTCACCGGCATGGCGGACGCACCTGGGCGGAGGGAAAGATTGACAGCGGAGCCACCTTGTTCTTCACTCTGCCTAGATCACATTAAGGATGAACTATCTCAGCAGCGAGGGTCATGACACCACTTAAACGCATACTACTCGCCGAAGACAGCGAGCGCGACGTTGAACTGATTCTGGCGGCGCTGGAAGAGTACAACTTGGCCAATGAAGTCGTCGTGGTGCGGGACGGCGCGGAGGCGCTGGACTTCCTGGAACAACGCGGCGAGTTCGCCAATCATCCCAACGGCCTGCCGGTCGCGGTGCTGTTGGACCTCAAAATGCCGAAAGTGGACGGGCTGGAAGTGCTGCGGCACATGAAGAGCGATCCCCGGCTGAAGCAAGTGCCCGTGGTCATGGTCACGTCCTCCTGCGAGGAACAGGATTTGATTCGCAGTTACGAACTTGGCGTCAACGCTTATGTCGTCAAGCCGGTGGACTTTCAACAATTCACCGAGTCCATCAAGCAGATCGGGCTTTTCTGGGCCGTCATCAATGAACCCCCTCCGGGCACCGTCAAACGATGAACACAGTTCCCGCAACGCGAGCGCCCGTGCGGATTCTGCATCTGGAGGACGACGAGAAGGATCATCTTCTGGTCAAGGAGATGCTGGCGGCCGAGGGGTTGGCCTGCGAACTGACCCTGGCCCGGACCCGGCCGGAGTTTGAGCAGGCGCTTCGCAGCGGCCACTACGACGTCATCATTTCCGATTACACCCTGCCATCGTATGACGGGATGAAGGCGCTCGCGTTGGCACGCCAGTGGCACAGCCGCGTCCCGTTCATTTTCTTCTCTGGCACGATTGGCGAGGAGATCGCGGTGGAAAGCCTGAAGACGGGGGCCACGGACTACGTGGTGAAACAGCGCCCGCGACGCCTGGTTGCCGCCGTGCGTCGCGCCTTGCAGGAAACAGAAGAGCACGCCCGACTGGAGGAAGCCCAGGCGGCCTTGCGGGAGAGCGAGGAGCGCTTTCGGATCGTGGCCCGCGCCACCAACGACGTGATCTGGGAATGGAACCTTCAGAAGCAGGAGCTATGGCACAGCGACAATTTTGCGTCGGTGTTCGGCCAGCGTCCGGCCAGCGGCATGTCGCTGACCGAGTTGTGGTCCGCTTTCCTGCATCCCGATGATCGGGAGCGCGTTTCCGCCAGCGTCGCGGAGCTGTTGGCCGCACGCGAACCGGTATGGTGGGGGGAATACCGCTTACGCCGCGCCGACGGTTCCTACGCCCACGTGCTGGACCGCGCCTTCGTCACCTACGATGACGACGGGCAACCGCTACGCATGGTCGGGGTGGCCATTGACATGACCGAGCGCAAGCAGGCCGAGGAGAAAATCCGCGAACAGGCGGCGCTGTTGGACAAGGCCCACGATGCCATCATTGTTTGCGACCTGGACGAGCGCATCGCTTACTGGAATCAGAGCGCCGAGCGCGTTTACGGCTGGAGCGCATCCGAGGCGTCGGGCCGCCGCATCGGCGATTTGCTGTTCCAACAATTGCCCCTGGCGCTGACGGAGGCGCGCCGTAGTCTGCGGGAAACAGGTGAATGGCTGGGCGAACTGCAACAAACGGCGCGCGACGGCACGCCGGTCACCGTGCAAAGCAGTTGGACGCTGGTGCGCGACGCCACCGGCCGGCCCACCGCCGAGTTGATCATCAACACGGACATCACCGAGCACAAAAAGCTGGAAGCCAAATTCCTGCGCACCCAGCGGCTGGAAAGCCTGGGCATCCTCGTCGGGGGCATTGCCCATGACCTCAACAACGCCCTGGCGCCGGTCATCATGGGCGCGGGGCTGCTGCGCCTGCATCCGCTGCCGCCCGAGGCGGCCGAAGTGCTCGATACGATGAGCAACAGCGCGCGGCGGGGGGCGGACATGGTGCAACAGATCCTGACGTTTGCCCGTGGCGGGGATGCCAGCAAGACGCTGATCCGGGTGGATCAACTCGCCAAAGAAATGGCCAAGCTGATCAACGACACGTTTCCCAAATCCATCACATGCCGGGTGCGGGTGAACCCGGACTCCTGGTCGGTCAGCGGCCTGGCCACCCAACTGCATCAGGTGCTGATGAATCTGTGCATCAACGCCCGCGACGCCATGGCCAAAGGCGGCTTACTGACGCTGGCGACGCGGAATGTCGTGGTTTCCGAAGTCCAGACCGCGCGGCACACCGGCGTGTCTCCGGGACGCTTCCTGTGCCTGAGTGTTACCGACACTGGCACCGGCATTCCACCGCATCAACTGGCCGAAATCTTTCAACCGTTCTTCACCACCAAGGCTCCCGGCCACGGCACCGGCCTCGGGCTTTCCACCTCGCTGACCATCGTTCGAAACCACGGCGGTTTCATGGAGGTGGAGAGCCAGCCGGGTGTCGGCACGGAATTTAAGGTCTATTTGCCGGCGGTTGAGACGGCGGCCTCCACGGAGACACCAGCCGCGGCGGTACTGCCGGCCGGCAATGGCGAAGGCATCCTCATTGTGGACGACGAAGCTTCCATTTGCGCGCTGGCCAAAACCACGCTGGAAAACTACGGCTATCGCGTGTTCACCGCCGCCAGCGGTCCCGAAGCCGTCGCGCTCATGGCGAGTGTCTTCCAGGAAATCCAGCTCGTCCTGACGGACAAATCCATGCCGCTGATGGACGGCGCCGCCACCGCGCAGGCGTTACGGAAACTCAAGCCGGAATTGAAACTCATTCTCTTCAGCGGTCACCAGCGGGTGAAGAAATCCGAAACTGACGTGCAGATCAAAGCGGACGCGTTTATCGAAAAGCCATTCACCGTGGAGAAGCTGCTGACGGTCGTTCACGAAGTGCTGGCAAAGTAAGCCGGCGTGCTTCCGCACCCACCGGCCTGGATGGGCGCGCACGGAAAGTTGACCGTCGTCCCGCCTCAGCCCGGTCTGGCAAATATCCGGTTCGCTTCCTCCAAGGTTTCCTTCGATCCAATGTCGTACCAGATGCCCGGCACCCGCCAGGTGTAAACCGGCGTGCGCGGATAAAGCCACTGCACCAGGCGACCCGGTTGATCGGGATTGTTCCCTTCGGCGATGTATTGATTGATCAGCGGCAGCGTGGCCTTGGGATAGAAATAGAGCGCGATGCCGGTCAAAGTACTCGTCGGGTTCTTCGGCTTCTCCTCGAAGCTTTTGATGCGGCCCTCGCCGTCGAGAGAAATCGAGCTGTATTTCTTGATCTGCTCCAGATCGCCCACGTCGTAGAGCGCCAGCACGGGCGCGTTTTTTTCGCGGCAGAATCTGCCGAAGCCATCCAGCTTCTCGCTGAACAGATTGTCCCCCGCCACCACGATAAGATCATCGTCCACCTTATGACTCTGGATCACGTAATGAATATCGCCGATGGCGCCCAGCTTGTTGCTGTCGTCGGTCGAGCCGTCGTTGACCACGGTGAAACTCAAGTGGGCGCGGGCGCCGTAGTCGTCGGACCACTTCTGGAAATGGCCGGCGAACTTGGCATTGGTGACCACGTAAATGCGGTCCAATCCGCCCATCGCGGCGAGGTTGTCGAGCACGTGCTCGATCATCGGCTTGCCGGCGACGGGCAGCAACGGTTTCGGTTGGGTGAGCGTGAGCGGATACAGGCGCGTGGCGTAACCCGCCGCGAGAATGATAACTTTCATGTTGGTTGAATGGTCAATGCGCCGAAACGTTAAAACGGAAGCGCCGTCGAACGCCACAACGTTTTCACCACCGGAGCGTGCGCGCAACAAAGCTTGAAAGATTCCGTCGGGAGCAGTTCAAAAGGAGGACAGTTTGTGGATCACAAGGAGAATAATTGTTGGATGAAAAGGAGAGTGAAATTGGGAGGATCGGTTAAAGGCGGTGGTGGGACCAGGGCGTGCCAGACAGGGTGGGCCGTATCGGGCGGCTGGGAGATGACCCAGAAACATTGTTTGGGATGATGGACCAGGGCAACGTTCTCGGCAGGGGGGCGTACCACGTTGTGGGTCGGGATCAAAGAGAATCCGGGAATCCAATGGCGGTGGATGGACAGCGGCAGGGAGAACGGACCTTGGCGGCAACTCGACGGGCTTGCCCGGTGGACCGCAGGTCTTTACGGGGCGGACTTTGGTGGTCAGCCCCTCAAAATCCTGTCCATCGCCTTCCCCTTGGCCAATTCATCAACCAATTTATCGAGGTAGCGTATTTCCCGCATGGTCGGCTCTTGAATGTCCTCCACTCGGACGCCGCAAACGACCCCTTTGATCAAAGCGCGGGACGGGTTCAGCTTGGGAGCTTCCTGGAAAAAGGTTTCAAAGTCGGTCTGCTTTTGTAATTGTCCTGCCAACTCCCGCTGACTGTAGCCGGTCAGCCAGCAAATAATGGCATCAACTTCTGATTTCTTACGCCCCTTTCTTTCCGCCTTTGCGACATAGAGGGGATACACGCTCGCAAAGCTCGTCGTAAAAATGCGATGTTTTGTTGTCATGTGAATCGAAAGCCAACGACCCAGCGACCGCCGCCGGACCACGGTGCGCGGAGCGCAGAGTTGATGGTTGGGGCAACATTATCGTGGCGACGTTGAGAACGCAAACGCCTGGTCGGCTGCAATCATCGCTGACAAATTATCTGAACCGTCCGACGGCACGGCGGGGCGGCGCTGCAGCGCCCTGGCATCATTGTCTCGAAAGTGAAACTCTAATTCGCTCTCCGAAGCAACCTGATGACCAGTATGCAGCTTCGTCGGCGTTGGCTTGCCCGTAGCGCGTACCAGTTCGCAGCGCCAGCACGGACAACTTATTCTGCAACAAGACAAGTTCGCGGGGCTGGACTTGGCGCACGGTATTCCCAAGGATGCTCACCATGGACCCGCAAACTGCCCGCCCGCATTTGGCCACCGCTGGCGCAGGGCACCCGGCCGTGAGAACCAGTTCTCAGACCCGGTGGCTTGCTGTCGTGGTTGGCATCCTGTTGCTGGAGTTCGGATTGACGGCGGGACGTCTCCATCTGGCGGCCGCGACCGCTCCCGTGGTGGTGGGCCCGACGCAAGCCGGCTTCAATCTGATCGTGCTGCCCGACGGCGCATTGGAGCTCTACGACGTCCGCGCGGATGCGGGAGGGAAGCGGTTGATCCGCGCACGCTCGAACGACTACGGCCGGACCTGGACGGAACCCGAAACACTGCGTCAACTGCCAATTCACGGCGGCGTGGTGGCGTTGCTCGATCGCCGCGGCGAAGTGCAGTTGTTTGTGCAGGTCTTGCGCACGGAGGGCGACGGCAAACGCATCGCCGTTAATCGCTTCATTGACATCTGGCAGTTGCAGTCTTCGGGCAGTCGCCGTCAGTGGAGCGAATCGCAAAGGATTTTCGAGGGTTACGTCGGTTCGGTGCAGGGCGCGCTGCAATTGCGCAACGGCCGCATCATCCTGCCTTTCGCATACTGGTTGGCGGACCGGCCGCAAGGCCCGCCCACAGGCGCGAATGTCACCACCGTGGTTTACTCGGATGACGATGGAGAAACCTGGAGGCAATCCGCCGCGCAGCTCACGGCGCCCTGTGAAGCCAATTACAACGGCAGCAACTATGGCGCAATCGAACCGACCGTTCTGCAACTCAAGGATGGCCGCGTGTGGATGCTGATGCGCACACAGACGGGTTTTCTTTATGAATCCCATTCCAAAGACGGCGCGGAATGGTCCGAAGCCCGGCCCTCGCGCTTTCGGTCCTCCACCGGACCGGCTTTTCTGCTGCGCCTGCCTGATGATCGGATTGCGCTGTTCTGGAACCACTGTGAATTATCCACGCGCGTGGATGGCCAGGGTGTCTATGGCGGACGCGACGTGTTGCACGCGGCCATTTCCGACGACGAGGGCCAAAGCTGGCGCGGCTTCCGTGAAGTGTATCGCGATCCCTTCCGCAACGACAGCCCGCCCCGAAGCGGTGATCGCGGCACGGCGTATCCGTTTGCCGTGGTCGCGCAGGATGGGCGCATCGCGCTGATCAGCGGCCAGGGCGGTGGTCGGCGCGGCCTGGTGCTGGTGAACCCGGACTGGCTGCTGGAAACACGGGCCGAGGATGATTTCTCGAATGGTCTGGCGGGTTGGAGTGTGTTCAAAGGCTTTGGGCCAGCCAGCGGTTGGTGGCGTGACCGCGTGCCGGGGGCGCGACTCATGGATCATCCCACCAAGCCGGGCGCGAAAGTTTTGCACTTGCGCAAACCTGACGACAAGGCCGCGGATGGCGCGGTGTGGAATTTTCCGAGCGGCACCAAGGGCGCACTCACGTTGCGGCTCAAATTGAATGAGGGATTCGCCGGCGCGGGCATTTCGTTGCTGGATCGTTTTTTTGACCCGACTGATGATCGGGTTTCGAGCCAGGCCGCTTTTCATCTGCCGATTAACGCGCAAGGACGCCTCGGGCGAAACGAACCGATGAGCTTCGATCGGTGGCATACGCTCGAATTTGTCTGGGACGTGGACGCCCAACGATGCCGAGTGCGGATTGATGGTGAACCCGCCGTGACGCTCCAGCTAAACGCGGCGAAACTGGAGGGCGTGAGCTACCTGCATTTGCGCAGTCATGCGACGGAGGTTGATGCGGCGGGTTTCCTGATCGAATCGGTCCAGGCAGTGATCAGCAGAGAATAGCGGAGCAGAATCTATATGATCTATATGAAATGGAGAAAGAATTTCGGGTTTACGACAGGACTCGTTCCCGGTTCGCTCGCGGCCATCTGCTTGCTGGCCCTGGCCGGCGGGGCGCAGGCTGAAGCGGCGAAGCCTATGTACATCGTGGCGTTCGGTGACTCCACCACCGCACCACGGGTGGTGGAGGGAAGGGAACTACTGGTCTATGCGGACTTGCTTGCCACGGATGCGAGACTGAGTGAGCACGGGGTAAAGATCATCAATGCCGGAGTTTCCGCCAACACCACGAGCGATGCGCGGGCACGATTTCGCAGAGATGTGCTCGCACGGCGACCGGCGGTGGTCATCATTCAATTCGGCATCAACGACGCCGCGGTGGATGTTTGGAAGAATCCACCCGCCACCGCGCCCCGCGTGTCGCGGGACGATTACGCCGCAAATCTGTCTTTCTTTGTCACCGAAGTGAAAAGGCGCGGCGCGCAGCCGATTCTCGTGACGCCTAATCCACTGCGCTGGACGGACCGGATGCGGTCAATGTATGGCAAACCGCCGTACCTGCCTGATGACGCCGATGGATTCAACCTGTTGCTCAAGACCTATGCCGAAGCCGTGCGCGAAGTGGCGAAGCAGACTGTCACACCGTTGGTTGATGTGTACGCCGCGTTTCACGCGCATGGCGACAACGCGAGTCATGCCGTGGACGAACTGCTGCTCGACGGCATGCATCCCAACGAGAAAGGACATCGGCTCATCGCTGACCTGTTAAAACGGCAACTGGCGGCCATGAGAATTGAAGCGCCGCCGCCCCCGCCCAAGCCGCGCATGAAGACGGCGGCGGACGGAATGGAGATTGATGCCCGCACCGCGGAAATGCCCGGCCTCAAGATGGGGCCATTCGTGCGGTTGGGCGACGGACGATTGCTCACGGTGGAAGGAACGAACTGCTTGACCAGCGCCGATGAAGGCAAAACCTGGAAGCCGAATCCCCTGTTTGCCGATTCCACTCAGTACGAGGTTCGTCCCGAGCGCGCGCTCATTCGCACCAGCCAGGGCGTCGTGATTCTAGCGTTTATGAATGACCGGGAGAAACATTGGACCTGGCAGGACAAACTGGGCGACGCGCCAGGCGCCGTGCTGCCGACTTACGCCATGCGCAGTACGGACGAGGGAAGGACGTGGGAAGCGCCCATAAAACTGCATGACGAGTGGAGCGGTTGCGTCCGCAACATTCTGGAGACAAGGTCCGGCCACGTTGTGTTCACCGCCATGAAGATGCTCCATAACCCCGGGCGCCACGCGGTGCTCACCTATGGTTCCGATGACCAGGGGAAAACCTGGAAGGCCAGCAACGTGATTGACCTCGGCGGCGCCGGCCATCATGGCGGCGTGAGTGAGGCGACGGCGGTTGAACTGAAGGATGGCCGGTTGATCAAATACATCCGCACGAACTGGGAGCGGTTCTGGCTGGCGGAATCCAAAGACGGCGGACTCACGTGGCACCCGTTGGGGCCGACGGATGTACCCGCCAGCAGCGCGCCGGGGTTGCTGCAACGGCTGGCGAGCGGCCGCATCATCCTGATCTGGAACCGGCTTTTCCCCGAAGGCAAAGACACCTTCCCCAAGTCTGGCGGCGATCGGCTCTGGTCGGCCACGCCGGTCAGCAACCATCGCGGGGAATTGTCCATCGCCTTCTCGGATGACGAATGTAAAACATGGAGTGAGCCAGTCGTCATCGCGCGCAAACCTGGTGGATGGTTGTCCTATCCTTACCTCTTTGAAGCGGCGCCCGGCGAACTGTGGCTGACGACCATGCAGGGCGGCGTGCGGCTGAAGTTTCGTGAAGCCGACATTGTTGACTGAGTTGGGTTCCATCCGCCGAGTTCGTCGCAGCCGAGTTCCAGAAATGTTTGTTTAAGCGGCTTCGCCCGGAGCTGTTCGCGTGGTTGGATTCAGTTGGAGTCGCTTTGCGAACACCAATCTTGGCACCCGTGGCATCGCACCCGCCGTGGGGAGCGTTTACCATAACGGCTGAACTGCTTGTCGGCGTGCTTTCGCCCCTTGACGCTGGAGGACAGGGTTCCCATATTGCACCCTCAACTTGCGCGAGTGTAACCAGTGTGTTGAGTCATTATGCCTAAGTCGAAGGTTCGCAGTTCGGCGACGAAATTCGCCAACCGAAAGAGCAGCCGAGCAGCGGCCGAGACACTGACCCGTTTGACCCGGAGAGGAAGCCGGAAAGCGGCGCCCGTTAGGAGGGGTTCGCCCAAATCGAATGGTGCGCCAGCTTCCTCCCCGACGCCGGCGCCAGGCCAAACCCTGCCGTTAAGCCAGGCCGCGCCGGTGGCTATCGCGGACAAGATGAAGGAACTCGTCCGCCTGGCGCAGGAGCAGGGTTATCTCACCCATGGGGACATCAACGATGCCCTGCCGGACAACTTGATCACCGCGGAGGAGATGGACGATATCTACGTGAAGCTTCGCAACCTGGAGATCGAGATTGTTGATCAGGCGGAGGTGGACCGCGTCAAACAACCGGAACCGGAGGAGGACGAAGACAAGACGCGGCTGGACATACTGGACGATCCCGTCCGCATGTATCTCAAGCAAATGGGCCAGGTGCCGTTGCTGACCCGCGAACAGGAAGTCGAGATTTCCAAGCGGATTGAAGATGCGGAGAACGAAGTCAAACGGATTGTTTATAGTCTGGGATTCGCCGGCAAGGAACACATCGCCCTGGCGGAAAAGCTCATTGCCGAACCGCCGAAGGAACGATTTGACCGGGTGGTCATAGACAAGAAGGTTGACAGCCGGAATCAACACCTGCGGGCCCTGCGTAAATGGATCAAGCATGTGCGCGAAGTGGACCGCAAGGTGGATGGGAAATTCGCCGTCTGGCATAGTGCTTCGACCAGGATCCGGCGTGACCGGGCTTGGACGACGTTCAAGAATCAGGACCAGAAACTACAAGGCACGTTTGGCAAATTCTGCTACAAACAGAAGGTCATCGAGGAGATGGCGCTCGTGGCGGAAAATATCCACGATAGAATCCAGTTGAGCCGGCGCGTCATCAAGGAGTGGGAGCCGCACCGCAAGTCGCCCCAAGCCCAGGCCATTATCCAGTCCGAAGAGCGAAAGATCAAAGCATTGGAAGAATTCGTGCGCATGCCCTGGCCGGAATACCTCAAAGCCTACGATCAACTCAAGTTGTTCGCCGCCCGCGCGCACCAAGCCAAGTCGGAGATGGTCGAGGCCAACCTGCGCCTGGTCATTTCCATCGCCAAGAAGTACACTAATCGTGGACTTTCCTTTCTTGACCTGATTCAGGAGGGCAACATGGGTTTGATGAAGGCGGTCGAGAAATTCGAGTACCGCCGCGGCTACAAGTTTTCCACTTATGCCACTTGGTGGATCCGCCAGGCCATCACGCGCTCGATTGCCGATCAAGCCCGCACCATCCGCATTCCCGTCCACATGATCGAAACGATCAACAAACTGATGCGGGTTCAAAAGCAGTTGTTGCAGGATTACGGCCGGGAACCGACGCCGGAAGAGATTGCCGACGAAATCGAACTGGCAGTGGACCGGGTGCGCGCCGTCCTGAAGATGGCCCAGCAGCCGGTTTCGCTGCAATCGCCCGTCGGCGACGGTGAAGACACCAGTTTTGGTGACTTCATTGAGGATAAGACCACGGAAAGCCCGTCGGACATGACCAGCTTCAGCCTGCTTAAGGACAAGCTGGGCGACGTCCTGTCCAGCCTGACGGAGCGCGAACGCAGGGTGCTGGAACTGCGTTTCGGATTGGGCGACGGTTATTCCCGGACTTTGGAAGAAGTCGGCAAACAATTTCGTGTCACGCGTGAGCGCATCCGCCAGATTGAAGCCAAGGCGCTACGCAAGATGCGGCATCCCACGCGCATCCGGCAACTGCACGGTTTCCTGGAGATTGAGGAAATCGAATAATCTCCCTGCGCTACGCTGCCGCTGATCTTTGCCACGCCGGCCACTCCGTCGAACCCTGCCATTACGGTTTCGATGTGGCCAGTCCTCCACCCACCATTGGCAGTTCCGGGTACTCGTCCAATTCCAGCTCTGTGAGTCGGCACAATGGCAAGGAATGGCTGAGGAATATCCAATTCCGGCTTGCGACCCAGCGATTGTGAAGCAACCTATAATTGAGAGACAACTTATGAGTTTGCACCGCCACAACCGATCCGAGGGCCGCCGAGGCCGATGGGCTTTCACGCTCATCGAATTGCTGGTGGTCATCGCCATCATCGCCATCCTGGCCGCCATGTTGCTGCCCGCGCTGGCCAAAGCCAAACAGAAGGCGTTCCAGGCGAATTGCACCAGCAACCTCAGACAACTGGCGCTCGCCATCTCCATGTACGCCGGGGATCATAATGACACCTTGCCCGGCCCTTGTTGGACGGGTATGTTCTTCACCTATCAAGACACCTCGCCCAACAGCCCCAACAATCCGAATCGCTACAACGGATCGCTGGCCGCTTATCTCACCCGCTATCTGGGCATCCCCGATCCTCCGATTGCGCCGAACTTGCGCACCGCTGCGGTCGCCATTTGCCCCGCTTCCTATCGGGTCTTGCCGAGGACCGCGCCCAGCCCGCCGTTGTACGTACCCGTCAGTTATTTCTCCCTCAGCACCATCACCAATGATCCCCCCGTGGGCAATGATCTGGTGGTGTTTCCTTTTGGTCGGCCCAACACGCCCTTTGCCCCAAACAAGAAGACCTCGGCGATCAAACGTCCTTCCGATTCGTGGGCGATGACCGATTGCGATGTGCAACTGCTGACCAGTTTTGGGATTACCTCCGCCACCTACCAGAATTACGTGCCACTGGAACCCGTCCACGGGAGCAAGAAACCGGCGTTACGACAGTATCTCTATTTCGACTGGAGCGTGCGCTCGATGCGCACCCCATTGTAAGCACGCCGCCCGCTTCATCATCGCCCTTTATCACGGCGGGAAATGTGCCGCCTGGCCGACCCGGCAATGCACGGTGCGAATCGCCACGCGACGAAGGGCGGTTTGGCTTTTGCCAGGAACAATTCCATGTTTGGATTGCCCGTGAATTGCCCAAGTTGACTACGGCACCCAACGGGCGCGATAGAAGCGCTGCGAAAAAGGGGGCGCGCCGACGTCCACGTAATCGAAGGACCCGCCACTGATGGGATTGGTCTTAAGCGCGGTCCAATGGGTCCAGTTGGTGGTGGCTTCCAGGGCGAAGCGCGCGTTTTCCTGTCCGTACACACGCAACAGCGTCTGGCCGTCGCTGGTGCGCCCCAGGAACTGCAACTGCGGCGGAGGAGGCGAGGGAAGTTCCGCAGTGACGCGATAATTGTCGAATAGCATAAAATTGTCGCCCGGGCGTTCAGGATCAAACACCCACCACACGGCATCCACGTCCCCGAGAGTGAGGGCCGCATTGACTGTGGTGATCGGCTGGTTGGTGGCGAGCAACGAATTCCCCAAGCGGGCGCTCCAGTGGTTCTCCGCGAAATTCATCGTGACCGTGAGGAGATATTCCACATCGTGGCTGAAGGAAATGCCCGTCTGTACCAGGGTGTTCGCACCATCAAGCTGGTAACTCACGTCGGTGAAGTAGTTGTCAAAATCCAGCGTGAAGAGCCGGTGGCCCTGGAGGTTGTAAACCCGCCATTGAAAGTTGTCGTACTCGTCGTTAGCCGAATCCACGAAACTGAGCAGCACCGAGAACTGCACGACCGGCAGACCGGCCGCGAGTGGAGTGAAGTTGAGCGGACGCCACACGAAGAGCGCATCGTCGCTGGCCGCGGGCGGGAAGAAACCGATGTAGGCTTGCTGGCCCTGGCCGGCGATGAAGTTGGTGACCAAACCATTTCCCCCGGAACCTTCGCCCAACCACTCAGCCTGGCCAATAAGTTCAAAATCTATGTCGTATCCTTCGGTGGCCTCAAACTGGGTCGAGAATATGTTTGTGGTGAGAGCAATCGCCGGCTGCGGGCTGGCCAGCCAGGCGCTCAACAGCACGCCGAAGCCGGCGAAGTACGCAGAAATTCTTTTGGGATTCATGATGGAGACTCTTAACCGCACACGTCTGCACGACTACCGACGATCCCGACCGCGCGAGCCAGAGTCGGATCGAGCCGGCGCCGCGGTTTCAGTCCGCGACGACGGAGGCGGCGAAGCCTGAACTCGGGGCGCCGACGCAACCGGCGCAGGCGACATACTTGGAGCACGAGGCGCACTCATTGCCGGCGCGGAAGGCTGAGGGCGGGCGGCGGCGGGCGGCGGGGCAAAGGAGGGGGTCCGATTGACTTGGGGCGGCGCGATGGTGGTACGCGACGAGGGCGCAGGCGGTGTCCAGGAACGCTGCACGGGGGCCGGAGCAGCCGGTGCGGAGTAGGACAGACGCGAGTTACTCGACGGGACCCGCAAGATGTCGGAGCGGGAGGACTGCGGTTGCGGGCGCGATGACCAGGTGTCAGTGGTGGACGGTCTGGTTGACCCAATCTGCGGTCCGGTCGAACCGGCCATGGGCGCCGCAGGCGTGCTGCGCGAGACGGTGGGAGCTTGACGATCTTGCCTGCCAATGACCAACGGTGACGACGAAGACCTCGTTGGTGCCGCCGGGGTCGCGGGTGTCGTTTGCACCTCTGTCCTCGGAGCAGTGGGAGCAGGCGCAGGCTTGGACGGAACGGCTTGAGTTGGCCGATCAATGCTGCGACCGGGGGACGGCTGGGCAGGTCGTTGGACTGTGGGCCGCTCGCGATCCGCCCCGCTCTCGCCACGCGACGAGCCCGGGCTGACTCGCGGCGAATTCCCAGCCGGAGGAGTAGTGGCCGCAACCGGCGGCGTTGCCGGACGAACCGGGGCACTGATTCCGGGGTTCTGGACTCTGGGCGTGTCCCGCCCCGGTGTCTCAATGGCGGTGACCGGCGTGCGAGGGCGAGTGCTCTCCAGATTTGAATCGCTTCTCGGCGAGCGCAGGCCTTCTCGCGGGTCGTGGATGGCAGCGCCTTCACTCGGGCGGTTGACATGGCTCCGAAGTTCTTCGGTGCGTCCGGCCACCGGCTGGGACGGCGTGCGCCCAGTCGTGGCCGCAGAACGGATTTCACCCGAGCTTTCCGGGAAATGCGGGCGCCGCACCACCAGAGATCGCCCATCCTGCTCCAGCCGCTCTCCGCGACCAACCCGGCCAGTACCGTGCGCACTATCGCGCAACGCGACGGGGCGGATTTCTGTTTTGGTCACCGCGCTGATGCGTTCGGGGGCGATGCCGCGATTGATGACGGTGTTCCGATTGCCCGAACCGTAGTTGTTGATCACGGTGGTGTTGTGGTAAATCTTCGTCACATGGTGCCCGGGCAGCCGATAGCGATACGGTCGCGGATCGCAGAAACGGGAGACGGGAACAAAGGTGTACCAACTCGCCGCAATGCCAAAATCGAATCCGAAGCCGACCGAACGGCCATAATAACTGAAGCCAAATCCCGGCCGATAGATGGCCGCTGGCGGCAGGGGCGCCCAACCGCAATAATCCCCGCTGTAGCGCCAAGTTACCCAGGACGGCGCCCACACCCGATCCGGCCACCAGCACCAACCCCACCGGGCGTGCTGGAACCAACGACCATAATGGAACGTGGCCCAACCCCAGGAGTAATCGGAGAGCCAGTACCATCCGGCATCCGTGTAAATCCAGCGCCCGCGATCCGAGTATGGCTGCCAATGGCGATTGACCACCACCACCGTGGGCTGCCAGCACAGACCGTAGCCCTCCACATTGACCCAGGTGCCATAGGGCGAGAGCGTATCGTAAAAGTAATCGTTGGACGTGATCTCCGGCTGCGGCTGCGCGGGAGCGGCCTGCGGCGGTTCCACATAACTGGGCGCGGCGGCTTCAACCGGTTCCGCGGGGACTTCGGTCGCAGCCGGCGCCGAAGCGGCAACTGGGGCCTGGGCGTTACCGGCCCAAAACTGCTTGTTGATCTGATCCCTCTGCATCATGGCCGTGATCAACTCATTCGATACGCCGAGGTCATTGAGATAAATGATCTCCTCAGAGCCGAGGCTGAACGTACCCGACGCGTTGGTGATGAAAGTCAGCATGACGACCTCGTCCACACCCGACTGTGCCATCTTGACCACGTCGGCAAGCGGACTGCTTGGGCGGATATTCGGCGGCAGGACGGTGCCTGTGGATGGAGCAGGCACAACTACGGGCGGGGCATCATCCACGCCAGACAGCGGGGCCGCTGGAGCAACTGGCTCGGTGGCGGCGGGCAAGGGACTGGCCTCCTCAGTGGTGGCCACGGGATTGGTCGCATCTGCCGTTGCGAGACTGACGAGGCCGGGCGTTTCCGCTCCGGTCTGCTGCGCGCATCCTCCCATCCACGGGAGCGCCGCCAAAATCAGCCCGCAACTGCATCGCGTGAAAAGCTGGGTTTTCATAGTCTTCAGGTGGTTCAACATACTTCATTGCATGTCGGCTGTCTCACTATAATTGACTCCCGGCCTTGAGCCAGTATTCAGTTGCCGCCCGCGGCTTGGAAATGGCACTACGCCAGTGGGCAGGAAGGAATTGGGCAGCAATTTCTGCCGCAAGTGGCTGATCCACCGGAGCGTTTCCCGGGGGTCTGAAGGTGCAGCATCGTTCGGCCGGACAGACATGCCACCTGATACTCCGACGCCCGGGGTAAAAAAACAGGCCAAATCAAGCGCCGCGCAGGCCGGACAATTCCTGTCTCAACTCTGCTGAAAGGCTTAACCCTTTCTCCAGGAAGACCACTCCGTCAATCTCGCGAAGCTGAACCAACCAGTCATCCCATCCCGCCTCGCGCAATTCCTCATAAGGCACGGCTCCCGGCCGACTTCCCAGAAACGCGAGCAACTGACTGCAACCACTCGCGTCCAGATGCTTCATCCGTCCCGACTTCTTAACCAATCGCCACGCCCCGACCACCAGCCGTGGACCGCTCAAGAGGATATCCGCCACCATGTTCGCCGACGCGCCCGGGTAGGCGAGCATGAACACCAGTCCCCCCAACACGCCAGCCTGATACTGCAATCCCGGCGCCGCCACGTAATTCCGGCGCGGGTAATCTCCCCAATGCCATGGGTCTGTGCGTGCATGCTGGAGAAAGAGAAGCACAATAAAAACTCCGCTCAAGCCAAGGCGCCATTCATGTCCCAGTGGGAGAGTCTTGCTGAGTATCAGCTCCGTTGCCGCGGAGACGCCGGCCCATCCAACCCAGATTATTGCATAGGTCAGCCAAAAGGTGAGAAACAACACCACCACTCCGGCAAGCAGCGCCACGACCGCCAGCAGATAATTTGAAACCACGCACCGGCGCTGCTTCCGTCTCAACCAGTTCTCGATTGATTGAGGCTCCATCGGTTGGCTTTCCTAAAACCAACTCTTCGCGTTGCGCGCATTGCTCACTGAGACTCTGTAAACCACGTAATCATTGGTGGCGCGGGAGGGCGTCACGCTCACCCGAAATGCCGAGTCACTCTCGGGCAGCACGGTCAACCGTGCCAGTCCGTTGGCCGCATCAATCAGGTTTCCGGTTCGGTCGTAGAAACGACACTCAACCTCAACGTCCTTCCACGCCTGAAAACTCTCGTTGGTAAGTAATCCCGTAATGTAAATGCGCAGCCCCGAGCCGGTTTCCGCCCAGTTCATATTTGACTCCAGAATCTTGAGCGGCGAAGCGAACTCCGAGTAGTACGGCCCGGGATTGCCGATGTTGTCAAACATGCGCGATATCGTTACGAAGACAAGCACCGCACCCAGGAGTAACGGCAGGACCCCAACCAGCATGTAAATGACCGGATGCCTGATTGAGCGCAACGTCAACCATTGCCGGCAACGCGGACAGAGTTTCGCAGTTTGGCGGATTTGTTCCGCGCAGAAAGGGCATGTCTTCTGGTTTTCCATGGTTCGTCCTGCGTGGCTAGTCCTCTTTCAATTCGCGGTTGCCGTCCGAGGCAAGTTGCACCCGGACTCGATACTCGGCCAAACGATTGGTCTCAACAATCTCACCGAAACGCGCTCGAAAGGCGTGCTCGTGACCCGGCTGCACCACGAACGGCGGCTTCACGGAAGCCTGTCGGACATCAATCATCTTGCCTTGCGGGTCGAGCAGCCGAACCTCCAGTTCGTGGATGCGCCAGGAACGCGGGGCGGCATTCGTCACGTAACCAGTCAGCCAGAATTCCGGCTTGGCAGAAGAGCCTTCGCGATCCCAGACAGTGCGGACGATCTGAATCCGGTCGCGATCACGCGCGAAACGACGTTCGTTGGCCGTTGGCTCATCCCGCCCGAAATACCACTCCACCCAAACAAACATGAACACAAACAGAATTCCGATCACCGCATGCGAGCCTTCCACGCCCCAACGCGCGAACATGCTGAATCGCGACTGGCAGAACGGGCAAATCCTGGCAGCGGACTTGATCGTTTCAGCGCAGAACGGACAGACCTTTGAGTCAACATTCATGCAACGGCGCTCACCAATCGTCGGCTTTCGGCATTACAAACCACAAGAGCACATAAACCAGGATGCCGGGAAACGCGGCGCTGAGAATCGAGATCAAGACATAGGCGAGGCGGGTGCGCCCGGTCGGCCAGCCAAGTTCATGCGCAATGCCCGCACAAACTCCAGCAACCATCACATCGCGGGTCGAACGTTTCAGGCTCATAGGCGTCAGTTCAAAGCCGATTACGAGGCAGCCAGAATTCCGTGCCGTTTCGGATGCCCAATGAAAAGGTAAAGCAGCGAGCCGATGAAATGAAAGAACACGATGGCAAGCACCCAGCCAATCTTTTCGCCATCGGTCAGTCCTTTGTTCTGAATCGCACTCACCAGCATCCAGATCCAGAATACGGTCAAGGCCAGCCCCAGCCCCGCCACGAACAGGATCACCAGCAGCACGCCAATTCCAGCGACAAATTCCATATTGTTCCTTTCTCTTTATTATTCCGTTTCAATAATGCACTAACATGCGAAAACTTCCTTTACCAAGGAAAGAAACTCCTTCTCTGATTCGCTGACCCGATGGTCACTGCTCAACAGGTTTTCGAGCGCAACACAGACCTTTTGGCGCAGTTGCGGAATCGGGAATTGCTTTCCCAACTCTCCTACTCTGCCCCGCCGCGTTTCCACGTTGATCGCATGACGACCAGCCCGCGTGATGATCTCGTCGAGAAGCCGCGCGCGGGCATCGTCGGAAGCAGCCGGCAGCGTTGCCAGCACCGTTCGGAGGCGCGCATCCTCGGCCAGGGCCAGGTGCTGGTCCGCATACATGCCCATGGCGAGCAGTTCGAGCAGGGCGAGCTTTTGTTCGTCGTTGAATTCAGAGTAGTTCATAGAATCATCGTTCAGGTTTCAAGCGTGAGCCACCATCGCCGCCGATGCGGCATCTGACCATTTGCGCCAAGCCAGTTGCCTGCATCACCAGAGCAGAAATTCAAGCAACCCGTCAAGTACGCCCCAGACAATATCCATCCAATCATGCATTCCGTTCACTCGCTCGCCCGATTCTGGCTGCGCGGTCAGCGCGTTTTCAGTCAGGTGGTGCTTCATGTTCATGGCCCACTGAAACACAGAATCGTCTTCGGCTGCATCTATAATTCCCCGGCCGGATTGTAAACTGCGAGCGTCGCCGGACCCGGATATTCCAAACTCCGCACGCGGCGTCAACAGCACGGAACGACGGTTGATGACCAGCTTTGCCCACTCGGACCATGTAAAGCCCGCTCCAAGCCGGCGCTCCTTTGAACCGGTGTGAGCGTATCCGGGCTGGAGTCAAACACGATCACCCGCGAGTCACTCGGAGCAGACTCTCAGAAGCCACCCATGACATCCTGAATCTGCTGGAAGTGACCCATCCAGAAACTGACGATGTGGTACGCAATGGCCAGCACGATGATGAGGTAGATCACACGTGGCGTCCATTGAGCCACCGCGTGAAGTTTCCGCGAGCCTTCCTCGTGGTAATAAGTGTGCAGCCGCCGCAAGACCTCGTCTTGTTTGCCGCTGATCTCGCCGGCGGCGTATTGATTGGCGAACAGGTCGGGAAATCTCCCTGATTCATTGATCGCCTCGGAGGGCGTTTGACCGGCGAGCACGCTGGGCCGCCACGCTCGCACGGTTCGCCGCAGGGCGGGCGAACCGCTGACCGCCGCCGCCAGCTCCCAGGCGTCAATCACGGAAACGCCTGCGCTGATGAGCGCCTCCAACGCCATGGCCAGTCGGGACAACGCCAGCGAGCGCCGCCCCTGACCCAGCAACGGGATCGGGTGGATAAGCCTTTCCACAAAACTGCGCCAGACTTCGCCGTGCTTTCCTTGGGCGGCGTATATGAACAAAAACGCCAACAGGTAAAGCGGGATGAGAATTCCGAACGTTTTCGTCAGGTAGGCGACCAAATTACGCGAGGTGAAAAACTGAGCGAACGGAATGATGAAAACCGCGAAGTGCAGCAATGCGGCCGGATAAGCCAGGTCCGCCATCATCTGGCGGCCCATGCGGGCGCGGTCGGCATAGTAATCCGCCAGGACCCGAAAGCACACATCCAGTCGTCCGCTCTGCTCACCTGCCTCCAGCAGCGCCACGTCGAACGCGGGCATCCAGTTGCCGGTGTGTTGCAGGGCTTCCGTGAACGTGCAGCCTTTGAAGAGTTCTTCGCGCAAGCGGCTCAGTGGCTCGCGGAACGATCGGGCGGGCGGATGGCGTTGAAGTTGTTCGAGCGCGTTGACCAAACCCAGCCCCGCCGCGGTCAATTGGCCGAGTTGGTGGTACAGTTCCGCCCGATGGGAAAGCTGGCCGGGCGTGACGATGAGCGGCATAGGCGCCGCGCGTCAGCGCCGTTCAGGCCGCCACGCGATCGAGGCTGGCTTTGAGATCGCGCTTGCTGCGCGCGCCAACGATTTGGTCGGCGACCTGCCCCTTGTGAAACAGTAGTAGAGTGGGAATCGCGCGGACCCCGTACTCGGCGGCCAATCCCTGCTGTTCGTCTATGTTGACCTTGCCAATCTTGGCGCGTCCGTCGTATTCATCGGCCAGTTCGTCCAGCACCGGCGCGATCATTTTGCAGGGACCGCACCATTCGGCCCAAAAATCCACCAGCACCGGCGACTCAGACTGCAGCACTTGGGCCGCAAAGTTTTCCTGGGTTAGATTGACAATCAAAGGTGAAGCCATACTTCAAAGAAAGAGTTTCAAGCCACAGCCAACTGCGTGCAAACCGCAATCGGCCTGAGATTCGTCAGGTCGGTATGAACCAGACCAGGTACACCACTGTGCCCACCGCAATCAAACCCACGATGGCGGCGGCCACCGCCAGTCCGGTATCCAAACCGCTCACGGTAGCGGCTGCCGGCCGGCTGGGAGCCGATCTCTGGGCGGGAGCGGAAGTCTGTCGTTGGGCCATGGGCGCGGCACTCGCGCGTGGCGCCGGAGCAGCGGGCGCCGCGGAAGTTGCGGCCGGGGCCGGAGTGCCTGCCGGCGCGGCGGCCGCGCCAGTCGGCCCGCCCGGAGGCAAAGTCGGTAACTTGATGGTCGGCGCCGCGGAGGGCTTGGGCGGCAGATTGATACGGACGGTTTCTTTCTTGGGCTGGACCTTGCCGGTTTCCTTCTTGGGTGGCACGGCCCCGCTGGGAATATTGGGAATGTTCTCTGCCATAAAATTATGGGGCCAAGATAAGAGCCGCTCCGGGCGTGTCAAACTCTTATTCGGAAAAACCCCGGGCTGAGTCGGACGCTCCGTTCAGCCCGGAGCGGATGGCGTACGCCAGCTACTGACGGGCCCGGCGGTCGTCCCCGCCACTCCAGCGCGGCGGACGCTCTTCGCGGGGCCGCGCGATGTTGACGGTAAGCGAGCGACCTTGAAATTCCTGGTTGTGGAACTGCTCGATGGCGCGGTTCGCGTCCTCGGCATTGGCGAATTCGACGAACGCAAAGCCGCGCGACTTTCCGCTCATCTTGTCCAGCATGAGGTTCACGGATGTGACCGCGCCCGCCTGGGAGAAGTAATCTTGGAGGTCGTTCTCACCGGTTTGATAGGAGAGGTTGCCTACGAAGAGCCTGGTTGGGTTCATATTGAGTTGTGCTCCGCTCAAAAAACGCGTGGGAGGACTGCCCCGGCAGGTTCACTGAATGTCGCCTTTCACTTTTCACCGACAATCTGTCTTTCTGACACCATCACTGGTCGTTCTTTGAACGATACGCAGCGATTTTTTAGCAAAGGTTCGAAGGGAGTCAACTAGAGATTCGGGCTGCCCGGCTTCGTTACCCGGTCTGGCTGGAACCAGCGCCGCGACTCCGACGGCGGCGGCATCACCGGCTGATCCCGCGCTCGCTGCCGCGGATGAATTGCACGAGATGTTGGATCTCCGGTAATGGAGGCAGTTCCGCCTCGATTCTGCTCAAGGCGTTGGAGGTGGTCAGCCCTTCGCGGAAAATAAGCTTGTAGGCCGAGCGCAACGCCGCCAGGGCCTCGGCCGTAACGCCGTTGCGTTCACAGCCGACCTTGTTGATCGTGCGCGGCGCCGCCGGGCTGCCTTCCGCCAGCATGAACGGGGGAATGTCTTGCACCACTCGGGAACACCCCCCCACCATCGCCAGCCGGCCAATCCGACAGAACTGATGAATCGCCGCCAACCCGCCAATCACCGCGCCATCCTCCACCGTCACGTGCCCCGCCAGCGTGGCCACGTTGGACATGATGACGTGGTTGCCAATTCGCCCGTCATGCGCCACGTGCGAATACGCGAGGAAATTGTTGTCCGAGCCCACCATCGTGGCGTCGCCGTCCTTTGTGGCGCTGTGAATGGTGACGTATTCGCGGAACGTATTGTGGTCGCCAATGACTGTGCGCGTCACGCCACCCTGCCATTTCAAGTCCTGCGTCTTCAAGCCGATGCTGGCGAAGGGGAAGAACTCATTGGCTTTTCCCACCGTGGTGTGCCCGTCCACCACGACATGCGAATGAAGTTTGCAGCCCTCCCCCAAAGTCACGTGTTCGCCAATGACACAGTAAGGACCGATTTCGCAGCGCGCGTCGAGGCGCGCTCCGGGATGCACAATGGCGGTAGGGTGAATCATGCCAGTTCCAGACGGGATCACCCTTCGCGGAGCATGAACGTCACGGCGGCCTCGCTCACCGTGTCGCCGCCAACTTTGCACACGCCCTTGGCCTTGCCAATTTTGCCGCGCACTTTTGTGAGTTCCACCTCAATGATCAGCGTGTCGCCGGGCAGCACCGGCTTGCGCCATTTCACGTCCTCGGCCGACATGAAATACGCGACTTGTTTGGCGGCTTGAATGGTTTTGAGCAAGAGAATCCCCGCGACCTGGGCAATGGCTTCCAGTTGCAGCACCCCGGGCATGATGGGATGTCCGGGGAAATGGCCCTGGAAGAAACCTTCGTTGCTCGTCACGTTCTTAAGGCCGACAATTTGATTGCCTTCAATCTTGAGAATCCGATCCACCATCAACATCGGGTAGCGATGCGGCAACAGCTTCATCACTTCCTCGTTGGACATGGCCCCCGTCTGCGCCACAAGTTCGGCCCCCGGCAGGGGCGCCGCTTGCGCGGGCGGCGGGGCGAAGGTCTGGGCGGCCCGCAACGGTTTCTGAATCTGCGCGGCAATCTGCCGCACAAACTCGCAATTCCCCGCATGGCTCGGCTTCACGGCGATGAGATGGCCGCAAATCGGTCGGCCCAGCAGCGATAGGTCGCCCACAATGTCGAGCATCTTGTGGCGGACGAACTCGTCGGGATAGCGCAAAGGCTCGGTCGTCAGCACTGCGTCGTCCCGGATGACCACGGCGTTCTCCAGGCTGCCGCCCTTGATCAAACCGTTGCGGATGAGAAATTCAATCTCCTCGAAGAAACAAAACGTGCGCGCGTGGGCGAGATCGGTTTCCCAGGTCTTGGGCGTCACTTCGGTACTGTAGAACTGCGTGAACCGGCCGCCCTTGTCCGCACTGGTGCAGGTGATCTTGAACCCAGCATCCGGAAACAGCGTCATCAAGGTTTCGCCCATTTCCAGTTCGATGGGTTCGGTGACGGTGTAAGGCTCGCGCTTCTCGGGTTGCGGCACGATGCCCGCGGACTGGACCACCTTGCAGAATTCCCGCGCGCTGCCATCGGCAATGGGCGGTTCATTGGCGTCCAGTTCAATGACGGCGTTATCAATGCCGTAACCCGCCAGCGCGGCGAGGACATGTTCAACCGTGTGGATTTTGATGTTCCCCTTGGCGAGCGAAGTGGAACGGTTGGTTTCAGAGACGTTCTCAATGCGCGCTTCAATCTCCGGCTTGCCCTCGAGGTCCACGCGCCGGAAACGGACGCCGGAGTTCGCCGGCGCGGGCAGCAGGATCATATTCACACGGCTGCCGCTGTGCAAGCCGATGCCGGAGAAACTGGCGGCGCGATTGAGTGTCTGCTGGTTGAGCACAGAGCGGATTAGACCAAATGTGCCGGCGCCTTGGCAAGTGGCGACCGCGGCAAGCCGGCAAATGACTAAAAATACCCAAATACCCAAGCACCCAAATACCCAATACATGAGGGTCACGAGCTGGGTGTTTGGGTGTTTGGGTGTTTGGGTCTTTGGGTCTTTGGGTATTTCGCTGTTGGCCTCCTCCTACCTTGCGGGCGCTTTCAGTTTCGTCAGTTCCACGCCTTCCCGCCGCAGCAACGTGGCTTCCACCTTGGGCACATACATCTGCGTCTCGGCCGGCAAATGCGGTGCTATGCGATCAAAGCTGCGGGTCTGGTGCTTGTCCAACAATCTCTGCACCCGGCCCTCGCCCGCGTTGTAAGCCGCCACCGCGAGCCGCCAATCGCCGAACTGCCGGTGCAGGATTCGCAGGTATTTCGCCGCCGCCTGCGCGCTGGGTTGCGCTTGATAACGCTGATCCCACGGCCAGCAGCGCAGGCCGAACCGCTTGGCCGTCGCGGGCATGATTTGGAACAAACCCGCCGCCCCGACCGGACTGCGCGCCCGCGGATCAAACGAGGATTCCACCTCCGCCAGCCACACCAGTTCCGGTGGCACCTGCTCGCTGACAAACACCGGCTTGAGTTGTTTCACGAGAGCTTCCGCGCCTTTTGGCATGGGCCGGGGCGCCACCGTTTTTTGCCAGACTCTCCGCCCGACTTCCGGTGGAGGATTCGGCAGCGGCTTGGGCGGTTGATCTGGGATGTGCTTCGGCGGCGGCGCGGCACGGCGGAGTTCCTCCGCCACGTCGAAATAATCCAGCCGCGATTTCAGCCAGGCGGCGTAGGGCTGCGTTTCTTCGTGCAGTTGCAGCAGGGGCAGCAAACCGTTTGCGTTGTCTTTGAGCAACGCCACATCGAGCACATACTCGCCTTGCAGTTGTTGCTGGAGATTGCGAAGGAACTGCTCCACGCGCTCGCGGTCCACTTGCGGCAACGCTTGCAGGAGGTCTTCATCCAAATTCTCCTGCGCCCATTCATCTGCCGCCACGAGCCATTCCCGCAACGCGTTGGTGTCCAGTTCCCATTCCTGCGCCTGCGCCAGGCCGGAAAGCAGCAGCGCGATGGCAAGGAGAAAGTGAAGTTTCATTTCCGGGGATGGTATCCGAAACCAACGCCGCTTCAAGGGGGCGATTCGCTGTCGCCACCGCGATTTGTATGCCCAATCGCCTTCGCTCCCGGCCTCCTCCGCTCAAGAAATCGGGTGCCAAGCCACGCGCAACGTCATCAGTCCGAACCGCCGGGTTGAGGCAGCCAGCCCATGGGCTTTTGTAGTCCGTGTGCTTTCACGCGATGTCTCCCGCGAAATGCGCTTGCCGCCCAGCGGGCTTTCCGTTAGCAACGCGGCGATGACAAGCTTTAGGTGGAGCGCCGGCTGGCTTTGTTTCCTGCCGGTGGCGGCCCTGGCACAAATTGACCCGGTGAAGCGGGACCTGGTGCAACTTGGCTACGACGCGGCCTTGCAGGGCCACGCGCCCTTGGCGGGTTACGCGTTCTACTACCGCAATGACCCGGGTTTCCTCCGCACCAACCTGACCCTCCGCCTGGCGGTGGCGCCCGTTTATCTCGATTCCGAACTGGGCGTCAGCCACGTCTTCGGCGAACGAACTGACATAGGCATCGGCCTGGCGGGCGGCGGTTTTGCGGACAGTTACTCGGAAGTGCGGGAGGGCAAATATGTGCGGAAGGAATCATTCCTGGGGCACAGCGCCGAGGGATCGGTGAGTTTGTATCACCTCTTCAATCCCGAGCGCCAAATCCCGCTGAACTTCGTCTTGCGCGGGAGCGTGCATCACGCGTTCTACGAGCGGGACAATGACACGGCCGATGACTTTGTGGTGCCGGATGACCGGACTTCGTTTTGCGTGCGCACGGGATTGCGCTGGGGGGGGCGCGAACCAACGCTGGCCCCTTCGCTGGCGATGGAACTGTCCGCCTGGTATGAGGGGGAATTCACCACCCAGCAGGAGGCCTACGGTTTCGATGGCGACGGCCGGGTGGAGCCGCACTCGCACCGGTTTTGGACCCAGGCCCTGCTGGCCTACACCCTGCCGGAATTGCAGCACAACTTCTACGTGAGCCTCACGGCGGGAACAAGCATCCACGCGGACCGGTTCAGTGCCTACCGGCTCGGAGCGCTGCTGCCGCTTGCCTCGGAATTCCCGCTGTCGCTGCCGGGCTACTATCACCAGGAACTCAGTGCCCGGCAATTCGTGTTGCTCGGAGGCAACTATCTGCTGCCGCTGGACGCGAAACAGCGGTGGAGTTTGAGCATGGGCGCAGCTACGGCGCTGGTGGAGTATCTGCCCGGTACGGAGCAGGCGGGACATTCACACAGCGGGGTGGGCGCGGGCATGCTTTACCGCTCGCCAGCGGACACGCTCAAAGTCATGGTGATGTATGGGTATGGCGTGAATGCCATCCGGGATGGCCACCGCGGCGCGCACAGCATCGGCTTGTTGTTGCAGGTGGATCTGAATCAGGCGCGCGGCGCGCTGCTCCACCCGGAGAACCCAAATCGTTGGCGTGGCTGGCAACGCCTGCTTGGATTTTGAACCAGCCACCTGCCCATGCAATCATTGATGCCGCGAATGTCCATGAAGTTTTCGTCCTGGGTTTTGATCCTGGCCGTCAGCCTCGGCTTGCTTGGGACTGGCTGTGGCGAAGCCCCGCAACGGCCGCCGGCTGCCGGCCAGCCTTTGCGCGCACCCCTGGTGTCCCAATGTGAACCCGGCCAACCGGGCGGTCGGTTGTGCCTGGTGACCAGCGGGGCGCCGCAGACTCTCAATCCGGTGCTGGCGGGCGACGGTGGCCCGGCCCACGCGGTGGTGCGGTTGTTGTTCGCGCCCTTGGTGCAAATGGATTTCACCACGCAACAACCGACGCCGGGTCTGGCCGAATTTTGGTCGGTGGAGCCAGACCAGAGAACCTGGACCTTCAAGTTGCGTCCGGGATTGCGCTGGAGCGACGGCCACCCGCTCACGGCAGACGACGTGGTGTTCACCTGGAACGACGTGATGTTCAACCCGGAGGTGAACTCGTCGAGCCACGACTTGTTCCAGATAGGCGGCGCGAATTGTTCCGTGACCAAGCTGGACGAGCAAACCGTGCGCTTCGTGACGCCGGAGGTGTTCGCGCCGTTCCTCGAGTTTTTCGGCGGGGTGCCGATTCTGCCGGCCCACACGCTGGGTCCGGCGGTGCGCGAAGGGCGGTTTCTTTCGGCTTACAGCCTCCAGACGCGCCCGGAGAAAATCGTGGGCGCCGGCCCGTTCCGCGTGAAGGAAATCCAGCCCGGTCGCGCCGTCCTGCTTGAGCGGAATCCCGAATACTGGGTGGTGGACCGCCAGAATCGCCGCCTGCCGTATTTCGACGAGGTGCTGCTGACCGCGACCAGTGGCGCGGCGGGAGCGGCACTGTTTCTGGCCACACACGCCGCGCTGCCGCGTCCGGTGGAGCTACCCGCCGAAGCGAAAAGCGACGTCTTTGAATCAGGCCGACCGGAAGAGTTTGGACCGTTCAAGACGGCGGCGGCTGCCGGACAAATCCGTTTGGCCGAACTGGGCAGCGGCACGGAGCGCGATTTCCTGTGGTTTAACTTGAATCCGCGACACAACGCCGCCGGTCAGCCTTACGTGAGTCCGGCCCGCCTCCACTGGTTCCAAAACCGAAAATTCCGCCAGGCAGTTTCCTGCGCCATTGATCGGGACCGGATCGTGCGCGAGGTCTATGGCGGACGCGCCCGCGCCATTCACACGTTCGTTTCCACCGAGGACCACCGCTGGAACAATCCCGATGTGCCGATTTTCGCGCACGATCCTGCGCGGGCCCGCGCGCTGCTGGCCGAAATCGGGTTCGCGGATCGCGACGGCGACGGTGTAGTGGAGGACACAAACGGCAAGAAGGTTCAGTTCACATTCTACTCCAACGCCGGCAACCCGCTGCGCGAACGTTGTGCGGCGTTGATCGCCGAGGATCTTGGCCAACTCGGTTTGCAGGCGGACCTGCAGTTGTTGCCCTTCGCCGATCTGTTGGATCGCATCAGCCGGACCTTCGCTTACGACTGCATCCTGATGGGCCTGGGTGGAGGCGGCGCCGATCCGGCGGCACAGAGCCATGTCCTCAAATCCAGCGGGCCGCTGCATCAGTGGTTTCCCCATCAGCCCGCGCCCGCCACGGCTTGGGAAGCCCGGATTGACGCGCTCATGGACGCGCAGGTGCGGACGCTTGATTACACCGCGCGCAAACTCGCCTTTGACGAAGTGCAGGCTATTCTCGCTGAGGAATTGCCGATGATTTACACCGTGGCGCCGCTCCAGTTTGCCGCCGCCCGGACCGACCTTGGCAACTTGCGGCCCTCCGAATTCACCCCCTTTCGCGTGACGTGGAACATCGCCGAACTGTACTTCAAGCAACCGTGACGCAAGGCAGGAATCACCGCCGATGACCGCGAAGCGCCGCCCATTCCGGTTGCGATGAAAGCCAACGGCAACGGTTCACCTGTCCAACGTCGCCCTGGCTTCACGCGGCTGTGCGCCTTCGCTCCGTGGATTCTGTTGGTGACCTTCATCACGTTTGGATTGCATCTGCGTCTGGTTGGCGGCGAGTGGCCGGACGCAGAATGGAAGAGCCTTCACTTCACCTTTCGGGAGCATCTTCTCTTGCGGCTGCATCAACTGGTTTTGGAGGCAGCCCTCCTGTTCGCTGTGGGTGCGGCCCTGCCCCTGTGGCTGGTATTTCTGTGCTTCCGCTCCTTCCGCCTGTCGGCGCGGGAACATGGGATGCAGGTATTGACCGCCGTGCTGGGCTGGTGCGCTTTGTTTGCCGCCGTGCTGCTTGCGCCCTCCAAGTATCTCGCGTGGTTCCTGGCGTGAAGGAGCGCATAACCGATCACCAAGTCTCGTTATGGGTAGGGCGCGTCACACCGTGCGCGCCGTCGGCACGGATTCGTCAGGGCCTTTCGAGGTTTTTTGGCCAAGTTGCGGCGCGCCCGGAGTGACGCGCCCTGCCTCCCGACGCAAAGTGGGAATTGCCGCCAGGAAATTGCCTTGCGCGGCGCGCGGAGGCTTGCTTCATTATACCCGGAAATTGCGCATGTGGCGGAATTGGCAGACGCGCTACTTTGAGGTGGTAGTGCCGTAAGGCGTGCAGGTTCAAGTCCTGCCATGCGCACCAAATCAACCTGATCACCTGCGGTCAAACGGATCATCATGAAACCGACCCTGTGCCTGCTGCTGGTGTCCGCCGTGTTGCTGACGGGTTGTGCCCGCCGCTACGTCATCACGCTCCAAAACGGCATGCGCGTAACCACCGTGGGCAAACCGCAGCTTCGGGACGGTCAATACGTGTTCAAAGACACCAAGGGACAGCCTGGCGTGATTTCCTCGGGGCGCGTGCGCGAGATTGCTCCCGCGTCCATGGCCCGCGAACCGAATTCGCAGTTTCTCAAGTAGTCCGCGCCGTCAGGAATTTCTCCACGTATTTGCCGAGCAGATCGGCCTCCAGATTTACCAGGTCACCCACCCGGCGCTCGCGCAACGCGGTCAGTTCGTGGGTGTGGGGGATGATCCAGATGCGAAACCCGCGCCGGGTCACGGCGGCGACCGTCAAGCTGATGCCGTCCACCGCCACGGAGCCTTTGTGGACCAGAAAGCGCCGCACTTCCGGCGGCGCCGCAATGTCCAGCACGTGATCCCGTCCGACGCGTTCCCACTTGGTGATCTTGCCCAGTCCGTCCACGTGGCCGGTGACGAAGTGCCCGCCCAGTTCGCCACTGGCGCGTAAGGAACGCTCCAGATTCACCAGTGAACCGGTTTTGGCGAACTGCAGGTTCGTCAACCGCCACGATTCTTGCAGCAGATCGAACTGGACAAGCTTGTCCTTGCCCCGCGAGGCGATGCTGACGGCGGTGAGGCAGCAACCATTTACGGCCACACTCGCGCCGGGTTTCAACCCCCGCCCGCAAATGCGCGCCCGCACGGTCAGTTGAATGGATTTCTTGGTGGGCTTGATGGCTTCAATCCGGCCGGCCTCTTCGACAATGCCTGTAAACATGCTGGTTGGTGCTTCGTTCTCGACGGCTGAGTATGATGCCCACCTCAACCGATTTTGGCAACCTCCGGCGGCGGACCTCCGGCGGCGGACCGGCGGCGGACCGGCGGCGGACCGGCGGCGGCCCCGCAGCAATTCTCACTTTGAGTCGGGAGGTAGGGCGCGTCACTCCGTGCGCGCCGCAACCCGGCCACAAAACCTCGAAAGGCCCTGACGAGTCCGTTCCGACGGCGCGCACGGAGTGCCGCGCCCTACCCACAATGAGCGGCCGGCGGTCCTGCGATAGGACTTCGCCGATTCGGTTTCCCGGGTTCAGATCTCTTCGTGAGCATCTTGACACTGCCACCGGAACGCAGCCTTCAGCCTGCAGCACTGTTGAAATCGCCCCGTCCTGCAGCGTGAACGCTGCGTTCCTGTCCGCCGGTCTCGTATGCTTGGTGGCAGTGTCAAGATGCACACGATCTCTTCGGATCGGACCGTCTCAATTTGATGCTGAACCCGCCGTGCCCTGCGGTTGCTCCTCCGCTGGTTGGGCTGGCGTGTCGTGTAAATTCACGACAGCTCGTCATCCGACCCTCCTATGGTAGGGATTGACAGCCGACCGAATCAGGGGCAATTATTGGACAGCGCAGTCGCTGCAACCATGCTCCGGCGCAAAACTCGTAATGGCATAGTAAAGAAAATGAAAACCAGCACCTCCAACCCAACTGGACTTCGCAGCAAACGGTTCCCTTGGCCGGTTCGCCAATCTGGCTTCACCCTGATCGAACTGCTCGTCGTGATTGCCATCATCGCGATCCTGGCGGCAATGCTCCTCCCGGCGTTGGCCAAGTCGAAGACCAAGGCGCAAGGCATCAGTTGTCTGAACAACACCAAGCAATTGATGCTGGCCAATCAGATGTACCAGGGTGATAACGGAGACAATTTCCCCATGGCGTTTCATGGCGGTTACAACCCTGGCGCGAATGATCCGAATAAGCCGTGGGTTTCGGGCTGGTTGAATTGGAGTGCAGACACCGACAATACCAACGTAATCAAACTGTTGGATCCGCAGTACGCCGTACTGGCGAGTTACTTCGGCAAACAGAAGAACATCTACAAATGCCCAGCGGACAATTTCGCCAGCGGAATCCAAAGGACGCGGGGTTGGGAATCCCGAGTCCGTAGTGTTTCGGGTAACATCTATGTCGGGAAGGGTAATGGTTGGGCTACAGGCAGTTGGGGTGGTCCTAGCGGTCCCTACAACATTTCCACTGTGAATGGTTATAGAGGGGCAGCCAAGGCGGGCGATTTGCTCATTCCCGGGCCCGCCCAGTCGTGGGTTTACATGGACGAGCACCCGGACAGCATCAACGACGCTGGAGCCTTCCCCCCCAATACCGCCAGCAACATCCCGGATGCACCGGCCACGTATCACAACGGTGCCGCCGGATTCGCGTTCGCCGACGGCCATTCGGAGATCAAGAAATGGCGAGGTTCGACGATGACTAGGCCCAGACCAGGAGGGTTGCGAGGCGTGAATTTCAACGCCGAAAACAACTTCGGCACTGGAGTAGGCGACCCCGATCTTTTGTGGCTTTCCTACCACAGTCCGCGTTTCACCGCACGCACAGTGGCCAACTGAGACCGCATTGACTCATTGACGAATTGTCTGCTGGGGCGACGAATTGATGTCGCTCCTGGGGTGTGTCAGGCAATTGGTCCGTTCGCCGCTCGTCAAAGGACCCTTTCCTTGGATCAGGTAATGAGCCTGCCATTCTGGCGGTTTCGCGAAGCTTGCGAACGACTCCTATTATCGTCTCCTACGTTTCTGGCGGACCGCTGGAACTGCGACAAAGAAGCTTCGGTACGTCCTGCGGGTCGCGCGGGTAGGGCGCGTCACTCCGTGCGCGCCGCAACTTGCACCTCGCCTCTCCACCGGCGCGCACGGAGTGACGCGCCCTACCCTGTCTCAGAACTTGTTTGTCGCGGCACCAGACTTGGTTCAGCAATTCATCCTTGTTCTCGGGTTTTTGACGTGGGCCAATAACAGCAAGTCCTTGCTTACTCGTTGCCATCCCAAATCGCGCAGATGCACCAGGTCGGCGAGCCGTTGCGCCCCCGCGCCGGCGACGGCTTTCCGCGCCTCGCGTCCACCCAGAATCTTCGGCGCGTAAAAGAACGCCACCCGTTGAGCATAGCCGCCGAGCAGAAACGAGGCGTTCACCTCCCCGCCGCCTTCAACCAGCAGGCTGGTGACATTCTCCGAACCCAGTTTTTTGAGCAGCCAGTGCAGGTCAATTGCCGATTGCCGATTGCCGGTTGCCGATTTGGCGGGCGGGGCGACCAACACATTGACGCGCCTTGCCAGGGCCGTCACGCGCGACTTGGGCGCACGTCGGCCAACCACAATCGTTGTCAACGCTGCAAGATCATCGGTCATGACTTTCGCGGTCAGCGGCGTGCGTGCCCGGGAATCCAGGATAATTCTGCGCAGTCGGCAGCTTTCGACCTTGGGCTTTGGACCTCGAGCGAACCGAACTGTCAGACTCGGATCGTCCATAAGGATGGTATTTATCCCAACGAGAATCGCATCGCTGCCCTGCCGCAATTTCATGCCATAAGCCCGTGCGTGTTCACCCGTAATCCATTTGGACTCACCCGATGCCGTGGCAATTTTTCCATCCAGAGTCATGGCGGCTTTCACCGTCACGAACGGGGTGCGACGGACGATCCAGTGGTTGAACGCCTGGTTCAAGTGCAGGCAGTCCTCGGCAAGTTTCTGGTGGGACAAGCGTCCTCGTGAGCCGGAGCGCGGCTCGTCACCGATCTCGCCCCAACAATCCACCGCAATGCCCGAACGCCGCAGAATCTCAACGCCCTTTCCCCTGTGTTTGGGATTTGGATCCGTCGCGCCTACGACCACGCGCCTGACTCCCGCAGAAATGATGGCGTCCGTGCAAGGCGGGGTCCGCCCGTGCGTGCAACACGGTTCGAGCGTCACATAAAGTGTCGCGCCGCGTGTCGAGTGACCACGCTCCTGCGCGTTGCGCAGCGCCTCGATTTCCGCGTGGGGTTCGCCGGCACGCCGATGCCAGCCGCGCCCGATGATCTGGCCGCCTTTCACCAACACGGCACCTACCATCGGATTCGGCGAGGTCGTGCCGTAACCGCGCCGGGCAAGGCGCAGGGCGAGGCGCATGAATTCGGCTTCATACATTGCTGGCAGCGTAGCGGGTTTCGGCGCAAAGCCGCCACAGGAAAAATGGTGCGAGCGCGCGGCGGCGACTTGCCGGGACGCTTTTCCAGAGGCCGGGCTTGGTCCGCTCAGTTCGATTTTGTGCTCGAAGCAGCGGTGCGGCCTCCTTAGCCTGTCAGGCTGTGAAGAATCAACCTCCCGTTCGCCAGCCGATGTTGTGGCTCGCAGAGGCGATTGGTTATTTGCTGGCAGCCAGTGTCGTGTTCGCAGTCGGCGCATTTGTGAACGCCTTCGCCGCATTCCTGCTCCTGCCCGTTGCCATCGGATTCTGCGCGATGCGATTCTTCCGGCGCCGGTCGCGTCGCGCTTTGCCGGTCACATGGCCCGCCCTCCTGACGGGAAACGGTTTGATCCTCGCGTTGCTCTTGAGCCTGTTGTTTCTGGGTTTGGAAAGTTACTACCGCTTCGTTTGCGACCAGACCGATGCGATGACGAACACGTTGGTTTCCAATGCCTGGTCCGCCCGCCATTTCCACACGAACGCCGCCGGCTTCCGCGACAATGTGGAGTACCCGAACGCGCGGACGCCGGGACGCCGGCGCGTCACGTTTGTGGGCGACTCGTTTACCGCGGGCTTTGGGGTGAAGAACGTGGAGGACCGGTTCGTGAACCACATTCGCCGCCGGAATCCGGACTGGGAAATTCATGCGATTGCGAAACCCGGACTGGACACCTCTACCGAGGTCGAGGTCATGCACAATCTCACTGTGAACCACGGCTACCAACTCGATCAACTGGTGCTGGTGTATTGCATCAACGACATCGGGGAAGTGATGCCGGGATGGGTGGCGGGCTACAGGAAGATGATGGCTGATCCCTTTCGCCGGAGCTGGCTGTGCCAGAACAGCTACTTTGTGAACCTGTTCTACCACCGCTGGCAACTCCGGCGGAATTCCTACATGCGCAACTATTATGACGAAGTGGAAGCCGCGTACCAGGGGCGCCTTTGGGAGATCGAGAAGATCGGACTGACCGCATTCGGCAACATGACCCGCATCCGCGGCGGCCGGTTGCTGGTCGTGACCTTCCCGTACATGGATTTGGCGTTGAGATTCAAATCCGTCCACGAGCAACTGGATCAATTCTGGCAGGAGCAAGGGATTCCGCACCTGGACCTTCTCCCCGTCTTCAGCAATCTTCCGCCGTCAAAGCTGGTGGTGAACCGGCACGATTCGCATCCCAACGAGTACGCCCACGCGCTGGCCGCCGAGGCGATTCATGAGTTTCTGAAGCGGCACATCACCGAACCGGTGGCGGGCGATGACAAGATGCCGTAGGCGAGAAGCTATCTTGACGATTGTTCGTTCAACAAGGAGTCGCCCGGTTCCAGGTTGCATGACCTCGAGCGATACGTCCGCAACGTTTTCAACGCTGGATGAATTCACCGTGGGCATTTTCTTTTCCAAGGTGTTTCGGTTCAGCTAGGTTTTTGAAAGTGGGAACGGAACGCGTGATTGTGGTCGGCGGCGGAGCGGCGGGGTTCTTCGCCGCTATCGCGTGCGCTGCCGCGGCGCCCGGCAAGGAGGTGATCTTGCTCGAACGCGGGCGCGAGTTTCTTTCCAAGGTGCGCATTTCCGGCGGCGGTCGTTGCAACGTCACCCATGCGTGTTTCGACGTCCGCGAATTCGCCACGCGCTTTCCGCGCGGTGGCCAGGCGTTGATTGGCTCCTTCCAACGATTTCAAGCCCGCGACACGGTGACGTGGTTCGCGCAACGCGGCGTGAAACTGAAGACGGAAGGTGACGGCCGCATGTTTCCGATCACGGATACTTCGCAGAGCATCATTGACTGTCTGCTGCACGCAGCGCAGTCGGCCGGCGTAAGCCTGCGCCTGAACGCCGGAGTGGAACGCGTGAGGCGCGCGGCGGACGGATTGGAGCTTGTGGTGAATGATGGAGGGAATCGCACTGTCATCCGCTGTGATCGGTTGTTGCTGGCCACCGGCGGTTGCCGGGCGGCGGCAGCTAGCGGGCTGGCGGTCTCGCTGGGACACACGCTCGTGTCACCCGTGCCGTCGTTGTTCACGTTTCACCTTGAGACGCCTTGGCTGCGGGAGCTGGCGGGGATTTCCGTTGCCGAAGCCGAGGCAACTGTGCCCGGCACGAAATTGCGCGAGCACGGAGCGTTGCTGGCCACGCACTGGGGATTGAGCGGTCCGGCGATCCTCCGCCTGTCAGCCTGGGGCGCGCGAACGTTGCACGCGATGAAATACCAATTCCCGCTCCACGTGAACTGGCTGCCGCAACTGAGCGCGGAAGCCCTCGCGGCTCAGTTCCAAGCGCAGCGGAAAACGCAGGCCGCAAAGTTGCTCGTCAACACGCCACTTGCTTCGTTACCCGCCCGGCTTTGGGAACAACTCGCCATTACTTCCGGTTTGGCGCGCGACACGCGCTGGTCGGCCCTCACCCGGGCGGGGCAACACCAGTTCATCCAGCAACTGCTGCACACGGAGTTTCAAGTCAGCGGCAAGAGTTTGAACAAGGATGAGTTCGTCACCTGCGGCGGGGTGCGATTGAGCGAGGTGGATTTCAAGACGATGGAGAGCCGCGTTTGTCCCGGCTTGTACTTCGCGGGTGAACTGCTGGACATTGACGGCATCACCGGCGGATTCAACTTTCAAGCCGCGTGGACCACCGGGTGGATCGCCGGCCAAGCGATGGCACGCTAACGGAAACGGTGCGGCAATGGTCGCAGGTCGCGCCCGCGGAAACTCACTTCATCGCGGCATAGACGCGATGCACGTCGTCGTGATCGTCGAGCGCGTTCAGAAAATCAATGACCTCCTGGCGCGCGGCGTCCTCCACTTGGCGGAATTCCTTGGCCAGGTAACGGATTTCCGCTGCGATGACATTCCATCCGGCCGCCTTCAACGCCTTGGACACCGCGTCCAGGTCCTTGATTTCCGTAAGGAAGCGCGCCCCCTTCGTGCCAGTGGGTGTTTCCTCCGCTTCCAGCGGTTCGATTTCCTGCGCGCCGGCTTCGATGGCGTCCGCTTCCGCATCGCGGGCCGGATCGTTGTGCGTGGCCTCGATCACGCCGAGGTGGTTGAAGAAAAACGCCACGCTGCCCGGTTGACCCATGGCGCCCGCCTTGAAGAGATTGCGAATCTCTGGCGCGGTGCGATTGCGATTATCGGTCAGACATTCCACCACAATCGGCACTTTGTGCGGCGCGAAGCCCTCGTACGTCACCAATTCATAACTGATCTTCTCCTCGGTCAGGCCGGCGCCTTTCTTGATCGCGCGCTCGATGGTGTCTTTATAGACGGAGGCCTTCTTCGCCTTTTCCACGGCGGCCGCGAGACGGGGATTAAGATCGGAGTCTGGTCCGCCCAGTTTGGCCGCGACCATGATTTCGCGGACCAGCTTGACGGTCATCTGGCCTTTCTTCTGCGCGCTGGCTTCGCGCCCGGCTTGTTTCCATTGTGCGCCCATAGGGTGACTTGACTTTGCGCGAGTCCGTCGCCTGCTTCAACGCAAATCCTCACTCGCGGCAATCACGACTGTCTGAACCGAGTTCATCACGGCGGGAAACCAATGGCGAGTTTCACTGCGGAATATTCGGGATGAACGGCTCCGGCACGGGTCCGGATGACCAGCGGCGGCTCCTGCCAGGTTTGACCGCGAAACCAGTCCGGCAAATCCTCCGCGCGCATCATCCCAAACAGCGCCACCAGCGGCGGCTCGCCTTCCCGAAAGATCACGGGGCGCTGACGCACGATTACAAGGTCGGCAGTCTTGGCACCGCTTTGCACACGCGCGAGTTGGGCGGGTTCAATCGGAAAGACACAGGCGAAGAATCCGCCGGCGGCGAGATGGCGCGCCGCCGTGGCGCAATAATCCGCCACGGTGCCACGCAACTCGAAGCGGCAGGCGAGCCGTTGCGGATGTTCGCTTTCGACGCCTGCGCCGTGGGGAAAATACGGCGGGCTGCCGGTGATGAGATCGAACGTTTCATCGGCCCGCAGCACCGGAGCGCGGATCGCCGAGTCCGCGTGTTCCGCGCCGGCGCTGTCGGATTCGCGCGGACATAGCTGTCCGGGCTCCGAGCGGAAATCGCCCTCGCGAATTTCGTAGCGTTCGGTCAGGCCGTTATAGCGCGCGGACTTTCGCGCAAGCGAAACGCTTTCGGGTTGCGCCTCGACGGTGACGAGGCGCGCCCCAGGCAGTCGCCAGGCACAGATCATCCCCACCGTGCCAATGCCGCTTCCCAAGTCCAACACGGTGCGGGCCGTGGGACACCAACTCGTGCCATACCAGGCCACCAGCAGATCATCGGTCGAAAAGCGATGACCGTCCCGCAGTTGAAACAAGCGGAAATGACCGCTGATGGCATCAAGCGTTTCGTGCGGTTCGACGGCCACGCCTGACGCAAGACCCGGCGGAATCGGCCCGGGCTTGGCCCAGCCCTTGAAATGCGATTCGCGGTTCACAGACACTCGCATCTACCTGCCGCGCTCGAAGGTTTGGTCATCCCACGACGCCGGATCGTCCAGGGATTCGAGGTGGGTGAACACTGCCGCGTCCGGCAACACGCGGCGGATGTCGGCCTCGATGCGGTCGAGAAGTTCGTGCCCCCGCTGCACGGTCCAGTCGCCGGGCACGAGCACGTGGGTGGACACGAATTTTCGCGCGCCCGACTGGCGGGAGCGCAAGGCGTGAAATTGAATCCCGGTCTGTTCGTACGTCTGCAAAACCTTGCGCACCGCCACCAGGTCCTCTGTGGGCAGGGCAACGTCCATGAGTCCGCCGACCGAGCGCTGCACGATGCCGATGCCGAAGCGCACGATGTTGGCGGCAACCAGTAGCGCCACCACCGGATCGAGCCAGTACCAGTCAGTCAGGGCGACGAGACCCACGCCCACTATGACGCCGGCGGAAGTCCATACGTCCGTGAGCAAATGATGCGCGTTGGCTTCGAGCGTGATGGAGTTTTGCCGCCGCCCGGCCCGCAACAGGAGCAGGGCAACGATCCAATTGATCACCGCCGCCACGGCGGTTACGGCCAACCCCAGCCCCACGGCTTCCAATGGTTTTGGCGTAATGAGGCGCAACACTGCCGCCACGCCGATGCCGACTGCGGCAACCAGGATCAAACCACCCTCCAGTCCGCTGGAAAAATATTCGGCCTTGCTGTGTCCGTAGGCGTGGTCTTCGTCCGCCGGGCGCTCGGCAATCTTCAACATGGCCAGCGCCATGACCCCGCCGACCAGATTGACAAGCGATTCGGCCGCGTCGGAAAGCAAGCCAATCGAACCGGTGATGAAGTAAGCGGCGGACTTGAGGGCAATCGTCAGCAGGGCCGCTCCGATGGAGAGCCAGGCAAAACGGGTAAGCGACGAATTCGGCACGCAGGCCGGATTAGACAGGAGGGCAAGGTTTTCGCCAAGCTTGCAGATTGTCCGTCGGCGCACAATCCAGTGCATTGACAATCCCATTTCGTGACAGGGTAGGGCGCTCCGTGCGCGCCGTTCGGAAGACCGGTTGCGGGCGGCGGCGCGCACGGAGTGACGCGCCCTACCTGCCCGCTCGACCCCGTAGCGAAACTTCCTTGCGCTGCACTCCGTCCGAATCACTCATTGTGTCGAAGATTGTTCAGGAGCGCGGCTTGTCCCAAGCCGCAGCAGCTTCGATCGTCAACGGACGCAGGCATGTAACTCGAAGCGTGATCCGGTATTCGCGCCTGCTGCGAGTTGGGACAACTCGCGCTCCGGTTTGGTTGCGGCTTCGCCACGCTGTGCTCTATCCGTGTGCGACGGAGACAGGAATAAAGCTGGAGCAACTGTAATTCTTTTGAACACCAATTGACATTTACGGTCTTAGCTACTATGTAACGCAAGGTAGCTGGCCGTGACGGGGTAGATGAGTCTGATCGGGCAGCCGGGCGGCCATTGCGAAAAACCTGAAGCTGTGAGCGCGAATGTGAACAACCGACGGCGGACGCTGCGAGATTGGTTTGATGAACCCGTCACCCTCAATGGCTTGCTCTGGTCTGTGGCGCTGCCGGTCGGCTGGCTTGCGCTTTTCTACGCCCTGGTGATTCATAGTCGTCTCTCTTTGAAACGGTGGCCTCACTTTGGCGAGAAGCTTGATGGCTTGCTGCGTCTTCATGAAGCAGTCGTCTGGCTTTTCGTTACACCATTGTACTTTTCGATTTTCGTGGCAGCCCTGGTTTTCTTCGCGTTCCTTTTCTTTCGACAGTCGCGACATCTTTCGATTTACGCTCTCGGTTACGCAGTGGCTCTACTGCTGGCCTACGCCGCAGTGTTGCTGGCCCCAGGGTCCTTTCTGAATTGGTTTTTCGATTGATCCTCGAAGCATGGACGACTTCTTCGACAACTGGACGGTGCAGGTGCGCAAGGGCGTGCTGGAGTTGTGCATCCTCAACGCGCTCGCCGGCGAGGAACGTTACGGCTACGACCTGGTAAAAACGCTGGTGGAGATTCCCGGCCTGGGCGTGACCGAGGGCACGATTTATCCGCTGTTGTCGCGGTTACGTGTCGCGGGATTGATTACGTCGCGTCTCGAGGAGTCCTCCGCGGGCCCGGCGCGGAAGTATTACTCGTTGACCAGGGAGGGTCACAAAATCATGGAGACGATGAACGAACATCTCGCGGAGTTGAACCGCGGCGTGGCCGTAATGCGGAAGAAAGGAGTATAGCATGAGCGAATGGACCGAAACCGCCCGCCGGGCACTGGAAGCATACTGCGCACGCTCACGCGTCGCACTGGCCGGCACCGGCGCGGACGCCAATGAGGTGATCGAAGACCTGCGCCGACACGTCGAGGAGGAGTTACGCCACGCGAAACTTTCAGTCGTGACCGAAGAGGATGTGCGTCGGGTTCTGGCGCGCGTGGGCGAACCCCAGGTTGCGCGTGAAAACCAACCCTCTGCCACCCATGCAACTGCGCCCTCTGGTCGCCCAGCGGCAGAGGAGAAAATCCGCCCCGGCTGGTTTGTTTTCGTCCTCGGTGTGGTGCTGCCGGTGGCCACTTTGTTTTTCGAGTTGATCAGCGGCATGTCGGCCGGTGTGCTGTTCGATCCGTTGCCAAGCTGGCTGCATGTAGCGTTGGTGGCGTTGGTGCCCGCGGCGAACTTCTTCGTCTGGCGCGCGGCGCGGCACAGGGACGCGCGGCCAGCCCGGTTGCTGGGCTGGCTCAACGGTGTCGCGCTTGGCATCGCCTCGTTTTACGCACTGCTCTATCTGCCGTTCTCACCCATCGCGGCGATTGGTCTGATCTGGTTCGGGCTGGGGCTGATTCCGTTGGCGCCGCTCATTGCCGTGGCCGTCACGCCGTGGTTGCGCGCCGTTTATCGTGAGCGGACGGCGTGTTCGCGTATTCCCGGTGCGTGGGGCGGATTCGTTGCCGGATTCGGGCTGCTCGTGTTACTGCAGTTGCCCGCAGCCCTCACGCATTACGGCCTGGCGAAAGCGACCGACGAGGTGGAAGCGGTGCGCCACCGCGGCATCCGCGTGCTACGCACGTTCGGCGACGAGGAAATGCTGCTGCGCGCCTGTTATCGCTCGCTGATCCGGGAGGCAGACTTCGATCTCGTCGCCCAACTTGCCGGCGGCAAACGGTGGATCAATCCCGAGGAGGCGCGTGAAATCTATTACCGCGTCACCGGACGGCCCTTCAATTCTGTGCCGGCGCCATCACTCTATACACAGTTCGGTCGGTGGACTGCATTGGAGAACGAATTCACCTGGGACGATGCGCTGGGCGGCGAAGCGGTGGCGGGTCGGGTGAAGGGATTGTCCCTGCTCAGTTCACGAATGGATGCCATCACCGAACCGGATGCGGCGTTGACGTATTGCGAATGGACGATGGAGTTCAAGAACGTTTCGTCGCAGGCGCGGGAGGCGCGGGCACAAATTGCGTTGCCGCCTGGCGGCGTGGTGTCGCGGCTGACCCTCTGGGTCAACGGCGAGGAGCGCGAGGCGGCCTTCGGCGGACGCGCACAAGTGCGGCAGGCGTACCAGTCGGTAGCTGTCGTGCAGCGGCGTGATCCGGTGCTGGTGACGACCTGCGGCCCGGATCGCGTGCTGATGCAGTGCTTTCCAGTACCGGCGGACGGCGGGGTGATGAAAGTGCGATTGGGCATCACCGCGCCACTCGTAATGGAGTCCCCTGGGCGAGGGCGTTTTCTCTGGCCTCGCTTTCTCGAACGCAACTTTCGCATTGGCGACGAATTCAAACACGCGCTCTGGATTGAATCCCCGATGCCGCTCACCAGTACCGACCCGGCAGCAACAACTGTGCGTTCCTCGACCAACACCTATTCCATACGGCTTTCTCCATCAGATACCAGCCTGTTCAATTCGCCGGCGCATGTGGTCGTGCAACGCGCGGCAGATGCGGAAACTGTCCTCACCGCGGCGGATGAGAACGGCCGTGTCATTCGCCAGACGATTCGCACGGCGACCATGAATCCACCCGGGCGCGTGGTATTTGTGTTCGATGGTTCCGCCGGCCTGCGCGCCCATGCGGCGGACATTGCGGCAGGATTGGGTGATTTGTCGGCGGAAACCGAGGTCGCGGCACTGGTGGCGGAACGGGAAGGCGTCACCGTGTTGCTCCCGGCGCAAAAGGCATCGGCGAAGGTGTTGGAAGATTTGAGGCAAGGACTGCGGCGCGTGAACTTCGCCGGCGGGCAGGACAATTTACCCGCGCTAGAAGCCGGTTGGGATTCGGCGGCGGCGAGCAAGAACGGTGTGCTCATCTGGATTCACGCACCGCAACCGGTTTTGCTCTCCAATGGCGACGGATTGCGACAGCGTTTCGAGCGGAGCGCCTCCCCGCCGCGTTTTCTGGAATTGCCGGTGGCCACCGGTCCGGATCGCATCGTGGAGAAGCTCGATGGCTTGCCGGTGGATCACGTCGCGCGTTGGGGCCCGTTGCGCGACGACCTCGTGGCGTTGATCGCCCAACTGGCCGGCAAGCAGGCGCGATTCACATTCGTGCGCGATCAGGTTCCCGCCGATTCCGTCACTGTGTCCGGCACATCGGCGAGCAAACATGTGGAACGCCTTTGGGCGAAGGATGAAGTGCAGCGCCTGACCAAAACGCGGAAACGCGAGGACGCGACCAAACTGGCGGCGAAGGAACAGCTCGTCACGCCGGTCACCGGCGCCGTGGTGCTGGAAACGATGCAGCAGTTCGCACAACACGGCCTGACACCGGTGGACGCGAGCACCGTGCCGGTGGTGCCCGAGCCGGGGACGTGGGCACTGCTCGGGCTGGGATTCGCCGTGATGGGTTTTAATTGGTGGCGCAAGCGGCGACGGAAGATTTGACGCGCGACATCCGCGCGGCAGCCGACGACGTAAGGCGGCAGACAATCGCGAAATGTCTGCTTCCTGTCGTCAGCGGCTACCGGCTCAGATTAAATGGCAGAACATCGCGTCGCGGAGCTTGGGCTCGAACCAGGTGCTCTTGGGCGGCATGATGCCGCCGGCGTCCGCAATTGTCATCAAGTCCGTGATGCTCGTCGGGAACAGGCTGAAGGCACAGGCGTATTCGCCGCCTTTCACGAGCTTTTCCAGCTCCGCCGTGCCGCGGATTCCCCCCACGAAGTTAATGCGTTTGCTCGTGCGTGGATCATCAATGCCGAAAATCGGATCGAGGACGTATTTCTGAAGCAGCGTCACGTCCAGCCTTTCGATGGGATCAGTCGCGGCCGCGAACTGCGGACGGAAATGTAACGTGTGCCACTTGCGGTCGAGGAAGAAACCGAGTTCATGTTTGCGCGTCGGCGTGGCCGCGCCGTGGGGGTTGACGATGAACACGGCGTCCAGTTTTCGCAGTAGTTGTTCGGCAGTCAGCCCGTTCAGGTCCTTCAACACCCGGTTGTAGGGGAGAATCTGCATCTGGTTATGCGGGAACGTCACGCTCAGGAATCCGCCGCTCTCATCTTTGCTTGTAGCAGCCGACGTTAGTTGGCTCCGACTACGCTCCGGTGAAGTAGGAGCGGACTCACTTCCGCGGCTACGACGATTTTGACAAACCCGCGCCGCTGCCGCACTGCGATGGTGGCCATCGGCAATGTAGAGGAATGGAATTTTCGCAAACTGCTCGGTGATGAACTGAATTCCCGCCGCGTCGCCAATTGTCCAAGCGGTGTGGCGCACGCCGTCGGTGGCGGTGAAATCCACGGCGGGCGGCAGGGCCGTTCGCTGGATCACGAATTCATCCATCGCCGCCGTGGCGCGATAGGTTAGGAACACCGGGCCGGTCTGCGCGTTCAGCGTTTCGATGTGCCGCACGCGGTCGTCTTCCTTGTCGGGCCGCGTGAGTTCGTGTTTCCTGATGGTGCCGCTGAGGTATTCTTCGCAACTTGCCGCAGCCACCAGGCCCACCTGCGAATGTATGCCCATGATCTGGCGGTAGAGGTAGAAGCACGGTTGGGCGTCCTGCCGGAGCGCACCTTGCGCGATGAGCTTCTGAAAGTTTTCCTTCCCCTTCGCGTAAACCTCGGGCGAATAAAGGCCCGTGCCGGGCGGCAGATCAATTTCCGGTTTGCTGACGTGCAGGAAGCTGAGTGGATTGCCGGCGGCAATTTGCCGCGCTTCCTCGGACGACATCACGTCGTAAGGCAGTTCGCAGATTTGCCCGGCGAGTTCCGGCTTGGGCCGCAGGGCGGCAAAGGGTTTAAGGGTCGCCATAAAATGAGGCGGGAAGATAGGCCGGCCCCAAGGTCAACGCACGCAGAATTGAGGTCTGGCATCTCCGCACCTGAAATGCCGGGACACGATCCTGCATCGCACAACTTCAGCGAAACAACTGCAAACAGAGTGATGCCCGGACCGGCAGATGCCTTCAGCTTAACGACGAACCGGGGACCGAACCGCAGAATGTTCTTTCATCACTACCATGCTGTGATTTCCCCGGGCGGCGACAGCCACCACGTTTTGGGTTTCCGCGGGGATGTCGCATTGGCCGGCGGGATTGAATCCCCAGGTGACCACGGTGCCATCGCGCTTCAACGCCAGGCCGTGATAATCTCCGACCGCAATGGCCACCACGCCGGTGAGTTCTGTGGGAGCTGGCCACTGAGCAAGCCCGAAGGCGCCCCAGGCAACCACGGTGCCATCACGCCGCAAGGCGAGACTGTAATTTCCCGCGGCCGCAATGGCCACCACCCGGCTCAATCCCGCTGGGACACTCGATTGGCCTCGCGCATTGCTGCCCCAGGCGACCACCGTGCCATCCCGTTTGAGCGCCAAGCTATGGTAGGTTCCGCCGGCGATGGACACCACGTCGCGCAATCCGGGAGGAACATCACATTGACCAGTTCCGTTTTCGCCCCAAGCCACGACGGTGCCGTCTCGTTTGAGCGCCAGGCTGTGCAAAGCCCCGGCGGCAACTGCCACAGCACGCTTCAAGTCCGTGGGCACCGCGCACTGGCCGTAATCTCCGTACTGCCCGTTGACCGGTCCCCACGCGATCACCCTCCCGGTCCAGAGCAACGCCAGACTATGCACATTGCCCGCCGCCACCTGGCGCACCAGCGCCCGCTTCAGGCTTGCCGGAATCTGCGATTGCCCAAAGCGATTGTCGCCCCGGGCGTCCACGGTCCAGTTGCGGGTCAGCACCAAGTCGTGAAAGCTGCCTGCGGCGATCTGAACCACCGGTGAAGTGTTCGTGTCGTCGGCAGTTAACTCATAGTTGAGGTCGCCCCAAGTGACGATTCGATGCTCCGCTTGGGCGGTCATCCCGGCACAAAGGAATGTCAGAATGGCCACCGGCAGGCACGAAATTAACCGCGCGGCAGATTGCTTTATTTCGAGTGAGGGCTGAAATGTTTTGTTCATTGTTAGCGAGGCGTAAGCAACGCGGACAAATTACCTTGGTGGAGGGGGAAAACCAGTCGGGGTGACTTACTAAGCGAATCCAGGGGATTCCCTGGGGTTGACGTTGCATTGACGCATCGTTCATTTCTCGGCGAATTGTTTTTCAGCTTGAACCCAGGCGAACCTTGGAACATGCTCCGCCTTGCCGATTATGGTCGAAAGCCTATGAAAACAAGCGGTTCTCAACGGTCTTTCGCCTTGGGGGGCGCGGTTAGCTCAGTGGTAGAGCACTTCCTTGACACGGAAGGGGTCAGAGGTTCAAACCCTCTATCGCGCACCATTTCGCCGTGTCTCGCACTTCGGCCCAACCCCCGTCCCGCTACCGACCAACAGCCATGCCACCCCTGAAACGCAGAATCCGCTGGGGTGTGATCGGCGCGGGCGGCATCGCGCTACGGCGCACGATTCCCGAGGGCATCCTGCCGGCGAAGAACGCCGAGTTGGTGGCTGTGTATGGTCGCAATCCCCAGACCCGCGTGGCAGTGGCCCGGCAATTCGGCGTACGCGCGGCGCGCAGCCTGGATGAGTTGTTGAAGCTCGATCTGGATGCGGTTTACATCGCCACGCCGAACTGTATGCATTTGGAGCAAACGTGTCAGGCCGCCGGCGCCGGCAAACATGTCTTTTGCGAAAAACCGCTCGGACTGACGGTGGCCGAAGCGCGCCGCATGGTGCAGGTGTGCCGCAAAGCCAAAGTGAATCTCGGGACCGCCTTTATGATGCGCCACCACAGCCAGCATCAGGCGGCACTCCGCTTGATTCAAGACGGCAAACTGGGGCAGCCGGTCTTTGCCCGCGCGCAACTCTCCTGCTGGTATCCGCCCTTGCGTGGCGCGTGGCGGCAGAATCAACGTCAGGGCGGTGGTGGCGCACTCATGGATCTGGCTGGCCATTGCCTCGATCTGCTCGAAATGTATTTCGGTTCGATTGTGTCCGTGAGTTGCATGATCAACCGCACGGTTCACAAGTATTCCACGGAGGACAGCGGCGCGATCCTGGCGCGATTCCAGAACGGTGCGCTGGCCACCGTGGATACGTTCTTCTGCATCCCCGATGACAGCAGCAAGAACCGCCTGGAACTTTACGGCGCCCGCGGGAGCATCCTGGCGCAAGACACGATCGGGCAGGGTGACTTCGGCGAGATGGCAGTCTTCCTGAAGGGTGGGGGCAAAGCTTACAATGCGAAGCAATCGCGCCGGCGGGGTGGCGGCCTGATCCTCAAACCGAAACCCGTGAACACGTATCGCGCGGAGATTGAAGATTTCAGTCAGGCGTTAATCGAAGGGCGCGACACGAACGAGTCCGCCCAGGCGGGGTTGCGCAGTCAGATCATTTTGGAAGCGTGTTACGAATCCGCGAAGGCGGGGAGGGAACTCCCAATAGCCGGAACCTGAGTCGCTCCGGGACGTTGTCTTGCGCCAGATGCCATTGGAATTCGGTCGCGCAGAACCCCCCGCTTGGCCCTGGCGGACAAGCGCGTGACTCACGCGCACTGCAATGGATCCCGATGCGCGGAGGAATCCAATCCGGGCCATGCCGTGCCACCCTGCCGCCCCGCCCGCATGCCTGAGGCAAAGCCGGACGTTGCACTGCTTCCACCCGTTGCCTAATTTGCTGCCATGTTTGCCGCGCTGCTATCGGACTCCGCCAATTGGAAGTACGTCCTCAGTGGTCTGCTGGGATTCCTGTTCGTGGTGTTTCAAATCTGGATGTTTGTGGATGCGATTCGGCGCGAAGAATGGCTGTGGGCGGTTTTCATCTTCCTGACATTCGGATGGGGGTTGTCCGCCGTGCTGTATTACTTTTTCGTGTATCGCGCGGCCGCGCCGTCCGTCACGCGCGGTTTTGAACTGCCGGGCACGCAGCACCGCAAGCGCATCAAGGAACTGCAAGCGCAGATTCATCACCTCGACAAGGCGCATCATCACTCGCAACTGGGGGATGTCTATTTTCAACAAGGCAAACTCGAAAGCGCCGAGGCCAGCTATCGCGCCGCGTTGGAGCGAGATGCCGCGGACCTCGACACGCGCGCCCATCTCGGCCAGTGCTTGTTGCGATTGAAACGGCCGGCGGAAGCGCGCCCCCTGCTGGAAGGTGTCGTGGCGGAGAATCCCAAACATGATTACGGTCACACCCTGATGGCGCTGGCGGAAACGCTCGCCGCTCTGGAGGAAACCGAGGCTGCGCTGGCCATGTGGCGGCAGGTGACGGAGAACCACTCCTACCCGCGCGCGAAGGTTCAGTTGGCCGAACTTTATCTGGCCAAAAACCAACCCGAACTGGCCCGACCCCAATTGAACGACGTGGTGGCGGACGACGCCCATGCCCCGGCGTTCCAGCGTCGCCGCGATCGTCTGTGGGTGCGGCGGGCGAAAGGGCTGCTGAGGACAATGGGTGGGTGAGTTCGACGGAGTTGACGTTCGGCAGGCATTGACGCAAGACCCAGTCATCAGTGACCAGCGCAAGATGGGGAATTGAATCGCGCCGACTCAGCGGTCCGCGCACCGAGGGCTACGCAACTGAGGTTACGGCTCCGCGCGGTGGTCGAAAATCTTATCGCCGGGTGGGGACCTTTTTCTTAGCGTCATGTTTGCATGAAAACGATTCACGCCGAGGCGGCCCAACTGCCATTCGCCACGCAGATCGAAAATGTGGTCATGTCCACCCCCCTGCCGGACATTCACACGCACCTCTACGCCCCCGCGTTCCGCGACTTGCTGCTGTGGGGCATTGATGAACTTCTGATTTATCACTACCTCGTCGCCGAGGCGTTCCGTTATCTGGACGTGCCGTACGAAAAGTTCTGGGCCATGGCCAAGACCGAACAAGCCGAGTTGGTCTGGCAACACCTGTTCCTCGAACACTCACCGGTTTCTGAATCGTGTCGTGGCGTGCTCACGACGTTGCGCGCGCTGGGTCTGGACGTTAAGAAGCGCGACCTGCCCGCGCTACGCGACTGGTTCGCCGCCCAGGACGCCGATCAACACATCACCCATTGCATGGAACTGGCCGGGGTGCGGAAGATTCACATGACCAACTCGCCCTTCGATGATCTGGAACGGCCCGTATGGGAACAGGGCTATCATCATGACGAACGGTTTCAAGCCTGCCTGCGCATTGATCCGCTGTTGTTAGCGTGGCCGGAAACGGCAGTCACGCTGGCGCAATGGGGTTACACCGTGGAAGCCGGGCAGCTCTCGCAGAAGACTTTCGACGAAGTCCGCCGGTTCCTGGCGGATTGGACCCGGCGCATGGACGCAGCTTATGTGATGGTGTCCATCCCGCCTGATTTCAAATTCCCCGCCGCGAATGTCACCGCCCAGCTTATCGAGAATGCCGTGCTGCCGCACTGTCGCGAGTTTGGCCTGCCCTTCGCGCTGATGCCCGGCGTGAAGCGCGCGGTCAATCCACAACTTCGCCTGGCGGGTGACGGCGTGGGGTTAAGCGACTTGTCCACTCTGCAAAATCTTTGCGCCGGTTTTCCCGAGAACAAATTCATGGTCACGGTGCTGGCGCGCGAGAACCAGCACGAGTTGTGTGTGCTGGCGCGCAAGTTCCGCAACCTGCACGTCTTTGGCTGCTGGTGGTTCACCAACGTGCCGTACCTGATTGATGAGATGACACGGATGCGGATGGAGTTGCTAGGCCTGAGTTTCACCCCGCAACACTCCGACGCACGGGTGTTGGAACAAATCATCTACAAATGGCAACACTCCCGCCGGCTTATCGCGAGGGTACTTGTGGACAAATTCAGCGCCCTGGCCCAAACCGGCTGGCAGGTCACGCCCGCCGAGATCGAGCGTGACGTGAAGGATTTGTTCGGCGGCAACTTTGAGCGGTTTTGCACGAAGTAGCTCGACGGGACGAACCCAACGCTTTTCCTCCAGCACCTCCGGGATTTGGCTTTTGCGCTGCCGCCGCCTGTCGCATCCTGTCACGGTGTCAGATTTGATAGCCATCGTCGGCCGGCCCAATGTCGGCAAATCCGCGTTGTTCAACCGCATCGTTGGCCGGCGCATTGCCATTGTCCACGACCAACCCGGCGTGACGCGGGACCGTATCACGGCCGAGGCGGAATGGCGTGGGCGGGCGTTCACGCTGGTGGATACGGGCGGCATCGGACTGCTGCGCCGGGAGAAATCACAGGACGTGATCATCAAGGCGGCGGTGGAGCAGGTGGACCTGGCCATCGAAGCCGCCAGCGTAATCATTCTCGTGGTGAATGTGCAGGAAGGCATCGTGCCGCTGGATCAGGAAGTGGCTGCGCGCCTGCATCGCAGCGGCAAACCGGTGCTGGTGGCGGTCAACAAGGTGGACACGCAGAAGGCCGAACCGCAGGCGCATGAGTTCGTCGGGCTGGGCTTTGAGCGAATCCTCCCGGTGACGGCCATTCACGGCGACGGCATTGAATCGCTGATGGACATGGCCGTTGGCCTGCTGCCCAAGTTGAATGTCGAGACTCCAGAGTCGAGCGTCGAATCCCCAGTGAGTGAGGGCACTCCGACCCCCGGCCCACTCAAACTCGCCATTGTCGGCCGGCCGAACGTCGGCAAATCCTCCATCATCAATGCGCTTACCAAGTCGGACCGCGTCATCGTCAGCCCGATTCCCGGCACGACACGCGACTCGGTGGATGTGCCGTTTGAGGTGGAAACCGACGGAGTGCGGCAACGATACGTTTTGATTGACACTGCGGGCATGAGAAAGACCCGGCGCGTGGATGATTCCATCGAGTTCTTCAGTGTGCAGCGCGCCGAGGATTCCATTGCGCGTTGCGACATCGCGGTGCTCGTGCTTGATGCCGAGAGCGGCATTCTCGAACAGGACAAGAAGATCGCGGACCGCATTGTTGAAAATCGGAAGGCGTGCATTCTCGTGGTGAACAAGTGGGATTTGTACGAAGCCGCCGTCCGCAACGCGCGGGCGGAAGAAATCGCGCGGCGCAACCAAAAGAGCAAGCACCGCGAAGCGGAGCAGATGACCACGCTGATGGAATTTGCCGATTGGGTGCAGAAGAAACTGTTCTTCCTGGACTACGCCCCGGTGATTTTCACCTCGGCCAAGTCGGGCTTCCAACTGGATCGCCTGCTCGAAGCCGTGCGCTATGTGGCCGCGCAATTGCAGCAGAAGATTCCGACCGCGATTCTCAATCGCACACTGCGCGATGCCGTCGCGCGCCGACAGCCGGTAAGTGATTTGGGGCATCGTCTGAAGTTCTTTTACGCGACCCAGGTGCGCCACTCGCCACCCACGTTCCTGTTGTTCGTCAATCGCGACGAACTGTTCTCCGATCAATACAAAAAGTATCTCGCCGGCGAAATGCGGCGCGCATTCGGTTACGAAGGCTGTCCGGTGGTGCTCGTGCCCAAGCCGCGCCCGAAAACCATCGAACCCAAGCGCAAGTTCCACAAGGCCCCGCCGCGTCCATCCGCCGGTCGCCGGGCGGGTGTTCGCGAGCGTCGGCAACAGAATCGCCGGCCAAGAAGGTGAGGGTTGTCCTTCCTTAACACCGTGGCTTCAGCGCGGTGGCACAGGCCCTTGGCGAGGACCAAATCGTTTCAACGGTTAAGCGCCGGACCCAAAGCCGTTAAAACGGCTGGATGACATCGCTTGGACCGGAGTCACCGGGCTGAAGCCTCGGTGTTAGTGAGAATTCAGATGCGTTTGCCCGGGCGCGTTCCGGCAAAGAGGTTGACATCGCTGGCTCGTGGGCAATAGTGCAGGCAACCCACCAGCGTGAGTAAGTCTCGCGTCGGTGGCTGAAAACCCATCTGTTTATGGAAAAACTCACAAACTCCAACTCTGTCCCGGATAACCTGGTGTTTCCTCGCGGCCCAAGCGAAGATATAAAACTCAAGACCTCGACGCTTCGCATCCTGGTGCTCGCCGCAGCCTTGCTGCTGGCGGGCAGCCCGGCTCAAGGCGCCAATCTGCTGGTCAACCCGGGGTTCGAGGCCAACAGCGGCCATGTCGTACCGACGGGCTGGACGTATTTCTCACCGCCTCCGCCACCAAATTACTTCGGCAATTACTGGGTCGAGCAAGGCAGCCGGGCGCACTCGGGATCGCTTTATTGGAAACAGTGGGGCGCGCTGTATCTATCCGCGCCAACCAACAATGTGGCGGGCATCTACCAGGAATTCAGCAGCGCACCGGGTTCGAGGTATCAAGCCAATGGCTGGTTTTACACGTTCAGCGGCGACACGTTGGGGGCGGACTGCTTTGTCTGGGTGGAAGTTTCCTTCCTCGGCGCGAGCAGCAACCTGCTGGCTCTGTATAAGTCGGATGACTTCTATGCCAGCGCGGGGACCGATACCTGGTTCCAGTATCACGTCACGAACGCGTGTGACGTGTCGGTGCCGGTTTCCATCGGCGATCCATATTTCACAACGTACGCGGTGACGGGATCGGTGAGTCAGTTGGTAGCGCCCCTTGGGACTACCAAGGTTGTCTATCGGTTTGCCTATGCGCAGGCCGGCAATCAGGGCGGGTCGGCTTATTTTGACGATGCCGTTCTGGACCAGGTCAGCGGGCCGATCCCGCCGGTCATCAGCAGCGTGTTGCCGCTCAATATGATCTTCGTCAACCCGAGTGATGGCATCACCTTCAACGTCAGTTCGCCGAGCGGGTTCACCATCAACGATAGCGACATTCAACTGGTGGTGAACGATGCGGATGTCTCCAGCAGCCTAATGATCACCGGTTCTGCCTCGAACAAGAACGTGGCCTATTACGGATTGCAATCCAACCAGACCTACAGGGCGTCCATTGCGGTGACAGATGCCTTCGACTTCACGGACAGCGCCGACACATACTTCGAGACCACCTGGGTTGGAATCGAACCGGTCGCCTACCTCTGGGAAGCCGAGGATTTTGATTTTGACGGCGGGATGTATATCAACAATCCCGAACTCTGCACCACCAATGGCAATCCCAACTGCTATTTCGGAAAAGTGGGCGTGGAAGGGGTGGACGAACATAGCCTTGGCCTCGGCAGCAGCCATTTGTATCGTCCCGATGATCCGATGGCCACCGGTGTGGCAGGCGACTATCTGCGCAAGAACTTGTTCGTGGCGGGCCGGCGTGATTACAGAATAGACCCGTTCATCGCCAGCGAGTGGCTCAACTACACCCGCGACTGGCCGCACAGCACCAATTGGGTGGTCGGCCGCCTTGCCACCGGAGAGGGCCTGTCCGGCACGCTGACCTTGAGCAAGGTGAACCCCGATACGAGCACGACGGATTTGGGCACCTTCACCATCACCAGTGGCCGCGGTTGGAGCACGTTTGACAACGTCTATCTGAAGGACACCAATGGTTTCCTCGTGAATGTGGTTCTCAACGGCAAGGAAACTTTGCGCGTCACCAGCGGCGGCAATCTTTTGCCGAACTTCTTCATGCTCGTCCCCGCGATCGTTGATCTACCCCGGTTGAGCGAGCTTTATCCCAGCGGCCAGCGACCGTTCGAGTACACAAACACGCTCAGTTTCACCGTGACCACGGAGGGCGCGACGTTTCCCGCCGGCGGCATCAAAGTAAACCTGAATGGCAGCGATGTTACTTCGAGCCTGGTGATCACCGGCTCGGCGTCGAGTAATCATGTGGTTTATCCCGGACTCCTGCCCAACGCGATTCACACCGCGATCATCACCGTGACGAATTCCCTCGGCAACGGCATCAGCATGACCAATCGCTTTGATACGTTCAGCCAGGATAATTTCATGGTGGAGGCGGAGGACTTTGATTACGACGGCGGCCAGTTTGTGGCGGATTGGTATCCGGAGGCTTATTTGGGATTGGGCGCGACCACCAACATTGACTTCCAGCACAGCCCATTTCTTGACGAAGCGTTTGCGTATCGCTCCGCTGGCATTCCCGAAGATCTCACGCGTGATTCGCTACGCGATGCGTTCATCAATGTGGGTGCATTTGATTACGACCTGACCTGGTTTGGCAACGGCGACTGGGCCAACTACACACGCATCTATCCGACGGGCAGCTTCTATGTGTATGGGCGATTTTCCGGCCTTGGCGGCTATTCGATGTATCTGGACCAGGTCATCAGCGGGGCGGGAACGACCAGCCAGACGACCACGCGGCTCGGACGTTGGGGCATCGTCGGTCGTGGTTACAACCTTTATGATTGGGTGCCGCTGACAGATGAGGGACTGACGGCGCCGGTCCTGGTAAAGTTGAACGGACTCGCGACGCTGCGGATCGCCACGACCGGCAACAGCAATCCAAATTATTTCATGCTGGTGCCGGCTTCCGGCATCAACCTGACGGCCGGACGCTCGGGCAACAATGTGGTCATTTCCTTCCCGACCCAGGCCGGCGTGATTTACCGGGTGTTCTATCGGGATAATCTGGCTACTGGTAACTGGTCATTGCTGACCACCGTGCTCGGGGATGGCACGATCAAAACCGCAAGCGATCCGGCGACATCAGCCGGACGGTTCTACAAGGTTTCCGCGCCATGAGGTGTCGGGCTTGCGTTCGGATTGTCCGGCTATACTGTTAAGCAACTCGAGCCATGCCGTGGTGGGCCATCATATACTTGGTAATCTTCGTCGGCTTTTCGCTCGTTGCCGACACTTTGAGCTTCCGCGACGATGGCGTTCGGTGGCGACACGTTTGCGACTGCGTTGCCGGTCTGGCGTTCGCACTTCTCTTTGTCGCCTTTTGGATGCCGACAGTTCGCAGCGCGCTTGGCCTGGTCGCGCCCATTCTTTTTCTTGCTGCTCTGGCTTGGGAGGCTTATTCCAGTCCAAGAGATTTGAGGGAGATCTGGCATGATGGCGAGTTATCAAAGACCGAACGGATAAGTCTGCTTGTATTGCCGCCGTTATTCGTCTGGCCGCTGTATGTCGTCGCTGGGATTGGAGCCTTTCGAAATGCACACGCCTAGAACCAGATCAGTCGAGCGAGCCGCCGTACCGATTTTCCAGATTCTATTCCTGGCGGCCATCTTTCACGCGGCGGTTGCCATCGAAGCCCCAACCGGCCTGGAGATCCGGACGGGGGATCGCAGCATCGTTTTGCACTGGGACCGGAACGCTGAACCCAACCTGTCCGGCTATCGCGTTTACCGTTCATTGAGCAGCGACGGCCCATTCGTTGCACAGAGTCCGAGTTTGATAACCTCGCCCGGCTTTTGCGATGTCAGTGTCAGCGTCGTCAATGGGCAGGCGAATTACTACCGAGTCACAGCGTTGACCACGTCCGCAGAGGAAAGCCTCCCTTCAGTCACGCTGGCCGCCGTTCCGCGTCCGTTCGCGAACGATGACGAATTCCTCGATTACATTCAGCAGACTCATTTCGATTACTTTTGGTATCTGGCCAATCCGAACAACGGCCTGATCCCGGATCGGAGCACGCCCACTTCCCCTTGCAGCATCGCAGCAGTGGGCTTCGGACTGACGGCCATTGGTATTGGCATTGACCGTGGCTGGATTTCACGGACCCAGGGTGTGGCGCGCGTGCTGACGACCTTGAACACCTTCCTGAACGGCCCGCAAGGCACGGGCACTTCCGGCACGATCGGTTACAAGGGATGGTTCTATCATTTCCTGGACATGAACACCGCCACCCGCTCGCCGGGCTCGGAGTTGTCTTCCATTGATACGGCATTGTTTCTGGCAGGAATGCTTTACGCCAAGCAATACTTTGATGGCACAAACACCGCCGAAGCCAGCATCCGCACGGTGGCCGACGCGATTTTCAACCGGGTGGATTGGAATTGGATGGCTCGAGGAACCAACGCTGTGTCGCTGGGCTGGTTCCCGCCGGGAAATTTTATCACACACAATTGGATTGGCTACAACGAGGCGATGCTGCTCTACCTGCTTGGCCTCGGTGCGGCGACCAATCCCCTGCCCACCTCCTCTTGGGAGCGCTGGACCAGCGGATACACTTGGGCAACCAATTACGGTCAGGCTTATGTCCCGTTTCCGCCATTGTTCGGACATCAATACTCCCACTGCTGGATTGATTTTCGCCATACGGCGGACGCCTACATGAACAGCCGCAACAGCACCTACTTTCAGAACTCACGGCGGGCGACACTGGCGCAGCGGGCTTATTGCATCGCCAATCCGTTGAACCGAACCGGCTATGGCAGCAATGTTTGGGGAATCACCGCCTGCGACGGGCCCACGGGTTATGCGGCGCGCGGCGCCCCGCCGGCTGAAAATGATGATGGCACGATTGCGCCCACCGCGGCAGGCGGGTCAATCGCGTTCACGCCGGAATTTTCTTTGCCGGCCTTGCGCCATTTCTACACCCAGTTCCGGTTCCGCATCTGGACGGCTTATGGCTTTCGCGACGCGTTTAATTTGGGCCAGCAATGGTATGCTTCCGATGAACTCGGCATTGATCAGGGCCCCATCGTTGTCATGATTGAAAACCACCGCTCGCAGCGTGTCTGGCAGCTTTTCATGCGGAATGAAGAGATTCAACGTGGCTTGCAACGGGCGGGATTTGTCCCTTTGCCTTTTATGTCGCCCCAGTTGCAGGGGCCGTCCGAACAGAACACTTTCACCCTGACCTGGGACGCCCAAGCTGGCCGCGCTTATCAAGTCGAGTATTCCCCTAACCTGAACACTTGGCTTGCCTCGCCGACCGGCGAAGTGCTGGCCGAAGGTCCGGTCGCGACCTGGAACGACATTGGCCCGCCGGCCACCGCCACGTTGCCGTTTGCGGCGCCGCACCGATTTTACCGGGTTTTCCGGTTTGGCTCGCCGTAGGAACTGTTTGGACCGGGTTGGGGCTTAATTGTTTGCCGTCGCGAGCCCGTGCCAGAACCTGTCAGTTGATTTATCCAAAAACAAGGACACTCGCGACCGGCGAGTGTCCCGTCAAAGTCCAAAGATAGAATCCGGCTATTTCTTGCGGCGGAGAGCCAACAGTCCGAGCAACCCCATGCCGACCAAAGCAAGCGTGGAGGGCTCGGGAACGATACTGATATCTTGGAAGTTCGCTATCCCGGAGTTAAAGGCATTGGCGGGATCATTTACAATTTGGAAATAGCCCCCGAGCGTGGTGTTGTTAATGATGCCCTGTTCGAGATTGGTGAACGGGAGGATGGGGCTATCGACGCCATTGGCCGAGTAGATGATCGAACGCAATCCGGTGTTGCTGTCCAAGAAATAATTTATGCCCAGTGTGATCGTTTCGCCTGAATCGAAAGTGGAGGGAAAGGCGTAAAAGGGCAACCCCCCTCCGAACGCGACGATCTCATGGCCATCCGTGTTGACAATGAATTGGCCCTCGCCGCCGATGGAGGCGAACAGAAAGCCAGCTTCCTTGCGCGGGGAAATCGAACTGGCTGACAAGGTCAGGGTCATGGAAACCTGAAAGTATTCATTATTCTGGAATTGGTAGGAGGTGTTGCCATTGTTAGAGAAGCGCCAAGTGTGGCGGTTGGCGAAGCCAGTCGGCGCGCTGACGCCAAAATCCGAGAACTCAATGAGAGAGGGATAATTGTCCACGACGGTGAGCGAGGAGCCGGGGACATCGTTGAACTGTCGCGTTTGTATGATGGCAGAATTGATTGTTTCTATCTGTGCATAGGCGCCATTGGCGACCACGAGGCCGATCAGCGTCGCGTAGCAGGCACAGCGTTGCAGGGAGGTTTTGGCTTTCATGGGAATGTTATCCAGTTTTTTACACGTGTTGGTCAAGGTTGATCTTCGATTTGCGCTGGGCTTGCGTCAAGCTCAAGACCAGAGTTTATCAGCAACGTTGAGAAAGTATATGGGGTGTTTACCCCATGTCCCGAAATGACGCTTCCAAATTGCACCGCTGCTGTCTTGGCAGAATCTTGCGGTGAATTGAGTCAAAAAATGTCGCCCAAGTGGAATTTTAATCCCTACGGGCCTTGGCGGAGACCGAATAAACTTAGCCACGCGAACGAACCGCAGACTTTTCCGCAAGGAGTGTTATCCACAACCGCGAATAACTTTGAGAATGTTGACCGGCGTTGAGCATTTCCAGGCTTTCTGCTCGTTTTCCGCAGTGAATATCGTTGGCGTAACTTTTTTTGAAAATTTCCTTGAGCGCCACAACAGGTGGTAGCAAGATTGCGCCTGTCCCCCAACTAATTGGGGGGTCGGGCGTTCAGAAAAGTAACCAGTTATTGAGGATTTAGCGGCTTTTTGGCCACTTTCAAAAGGTCGTTTTTGCCTCGAAACGCTCGAATGACATAGCAACTTTCAACCGTTGGGAAGGAACATCATGATTGATACACGCGAAGAGGTTTTGGCTTCGAGCGCGCCGCAAACCCGCCGCCGGACGGCGACTGTGACGGCTACGCGAGGCAGCAAAAGTAGCAGAGTCCCGGCCCGCAAGTTTTTGCCGGTTCAGCGCGTCTTCAGCGACGCCAAAATCAAGCCATTTGACGAGCTTGAGTGGGATCGGCGCACGGCCGAAATCACTGACGACAGCGGCAAGGTGATTTTCAAACAGGAGAATGTCGAGGTGCCGAAATCGTGGTCATTGCTGGCCACCAAGGTGGTCGTCTCCAAGTATTTCTACGGCGAGCAAAACACTTCCGAACGCGAGACCTCCGTCCGTCAACTCATTCACCGCATCACGCGCACCATTGCGGATTGGGGTGTAAAAGACGGCTACTTCAGTAAAGCGGACGGCGAAGTCTTTTACGACGAATTAACCTGGCTCTGCCTCAATCAATACGGCGCGTTCAATTCGCCGGTCTGGTTCAATGTCGGACTGTATCACCAGTACGGCGTAGGTAATAAGTCCGGCAAGGGCAACTGGTTTTACAACCGCAAGACGCGCGAGGCGGAACGTGCCTCCACCCAGTACGAATATCCGCAATGCAGCGCGTGCTTTATTCAATCGGTGGAGGACAACATGGAGAGCATCATGCGACTGGCACACAGCGAGGCCATGTTGTTTAAGTTCGGTTCCGGCACGGGCACGGACCTTTCGCCCATCCGGTCCAGCCGGGAGAAGCTCAGTGGCGGAGGCCGCCCGAGCGGCCCGATGAGCTTCCTCAAAGTCTATGATCAAGTGGCCAATGTGGTGAAGTCCGGCGGCAAAACCCGCCGCGCCGCCAAGATGAACACTTTGCGCGACTGGCATGGCGACATCGAAGAGTTCATTGACGCCAAGCAGAAGGAGGAGAAGAAGGCTTGGGCACTGATCGAACAGGGTTACGACGGGTCGTACAATGGCGACGCCTACGGCAGTGTCATGTACCAAAACGAGAACCTGTCCGTGCGGGCCAGCGACGAATTCATGGAGGCCGCTCTGGCTGGCCGGGAATGGTGGACCCGCTCCATCACCACCAACAAACCGCTCGAAAAGAAAGACGCCGCGAAACTGCTGTTCAAGATCGCCGAGGGCACCTGGGTTTGCGGTGATCCAGGCATGCAGTACGACGGGGCCATTCAGAAATGGCATACCTGCAAAGGCACCGAACCGATTCATTCCACCAACCCGTGCAGCGAATACGTCTTTCTCAACGGCACCGCGTGCAATCTCGCCTCGCTCAACCTGATGAAGTTCAAGCGCGCCGACAGCAAGTTCGACATTGAACGTTTCAAGGCTGCCGTGCGCATCTTCATCACCGCGCAGGAAATTCTCGTGGACAACGCGTGCTATCCGACGAAGGAACTGGCCGAGAACTCGCACATCTTCCGCACGCTTGGTCTCGGTTATGCCAATCTCGGTTCGCTGATCATGAGCTACGGTTTGCCGTATGACAGTGATGAAGGCCGCGCCCTGGCCGGCGCAATCACGGCCATCATGACCGGTCACGCCTACGAGCAAAGCGCGGAGATTGCCGGCAGCCTTGGCGCGTTTCCCGGTTATCGGGACGCCCGTTGCGCCCAGGTGCGCCAACCGCTCAAGCCGGATAACGTGGAATCCATGCTCGGCGTGATCAAATTGCATCGCAAGGCCGTCGAAAACATTCATCCGAGTGCGGAGTTCGGTTATTTGAAGGACGAAGCCCGCCAGTGCTGGGACCGCGCGCTGGCACATGGCCGGCAAACCGGCTACCGCAACGCCCAAGTTACCGTGCTGGCGCCCACCGGCACCATCGCGTTCCTGATGGACTGCGACACCACGGGAGTTGAGCCGGACATCGCGCTCGTCAAATACAAGCTGCTCGCCGGCGGGGGCATGTTGAAGATCGTCAACCGCGGGGTGCCCGCCGCGCTCCACCGGCTCGGTTATGGCGAAACGGAAATCACCGACATCATTGCTCATATTGAAAAGTTCGACACCATTGAGGACGTGGAAGAGGACGGCCAAACCGTCCGTAGCGGACTCAAACCCGAACACCTCCCCGTGTTCGATTGCGCCTTCAAAGCATATCGCGGCGAGCGCAGCATCGGCTATCTGGCACATTTGAAAATGATGGCCGCCGCCCAGCCCTTCATCAGCGGAGCCATCTCCAAGACCGTCAACATGCCCAACGACAGCACGGTCGAAGACATTCGCCACACCTACGTGGAAGCCTGGAAGATGGGCCTCAAGTGCGTGGCGATTTACCGTGACGGCTCGAAGCGTTCGCAACCTCTTAACACCAAGCGAACCAACGAAGGCGGCGATAAGCTGGCTATCAACAACGGCAGCCCGCTGGAGGTGCGATTGAAGGAATTGGACACCGAGGTCGCCGCGCTGCGAGCCGAGGCCGGCAAGCCTCTGCGCCGCCGGCTTTCCGACACCCGCACGGCGCTCACGCACAAGTTCGATATCGCGGGCCATGAAGGCTACCTCACCGTCGGTTTGTTCGAGGATGGCCGGCCAGGCGAGTTGTTCGTCACCATGGCCAAGGAAGGCTCGACCATCGGTGGATTGATGGATGCCATTGGCACCCTGACCAGCATGGCGTTGCAGTACGGCGTGCCGCTGGACGCGCTCGTGCGCAAATTCGCGCATCAGCGATTCGAACCCAGCGGGTTCACCAAGAATCCCGACATCCGCAACGCCTCGTCCATCACCGATTACGTGTTTCGCTGGATGGCGACACAATTCATACCCGGCTATCGCGAGGCGGTCAGCGCCTCGCGCAACCAGCCCGAACTCGCGATTCCCGGTTTGCTCGAGGAACTGAAAAAAAAAATAAACCGGCCCGTGCCGGAACTTCCACTCTCGGATGACACCGACGTGCTCGACATCAACGAGCCGCGCGAGCATAACGGAAACGGTCGTCATGCCGGAAGCCCGCCGGCCCGCACCGTAAAGACCTTGAGCGACTCCGTGGCGCACTTTCAACAGGACGCCCCCACGTGCCCCAACTGCGGACACGTCGCCGTGCGCAACGGCGCCTGCTACAAGTGCTTGAACTGCGGCGAGAGCCTCGGATGTTCCTGATCCAATCACCTGCTTCATAACGGGCCGGGGACTCAATTCCCCGGCCTGTGTCTTTTCGATCAAGAGCGACGCCTCAGCGTTGCGGCAAATGCAACTGCCGATGGCGTTCCGCCTTGGGCAACTTCGCCAGCCGCTTCACGACCGCGTAGAAAGTTTCCAGGTCGCCTTCGTTCGCCTCCAGCAGCCGAACGAACGCCGGAACGAGATCGTAATATGTGGCCACCGTGTTGAGTTGCGCGTTGTTTAATTCCTGATCAAACCAGGCGTCATAACCGGCGTAACCATTCCACACCGACTTGAGTTGCTCATAGTCGCGACGCAATTCGTCGAAGATGCGCTGCTTTTCCTGCCGAAGATGAAGCGGCGGAGTCGCGTGCTGTCTCCGCCCAGTCTTGAAGCCGCCATCCGCCCCGTGCTCGTCGCCATAGAGCACCGCCAGTTTTTGCCGCGCGATCTGGACGAGTTGCACGAACTGAACGTTGCGCTCGCGTGACTGCTCGTAACGCGCCAGTGCCTCGGCGTCGCCTTGGGCGCGCAGCCAGCGCCGCACGCCTGCTTCGGCCACCGCGGTGGCAAAGGCCTCGTTGAAATCCGTGTCGCCACGGGCAAACACCCGCTGATGCGCCAGTTCGTGGAACAGGATTTCCGCCAGCGCCGTTTCCGGATAATGAATGAAGGTGTTCAGCAGCGGATCCTTGAACCAGCCGAGGGTCGAGTAGGCTTCGATGCCCTCGACACTCACATCGAAGCCGCGCGCCCAAAGCCGGCTGGCAAGGTCTTGCGCCTGAGCTTCGACAAAGTAGCCGCGGTAATCGAGCGCGCCGACAATGGGATACCACCAGGATTTCGATTCGAGCGAAAACTCCGGACTCGCGGTGACGTTCCAGACCACATAACGCCGGCCCACGTCGGCGTAATGCCGGTAATGGCCATTGGCCGGGAGTCTCAGCTCATCTTGGGCAAACGCGCAGATTTCGCGGGCCAATTGCAGCTTGGCCTTCAATTCCGCCGGCGTGTGTGGATTGGCCAGCAACTTCTCGCAGGATTGTTTGCGCAGGATGACCTGTGCCTGACCGCGCGCGGCCTGCCAGTAGAAGCCCGCCGTCTGGCAGCCTGTCAGGGCAACGGCACCTATTACACACAACGTCACAAGTCCGAACCGCCGGCCGGTGGCAGCCGGCCCACCGGGAATTGCAGGCTGCGTGCCCTCACGCGGCGTTACTCCTGTCGTCGCGGATGGCAGCAACGCGAGCGCCGACAGACGGCAGCGGGCGAAGCGTTCCATCACTCGCATGATTCGCGTGGTCAAGCCTCAGGCGACGCGCTCCAGCGCCACCACGCGATTGGGGAAATGCACTTCCAGCCGATACTGGCGCAGGAGACCCGTACCGATCAGAATCTCCGTGGTGTCGGCGAAAGTTGCCTCCGCCAGCAGCGTCTCACCATCGAAGGGAAAATTAACCAGAAACGTGTCCTGGACCGCTGTCTGCCCGGCGGCCAGCAAGAAGCGGGTGCGACCGATGAATTTTGCGTCCAGCGATGCGCGAAGAGTCTCCGGTAATTCCAAGTCACCAGTGAACGCAGTGTCAACCACGGCGCGCCATTGCTGACCGGCGATGGGAATGGGGATGACCGGTGCGCCGCCTGCGTCGACGGTGACGGTGATCACCGTCGTCCTCCCTTGCGTCCGTAATAGTCCTGCCCGACGCGAAGGAAGAACAGGGGCACACGAATGCCATCGGCTTCCAGCCGCAGCACGATATCCTTGGCGGAGTTTCCGAACCATACCTGTCCGCTTGCAGGGTCAATGCCCACCGCTTGACCCCGTTGTGCGGTCAAATCATGCCTGCGCTGGTAGTCTGCCCAAATCCGGGTGGCTCGCTCAGTTTCGGCTTCGGTCCATGCAACGGCTGTCGTGCTCATGTATGAACCTTAACAGGCCCAGTGCAGACCGGCAATAGACGGAGAGATTCCGTCGCCGTTCACTGCGAACTTTAGATTCACGGGATTCCACCGGCGCGCAATGGTTGTCTTCCGTTGGGTATTTCACTTTCCGTTTCTCCAGACGAGGCGAATTGGCTTTACCGCCCTGCTGCCGTGGTTAGCGCAAAAAGTCCTGCCAGTTACCGGCAGAGGTCGGCAGTTCTTTTCCCGCTTCCTTTCCTGAAAGATTTGCCAGGCTGCAACCGTATACATTAGAAAAGGCCTGTGACCATGCGCAGCGACAACTGCCAAAGCGGCGAGTTCATTCCCACGCGCCGCAGCCTCCTGAGCCGGCTGCGGAATGTGGACGACGCGGACTCTTGGCGCGATTTCTTCGACACGTACTGGAAGCTTATCTTTAACGCCGCTGTCAAATCCGGGCTTACGCCCGCAGCGGCCGAAGACGTTGTCCAAGACACGGTCATCACGGTTGCGCGCAAAATGCCTGAATTCAGATACGATCCAGCCAAAGGCTCCTTCAAAGGCTGGCTGCTGCAGACCACGAAATGGCGGATTCTCGACCATGTCCGAAAGAATAGGCGCCATGCAGCATGTGAGCCCATTGCCTTGGCTCCGGAGGATTTCGGCCCGATTGAGAACGTCCCCGACCCCATCAGTGACCGGCTTGATGAACTCTGGGATCAGGAGTGGCAGCAAAACCTTATGGATGCCGCTGTGCAACGTGTCAAGCGACGGGCCAAGCCCAAGCACTACCAGATTTTCGAGCTTCACGTCTTGAAGCAGTGGCCCGTGGCGAAGGTGGCCGAGGAACTCAAGGTAAACCCGGCTGAAGTGCATTTAATCAAGCACCGGGTCGGGAACCTCATCAAGAACGAGGTGGAGCGATTGGAGAAAGATGGTGTTTGACGGTTAAACCCCCTGCCACTTTGACTGAAAAGTCCATGAAACCAAAACAGCCCAAGCCGGCGCGCGCGGCCAAATTCCGCGAGTACGGGGTTTTGGCGACTGGGGACGCATTCTTAATCCGCCGAAAACTATTGCGAAGCTTGGCGATCTCGTTTAGCAAAACGGCAGGCAGCAAGCCGAACAAGCCTGCTGCCCGACCGGATGGCTGACCCCGACACAAACGAGGAGGCGCAACCGCGCAAGTCGCCACCGAAGGTCCCCGATCACGATCTGCTCCGCTGCATTGGTGAGGGGTCCTACGGCGAAGTCTGGCTCGCGCGCAATTCCCTTGGCACGTTTCGCGCCGTAAAGGTCATTCACTGCGGCCGTTTCAAGGAAAACGACCGCCCTTACGAACGCGAATTCACCGGCTTGAAAAACTTCGAGCCGCTTTCCCGCGGCCACGAGGGCTTGGTGGACATTCTCCAGGTGGGCCGGGACGATGATGCGGGTTATTTCTACTACGTGATGGAACTCGCCGACGGTACCGCGGGTGAGAAAGGGGGAAAGCGGGAAAGTGAGATATACCCAACTGCGCACCCTGCTGCTTCCCAACCAGAGAAGTCCGAACTCCCGGCTGAAGGCCACTCTCCCTCCGTCAGACGAGAGGAGGGCCGGGGTGAGGGGCTCGCCAATGGCTTTGATGCTGCAAAGTACCGACCGCTGACCCTTGAAGACAAGATCCTCGCCAACGGCCGGCGGCTGCCCGTGGCCGACTGTATTCGCATTGCGACGACGCTCGCCGACGCGCTCCGGTATCTGCACGAACGCGAGCTGGTCCACCGGGACATCAAACCGTCGAACATCATCTTTGTGGATGGCGTACCGAAGTTGGCGGACGTGGGGCTGGTAGCTCGAACCGACAGCGCCCGCACCTACGTTGGCACCGAAGGCTTCGTTCCGCCGGAAGGACCGGGCACGCCGAGGGCGGACATCTACAGCCTCGGCAAATGCCTTTACGAAATGGCGATGGGCAAAGACCGCCAGGCTTTCCCCAGTCCGCCGACGTTGTTGGACGAATTGCCTGACCGCGGACCACTGCTTGAACTCAACGAGATCATCAACAAAGCCTGCGACCCGGACCCAAAGGATCGCTACCAGAGCGCGCAGGCCATGCTGCAGGAACTCCAACTCCTTCAAGGCGGAAAATCAGTCAGCCGAGCGCGCTTGCAGCGCAAGCGACTTCGTCTGGCCGCCGCAATGGCTATAATTACAAGCATCTGCGCTCTCTTCGCCGGTGTGATTTGGGCCGTCAATTACCAGACCAAACCTCGAATCCTGTTCCACGATGATTTCGACGGGCCGCAACTTGACACTAATAAATGGACGGTTGGTCAGATGGAACGCCGTTACGAAGGCCGTTATGGAAAGCCATCTTTGAAAGCGGTGCAGAGTGGCGGCGAATTCTTGCTCGAAGCGAAAGCCGATTCTGAAGAAGGATTCGTGGTCAGCCAGGAGGGGTGGTTGGAATTAACGCCGGACCTCCGGCGGTTTGCTCCCTGCCGTCTGGAAATCGAACTGGCCGGTGAGCTGCGTGAAGCAAAGATCACGGTCGCTCTTTCAGCCAGGACCGACTTCCCGGCTGACACTGGCACACCAAGTGTCCCGCTCATCAGCTTGGAGAAGATCAACGGCCTGAGCGGCCCTTGGCCTGCCTCAACGATGCGTATTGACCTGCTCCCGGAGTCAGAAGCGGCCGTCGTTTATCCTAACACCGACCGTTTGGATGAATTCGACATCGTGGACTTGCGTGGCCTGCCGGCCTGGCAACTGCAATTCCATTGCTATACCGTCAGTTCCAGAGGAATTGCCGGTGGATTGGTCGAATTGAGAATCAAGCGGGTCGTGGTTTACCGCCTCCGGCAGCCGGACCCACTTGTTGGCCGGGCCATCGAATTGCTCAGCGGGTGGCCGGTGCCGGATGCCCTGATCAAAGACGCCTCGGGCAAGAACCCCGTCAAGACGCTGGCAAATGGTGCGTTTGTCACCGACCGCGCGTCGAACGCGGCCTCGTTAACCGTCGAGAAATCCGGCTATGAACTCGTCGGCGTGCGGACCCCCGGCGACTCCAGAGGCCGCGGGTTTGTTACCGTGGTACTGCGCAAGCAAGAGTTTGAATACGGAGATGTCGTGGACGTGATACCCATTGACCACCCAGTTGGCGCCAGCATCGGCTTTCGCGCGGGCACATTGAACTTGCACGTGAATGAAACGAACAGCTCATCTGCCCTCGTGCCGGTGGACACGGTCAACCACACCTATATCCTGGACTCACCCCACACACTGAAACGAAGCTATGAGCCGGCCCATGGGCTTTTGGGCTTCGTCGAATGTGGCACCCGGTTGATCGGGATTTCTCAGTGGCCTGGGAAGCTGCTCGATCTCACTGCAAATCCACCTCAAGTGATTACTGAACTGAAGCATCCCGATGGCACCCGGCTGAATTGGCCGAAGGGCAGTGCGTTTGATGGAGAATGGCTATGGTTCATCGAGAACGACTTCATGAACAACCGGTTCGCCCTGCACGCCTTGGACCTTGAACGCCTGGCCATCACGAATTCCTTCAAGAGCAATGACCGGGGTCTTTACGGATTGGCGTGGGACGGCGAGCAATTCTGGATTTCGAGCAGCGAAAGCGGAGCTTACCCAGTGAACCGCGAAGCGGCGCTGCGCCACGGCACGATTGAAATGGCGAAAGGCAGGCCTATCAAAGGCCGCTACCATGCCCTGGCCTACGACGATCAAGGCTACCTGTGGGGGCTGGAAGCGGGACGCCGTCGCATCTGCAAGATCAAGGTGACGGATTAGTCTTGGGCGAAGCCGCAAGGCTTTCCATTCCTTCATAGCCAACAGGCCGGCAAAGATACCGGCCCTCCCAGTGCTTTCACTTTTTCACACTTTTTCTGCAAGAACCGCTCCTGCCCGTGCGTAGTCATAGTATGGGCGACAATAGCGGAAGATTTCACACCGCCGATGCAGATAGCGGGATTCGCACCCACCGTTTCGCGATCACCGGCGCAGAACTCAGTCCGGGCGGCTCGAACATCGTCATCCACTGGCCCACGCTGCCGAGGCAGGTTTATGACGTGCTGTGGTCCACAAACGCCACCGGCCCGTTCCTGCCGCCGGGCAGCAATTCCCCAAAACACAAACCAACTATTCCGAAACGACCGCGCCACGAATCGGATTTTACAGGCTCAATGTGAGACTGGAGTAAGATTATGAAACCTATTACCTCTGGACTGTCCACCTACATTCAACGAGGATGCTCGATGCTCGCTTTCGGAGTGCTTCTGATGTCTATCTTCACCGCAGGGGCAGAAATGCTCGAACTGAACAAGACGGGAGATGCGGTTTCCGAATGGAGGGACGGAAAGGACGACCGCAAGTATGACTCCACCTTCCCCTCAGGGATCATCTTGGGTGACGGTTTGAGTCAGTCCAAAGCAGTTTATAGGTTCTTCATCCCACCCCCTACGATCGTAGCCGGATCAGTGGAGTTGCAGAACTTCGAGATTCTGGTGCGCGGGATCGGCGAAGGCGCGGACGTGTACGTTGGCGACCATCTGGTCGCCAGTTCTTTCATGCCCGGCCAAGTATACCCTGTTTCGGTTTCGGCTCTACGCGCCAACGTGCATCAGTTGGGCAGCCGTTACTACGTTGATGTTGTCCTCGATGTGACGGCTTGGGCGGCAAGGTGTGACGTTGAATCTGTGACCGTTCGCGTGAACTATCCGGCCCCACGGCAAGCCGTCGGGTATTATCTCATGAGTCTAGGTGCCGCCAGTGCCATCGAGGAATTCCGGTCGCGAGTCGCAGTCCCGAAACTTGACAATTACTGGCCTGCTACTCGGTCGGTGGCCGCACAGGCAATGGAGGCAATACGGTCCACCCTGTTGGGCACGTGGACGGACGTCTTACCGTACTCAGGTCTGCTCTTGTTGTGGGATATCGCGGAGTTTGAGCGGCAACTGAACCTAATTGGTGCCCTTGGCGACGAATGGGAGTTCAACGGTGCATTTGGCCCTGGCGGTTATTCGTTGCCGAAGGTCGGCAACTCTTGTGGCCTCGCGGTTTTGAAACTCGAGGAAGTCGCGGCCGTTTGGTACCAGAGCCTTCAGAACCAACGCCTCCCCGATGAGAGTTCGTACAACGCTCTGGTGGATGCTACAGATGCGTCGCTCAGCACTCTTCAACAGAGTTTGACGCTTTGGGGCGATCGATTGACGTTGTATGCCTACATTCACCAGAACGATCAATTACATCAGGGTGTAGTGAATCTTGCCGAGCTGACTCGCATGAGCATTGCCCCAATTCTGTTGGTCGAGAGGATCAACGGGAGCACGGTGGTCAAATCCTCCAGTCTATTGCCAGCCACACGCGCCATTCTGGCTGCGACCAAGCTTCAAATACCGACCGGAAGGTTGAAAGTGACGATCGCACCTGCCGGAGCCGTGACTGCCGGCGCCCAGTGGCGGCTGGATGAGGGTGCGTGGCAGCACAGCGGAACCAGCGTGTCGGGGCTTGTGCCGGGGGACTACCGGGTCAGCTACAAGGCAATCGCTGGCTGGACCCAACCGTCCGCGCAATACGTCACCTTCACGGGGACGGGCGACGACGAGATTCAAGTAACTGCCAATTACACGGAGGTTCCAAGGATGCTGGCAATCAATCCCACCAGCCGTAGCCATGGAAGCCACGGCGCCTCGGGACAGACGATTACCGTGGCAGCCAACGTCTCCTGGGCGGCGACGGCTAACGAGGCGTGGATTACCGTCACGAGTGGCCAATCCGGTACCAGCGACGGGACCGTCACCTACGCCATTGCCTCCAACGATGGCATTTTCCGCTCAGGCACCATCACGGTGAGTGGCAGTGGCATGAATGTGGCATGTACCGTGAATCAAGAGGCGCCGGGCAGTCTGGCTATTAGCCCTTCGAGCCGCAGCCACGCAAGCGGCGCGGTGAACGGGCAGATCGTCACTGTTACGGGGGACGTATCGTGGGCGGCGGCGGCCGACCAAACTTGGATCACGATTACGAGCGGTCAGGCTGGGAACAGCGATGGATCTGTCACCTACGCCCTTGAGGCCAACGACGGCGCTGCCCGGTCAGGTGCCATCACCGTGAGCGGCCAAGGCATCAACCAAGTGTTCACTGTGACCCAAGCCGCCGCTTCCGATCCCTCACCTGGTGGCCTTGTGGCGCTTTACCACTTGGATGGGACTGGAGAGGATAGCAGTGGGAACGGCAATCACGGGGATTTGACGGATGTGGTGTGGACGGACGACCGCAGTGGCGAGGCCGGACGAGCATGCAGCTTCAACGGCACCAGTTCGGTGATAACCGTGCCGCACTCCACGACAGTGGACATCCACGGAACGCAGAGTCTTACGCTGGCGGCCTGGATCAATGCTGCGTTCCCACTGCGGAGCGGCGAAACCATCGTCGCGAAGTGGGGCATGGGTTCTCGGGAGGACGATCAGTACCTGCTCTGGCTGACGGGAGAGGGTTATCTGACTTTTGTGATTTCCAATGGCAGCCAGGAAGAGCAGGTGATTTCGTCAGAGGCAGTTGGCGCTGGGGCCTGGCATCACGTGGCGGGGGTGTTTGACCATGGGGCACAGCGAATGCGGCTGTATCTGGACGGAAGACTGCTGGAGGAGAAAGACGTGACGATGAGTATCCAGAGCGTGCAGGTTCCGTTGCGTATCGGGCAATTCGGGTCAGCTGAGAATACGTTTCAGGGAGCCATCGACGAAGTGCGGATCTATGATCGAGCGCTCTCGACCCAAGAAATTCAGCACTTGATCGCGCCAGTGAGGGGCCCGATCGCTCATTGGGAAATGCGGCAGAGCACTGTGGGGTTTGTGGCAGACATCTCCGGGAATGGTCATTCTGCCCAGGTCTTCGGGAGCCCTGTGTTCGGTTTCGCCACGGAGATTGGATGTCCTTTCGTTCGCTTTCAGGGAGCTTCTACGTATCTTCAGGTACCCCACAGCGATGAGCTGAACCTGCCCGGGGACTGGACGGTTGCTTTCTGGGTACTCCAGGAAAGGAGCCGTCCCAACCAAATCGTCCTGAACAAGGTTCGCGCCTATCACGACGATGAGGGCGGCTACCGCCTATGGCTGGGAGAGGCGCCGGATTACGTGGTTGCGGTAAGCAAGTTCATTCAATCCGGCTCCAACCCTTGGGTGAAGGGTGGCTCTGTGCCGCCGCCCCTTTGGCATCATGTCGCCGTGACGCACGAGTCTGCCGGGGACAAGACTGCCTTCTACATCGACGGCGTGTTGTCTTCGGTTGAATCCTTGCCAGCCTTCGAACCAGGGAACCCGTATGACCTGTTAATCGGTGCCACTAAAGAGGAGGACGAGACCACCATCAACCCGCACACTGCTGCTCACTTTGGCTTGGCTGACCTCCGCATATACGACCGGGCACTTGCGTCCGAGGAGGTCGCGCAACTCCTCCACCGGAACCGTGCTTACTATCGGTTCGATGACGATGAGGGACAGACGGTCAAGGATTCAGTTCCGGGCGGCCTCTGGGATGGCCAACTGGTGGACGGGGCCTCTCACTCAAGCCAAACCCGTTCAGGCTCTGGTGTCTGCCTGGCATTGGACGGTTCTTCAGGCTTCGCCTCGCTCCCGGCGTCCTTAACATCTGATTGGCCTGTTGGCGGAGCCGAGGCTTGGATCTACATCGATTCGTTCCCGCGCGGTTTGGCGCCCATTCTCTCGCAAGGCACGACGGTCTGCACCCTGTTCTTCCTGGCGGTTAGTGAGGAAGGACTGCTGACCGCGCACATGTGTGGCACGGAAACAGGGAGTCGGTATTTCTCCGCCGATTGTCGCCTGCCACTGCAGCGGTGGACGAAGGTGGGATTCTACTGGGATGGCGAGTGCTGGAGTTTGTTCCAGGACGACGTTCTGGTTGGTCAGACACGCGCCACTCAACAACCCGCCGGGTCCACGACTCTGCCGCTGTACGTCGGACGGCACAACCACAGCAGTGGAGCGTACTGGTTCCACGGCCGTATTGACGACGTCCGATTGACGGGTGGGCTGCTCGATGGCGGGAACAGGCAAGCAAGCCTGGTGGCTCGATGGGATATGGCTTCGCAAAGTGGCGTGATTCCGGATCGCTCAGCCCGTGGCCACGACGCAACCATTCAGGGCACGCCGGAGTTCGGTTACTCAACGGAGATTGGTCATTCGTTCATCCGCTTCAACGGGGACAGCTACCTCACGGTGGAAGACTCCGACGACCTGGATCTCACGCAAGACTGGACGATTGCGCTTTGGGTCAACCATCGGGAGTGGTTCTCCAATCAGATCTACCTAAACAAGATCCGCGCCTACGGCGACTGGGATGGCGAAGGTGGATACCGCCTTGACTTGGACGAACCATCGCATGGGTTGCACTCGACTCGCTACGCTTCCGAACCGGGGATCCCTGGGAAAAACCGCAGCGTCAGCGGAGGCGCGCGTGGCTTGGGCTGGCACCATGTTGCGGCACGGTACCGAGCTGACCAGGAGAGGATTGATCTGTTCGTCGACGGGCGTCTGGTCGGCGAGGGAACCTGGCCACCCATGAAGGGGAACAACCAGGTGCTCTTTATCGGGGCCTCCTCGGAAGTCGGCGGCACAACAATCAATCCGCATACCATGGCGCGCTTTGAACTGGCCGACCTTCGGATCTATGACGGTTGTCTTTCAGAGGAGCAGATTCGCGGGTTGGCGCGGCCCGCAGCGGGACGCCTGACCATCGATTTGGCCGGTGGCGCCGCAGTGTTAGCGATTGAAGGTCCCTGGGGCGCCAGGTATCGAGTAGAACGTTGTGGCGACCTCGGTAATCCAACGGCCTGGCAATTCTTAGACGAGACTGCGGTTACGGGAGGCAGAGTGACAGTCGAATCTCTGCTAACACCCGGAGAGAACTCCACATTCTTCCGGACTATCCGGATTTCGCAGTGACGCCTCGGTGCTGGTGGTTGCAGCAGGGACCGAGGTTCGGAGCAGATTTGGGATGGTGACGAGCTAAGCCTCGGTCCATCCGCAGTTCTGCCGCCGCCGGACTCTCCGGAAACGGATCATAGATCTGGAGGTGGCAGACATCCTGGCGGGCAATCCCGGAGCGTTGTCACCAGCCACATTGCTCGGTCCCGTTGGGGCTTCAAGGTCCCTGGCCGAGCTCAACATCAAGAACAGGACCGGATATGAACTGACAGTGCGTTACAGCGGCGTGGATTCACGGAGGATTGTGCTCCCGGTAAACGGTAGTCAAACCTTACATCTGACGCCCGGCACTTACACGGTCGCGGCATCCGTGGATGGCGCTGTTCGAAGTTATGCTGGCACGGATTCGTTGCAGTCCGCGCAGTATGACGGAACATTCTACATCCGCTCTGAGTCTGGAATTCCAGATTCCCAACGAACGCTGCATTCCATCCCTCCGGTGAAACTCGATGACTTATTACCCCGCCGCCAGTAACCCGCGAGAATGACACGGCAAATCAATCAAGGAGACCAAGAAGTCGCTCAAACCCTGCTCCAGGCGCGGCGGGCGGAGGCGGACATCGTTGCCGCGTTGGTTTACCGGGGGCTTGACCGTGCAAGCGCTGCGCATGTCTTGCACTTGCTCCAATCGGGCAGATCACCGGAATCCTTATCGCGGTCGCAACCAAGCCCCTCAAAGGTCAGACCCGTCTTGGCGCTCCCAGTTACGTCAGAAATAGCTAACCCAAATGCACCAGTCACCAACCGGGTTCCCGCATTCCCGAATCAAAGTTCGGAAACCACAACCCCTCATCACCGAGAATCGCCCCTCGCCGATTGACTCTGTTCGGAATCTTTTACTACGGAGCTCGTACCGTGATCATACTTTGGGTGTTGATTGTGGTGATGCTTAAGTGGACCGAATGGCTGCTGCCACAATTGGCATCGGGGCGCTATCCGAGAATCATATTTGCCGTCGGCGGTATTGCAGGTGCCTGGGTCACATTGCTGATTGTTGTTTTCGTCGCGAAGGGTTTGAATGCGCTGGGGCTGCGCGTTACCACTGAAACCACAGCCGAGGATTCGCAGCATCGCACTCAGCGACTGGCGAAGCTGCTCAGACTAAAGCCAACGATGTTGGGGTGTGTCCTTATTCTTCCTTCGCTGGTCTTAGGATTTGCGTGTTGTCAAATTGCACTTGGAGGATTGGTGCAGAACCTTCCAAAAGGCGGTGAAGCCAAGATTTTCATTGGCGTAATGGGCTTTCTTCTTGTCTTGGTTTTGAGTGGCGTTGTGTTCTGGCTCATTGCCAAGGGATTGATGATATTCGGGTTGAAGTCCTACTACGTTGACTCCGATGACATTTGAACTCTGCGAACGTCAGCGCGGCAGCACACATATCCCACTGCAAAAAAGTCACATGCGCCCTGCTCTACAGCTAACAGAACGGGCTTGCCAAGTGCGCGGCGCGGGCGAATGATGCGGTCCATGGAACAGGGCATTGGCATCGGGCAAACAACTTCGGGAAACGGATTATGAATTCATTCAACGCTTCATCCTCGGCACTGACCACACGGCGGGAATTTCTCAAGACCTCCAGCAAAG